>PVBE012000941.1_pt1 | contig 10562 bp, 8 predicted proteins | sample 1631181 | NCBI WGS metagenome assembly PVBE01 (sample SAMN08397723, study PRJNA350692) | Marine metagenome, whole genome shotgun sequencing project. | isolation source: water | place: Pacific Ocean | collected 2012-04 | reverse complement strand
GTCATCGTTTTGGTTACTTGCAGTACTTACTTACTCCGTTTTCTTCAGGACACGCTGGAAGCTAGTTTCCCTACAGGGGGTCTCTTTTGGATGTCCACTGGGGTTGAGGGAGTCTCCAACTTTGCACAGAGTCGGAGCAGGTCGATGTATGTAGCGGCTACAGTAGCTGAGTTACTGATTGATGTGAAGTGAAAGCTTCTGGGCATCAGAGAGCTACATACAAACAACATTGCCGGATTAACGTGTGAAGGCGTGTTGACATACAGACAGGTGCTTGGTGAATAGGACAGCGACTGCGCGGGGTGAAAGTGCGCTTTTCCCCGTTTCCATGTTACTCTGGGCTCCATCAGGCCTTTGTCGCTGCAGAGTCTTTTGCGTAAAAAATGTGTTTTCAAAATGTGTAAAAAATGCTGAATTTCCTGTCTAGGCTGCCAAAATGAGCTGACATTTGACAGAGATGAGGCCCAGAGATGACACCAAATGAGGGGGAGCGGTCAACCCAGGTTGCACCTTTGGTGCCGGGTCCGTCGTGCACTTAGAGTCTGATGGAATCAGGCTCTCTCTCACAGATTTACAAGTGGAGCACGTCTCAGAAGGTTTGCAAGCGTGATAATCCTACACTTCTACAGGTGGAGCACTTGGGTTGGGGGACCGTCATGCAGCCTGAGAGCTGTGGGCAGTCTGGGAGGTCAATGGGCGTCTCTCCAAATTAGAAACAAGCGCCACATGCATGTACTACTCCGGACCGCGCAACGCCAGCAAGAAGCTTATGTGCGATACGCGACGCAGGCCGCTTGACGAACAAAGTCTCGGCAAATCAACGTGCGGAGCCGAATGCATGGGAGCCCTGATTGAGGAGCGGACAACGGAGTAACATTTTGTTACCCCTTGTTACCCCATCTCCGTAACATCGAGCTACGCTACCCGAAACCACCTCCAGAGTGAAAGTAGGAAGTGACTTTCTTTCAAAGAGTCAAGCAAGGATGAGAGTTAAGCGGTTGAAGAACTCGACGCCGAGCGAGCGAGTCCAGTCGTTTGTCTTATATATCCTTGGGAAGGAATCAGACACTTAAAACACTGACAGCTTTCTTTGCGCCTGAGCCGGTACAGCTGCTGAAACTTTGGACGGAGACAAATTTCATTCATGTAATGGAATCTTCATCCCACGCGGCATGGCGTAGCCCATGACATCATGTGCTGCGTTTGCAGTCTGTGCGACATGGCGCAGCCCTGCACAGCCAAGCTGCCCTGCTCATTTCGGCTGCACAGCCCAGCCCAGCTGCCCAGGTAGACGTCTCCCAGGCAGACGTCCCCCAGGCAGACGTCCCCCAGGCAGACGTCCTCCAGGCAGACGTCCCCCAGGCAGACGTCCCCATGCCCACCAGGCAGACGTCCCCCAGGCAGACGTCCCCCAAGCAGACGTCAGCTTGTCTCGGTTTGTTTCGGCTCGTCTTGGCTTGTCTCGGCTTGTCTTGGGCAGACGTCCCCCAGGATGGATATCTGAGTGCATCTGTCTGATTTGCTCAAAGTTTTGCCGCTTACTTACTCTACTCCAGAGTCCAGTACAGCATTCATCGCATGTGTGCCAGAGATGTCTTGTTCTGGTTCTTCTCGGCCGCAGTGGGCCATATTTCAGATTCAGGACTGCAACGTCCGAATTGCGTTTCTTGAGGTGGCAGGCCGAAAGAGGGTATTATGGACCTTCAGGGACGTCATGGAACAAATCGAAGGGAACAGGAAACCCTGTAAAGCCTGGAGCACCACTGCTGACAATTGGATTCATGCCAGCAAGCTGTTTGGTGACGACCCACTGGCCCTGCAAATGCCGTACCGTCCGGGGACGCAGCGCCACGGACAGGAACCGGCACAGGCAGGAGAAGTGCGAGTGGGAGTTGCTGAAGCAGAAGGAAATCCCAGTGCTCCGAGTCGCTGGTTCCCGGACCTTGTTGTCTCTTCAGGTATTATGCTGGCATATCTTTTGCAGAAAGCATCACAAAAGATTGCTGCACATTACCGGCTGGAGTCCAAGCTGAATGCGCAGCTCCTTTGCATTGGCATCGTGAACGAAGCACTCAGAAACTGTGATCTCAATATTGCACCAGGACTGGCTTACGCTTTGCCGGAAGATGCGATGATCGATGCGCGAGAGCTGGTGCGTGCCGCAGTCTACGAGAACTGTTGTGCACGGAGTGCCAGCGAGACGTTCAATGCAGGATGGGGCTGGCTCTGCTCACGCTGGGAGAGCAAACGTAGATGTTCCTCTGGCCCTCAAGCCTCCATGATTGACCGATGCTGCATTGGAACCGCGATAGTGTTTCTGTTCGAAGAATTTTCGTTTCAAGTCTTGGTGCGGTCGATGAATGTCAGCGTGTCCCTTGCAGCAACCGCTGTGCAAGCTCTGGAGTATAAGGCATCCCTTCTGGAGACATCGATGTACCTGGAGAATGTTGAAGAGTACAAAACTGCAACTGGCAAGCGGCAAGCCGGTACGTTTATGCTCCAAGTGACCTGTGGCGATCTCTCAAATTAAGTTTCTTTTGCAGACAAGCAACCGAAACAAACCCGAGATGTTTGTTTGTTTGTTCGTTTGTTTGATTGTCTGATTGAATGATTGATTGATTGTTTGTGTGTTTGTTTGTTTGCTTGCTTCTTTGTTTGTTTGGTTGGTTGGTTGGTTGTTTGTTGCTTTGTTTCTTTGTTTCTTTGTTTCTTTGCTCCTTTGTTCCGTTGTTCCTTTGTCTCTTTGTTTCTTTGTTTCTTTCTTTGATTCCCTTTGGTTTCTTTGTTTCTTTGTTTGTCTGGTCTTCTTTTGCAGCAAGCAAGCTTCACCTCCATATATCGTGGAGTCTTTCCCGATTGCGAGCATGAGTAAGTGATCGACAGTACTCACTACACTTGTGCTTGCATGGGCAAGGGCTTCCTTTCTGAGGCAGGCGAAGCCTGGCTTGCACTGGAGCTGGGAAAGCATTGCCTTGCATTGCAGCAATGTGTGAAACTGTCTCAGGCGATGCGTCAGGGCGGCTCGAGGTTTGTGAAGGCCATCGACGTCAAACTTCACGTCCATACACACCGCCAATGTGGTCCGACAACCGGTAATATTGTGGTGCTGCACGACGCAGTGGACTCTGTCAAGCATAAATGGCTTGGCATATTTGTGCAACATTTGTCCCTTGGCATCGGTGGCATACTACCATTGCAAGTGAGCTTGAAGAAACACACACTACACGTGTGCTTTGTGCGTGTGCACCTGAATTGTGATATGTCATCGCACAACTGGGCGTGATATGTATGTATGTATGTATGTAAGTAAGCATGTCTGACCGGCAATAATGACATGACAATACAATCAATACAATATGCGAATGCGAGGCCATGACACATCAAATCAATGTTTCGAATTCGATGCAGTGGCAGAACACCAAACAGACAGCGTGTTTGTCTGTCAGTAGTGCGGTGCTCGGTGCTGTGTTGTGCTGCTTGCTTGCTCGTGCTCGTCTCAACTAACTTCCTGTCATTGAGCCAAGTTTCGACTCGAAGCGCTCAATCAAGCACTCTCTGAGATTCTAGGGGAAAGAAAACGCCTTCGCTCGCGATGTATTGCAATTCCTGCTTTGAGCGCATCGGCCCACGGCAGGGGCACCGGCCGTCCGGCAGAAACCGGATTGATCGGCTTGATTCAATTTATTTGGTGTGCCAATTCTGAATAAATAATGGAAGCATGGCTGCAAGCCAATGGCTGGAGTTGGCGTTTATTCCCGAACCGAAGGTGAGGCTTAGAGGGAGCGTGAGGGAGAGTGGGGGTGAGTAAGTGCGTTGCCCCCCTGGACATGTTCACCAAGCACTTCCTGGGAGCAGAAGCGTTGACAATCCAGGGCCAGGAGGCCAGGTACTTACTATACTAGGAGCCAGAGCCTGGCCAGGGATTTAGGCCAGGGGGCCAGGCCAAGCCAGGTCCCAGGAGGCCGGGCCGGGGGCCCAGCTGCCCAGCCCAGCCCACTGCCCACCCAGCCCAGCTGCTGCGCAAGCTGACATGCCCTCAGAGTTCAAGTAGGCTGTGCTATTGGAAGAGTTAGGCGAGGATACGATTAGACAAGAAAGGACTTGGCTCACTCACATCACTGAAGAGTTCAACAAAAAAACGTGAGTACCGCACGCGCTACAGACTCAGACAAATGCAAGGACAGTCGCGGCTAGCTACTCGCTCACGCACTCGATGAGTTAGTCGGCCCTTTAGTCTATTTAGAGCTAAACGGTTCCAGAGTTAGAAAGAAAAGGATGCTTCCGTACTCCAGCTCAGGTATATCCTTCAGACCTACTTCGGCTTCTCCCTCCTTGTGACAGATTCACGGCACAAGTCTCACTCTGAGTCTCAAGTGTAGCCTTTCGGTCCGCCAATCAGACTTGGTATCGATGGGTCCCACGCTGGGATTGGCCCTCAGATGACTGGGAACCGTACTGGGTTCCGGAATGCGTCTATTGTCTCATTGGTTCGTTGGAAGACAAGGTTGCAGCGCTGCAAGTGGATCTGGCACGAGCGCACGCGGAGCTATCTCGATCCCGTGGGCACTTCGCGAGCAATACCAAGGCTGGCCGGCGCTGAGCACTGAGTGAGCGAATACGGCGCTATCTCGATCCCGTGCCGTGGGCACTTACTTTGCGAGTGTTACGGTATCTATCAGAGGCAAGCTGTTTAGTTTAGGAAAAAATACACAAAGAAAAATAATGGAATGTCATTATGAATTTCAACATTGATCCCTCCATCCGCTTTCGCTGGTCAACCGAACCCCTTCTGCAACCAAGCAGCGCATGCAACCCGGCAGGGTAGGCGGGAGTTAAGCAAGGATGTATTCGGCGACAGGCAGACATTTATCTGTAACAAACAAACAGAGCTCTCCGAACGTGTAGGGTTCTTACACACTTGATTTGACAGACAAGCAGCCGTGTGGTGTTGCTCCGCCTGGGGGGCTCTCCCAACATGGGTAATCCCAGCCGTTCCTTAGTTTAGTTTTCTGCCCCCATGAATATCGCCATTGCATTGTCTGGGCGACCTTCCCCCAAACAAACTTAATAATTGCAAAATTGCACAAAGTTAAGTTCACGCAAATTAATTGCAAACTCCGCAAACAAAAAAGCTTTTGCTTTAGCTTCAGACTCAGCTTCAGCTTTTTCAGCTTTGGCTTCTTTACCTGAATCCCTTAGCTTTAGCCCAATTTTCATTGTAGCTTCAGCTTTAACGTTAGCGTTTGCTTAAGCTTCAGCTTTCGTAGCCTCAGATTGATAGATAGACTTTCAGCGTCAGCTTAGGCTTCATTCAACATTGTTTTGATTCAGTTTCAACTTCACTTCTTTGTGAAATTCAACTTCTTTCTACCCTTAGCTGTTATCTTCAGCTTTGATTGTCAAAGTCCGCCCCCCAACAAATGTGTCACACACATGTCCCAATTGCCTGCTTGAACTTCCGACTCTTGGTTAGGGTTGCGCTGGAATAACGTAGATAAATAAATCATTAGAAGCGGATGAAATCATGCATGTATGTGGAGCACGTCTCGTCTCTAAATGTCAGCTCAGGAAGCCCTTGCGTGTATGTATTTATGGGCCGGCCGGAGTTGTTTACCTTACCTTGATTGCGTTTCTGCCATGAATCTATCATATCAGCAGAACTAACTACTGACTGTGGGTACTGATTGATTCTTTACTGACTGTACTGCCACCTATCAATGCTTCATTCATGGATGCCATCTCTCAACTTAATACACATGCAATAATTTGCGTGCTGATTGGTGACTCATGAATGTGTTTGCTGTCATTGAGAATCAACCAGCGCAAGCACACAGCACGGACTCTGCATGCAGAGAGCCCCTGCCTGCCGCCCGCCAGTGTTGTTTCACGGCGGCTGGCTTGGCTGGCTGGGTGGCTGGCTGGCTGCAAGCAAGCCGAATGTCGATGGAAGTCGGGCTTGGCGACGATGCTTCGTCTGTAACACCGGCGCACTCGCTGCAAGCTGTGATGGAAAGGGTGGCAGCTCTGGAGCTTGAATTGGGCTTGCCTGGAAGCTTCGCCCAAGACCATCGAGCCTCCCCTACATCACGGGCTTTCGAATGGAACAGCATCTGCAGTGGCGCGTTAGTACAAATTCTTGGGCGCCAGGAACTTGGCACTTCGGCGTTGTGCACATCAAGGCTGTACTCCACTGGTTGCAGCGGCTTTGAGACCGTTGGCATAGGCGTGCACTGTCTGAAGAGCGGCCTCCGTCGCCTCAACATCGGGTGCAATATGGCAGCCGTGGCTGGGCGCGTATCGGCCTTATTTACTTACTTAATGGGAGCACCTTCATAATCCATGTAAAGCTGGCGGCATGTGTGTGTCTGCAATTTACATTGTAACAAACAAGCACATCATCAACAAACATGCACAATGTGCACATGTATGCTTGTTAGCCTTTGTTTGCAGACAAACCAAAACGGTTATTTTGCAAACATGTAATGGAAGCATGGCTGCAAGCCAATGGCAATGGCTCAATGGCTGGAATTTGCGTTTACTCCTGAACCGAAGGTGAGGTTCAGAGGGAGTGTGAGGGGGAGTGGGGTGGAGTAATTTTGTTGCCCCCAAGCACCTCCTGGGAGCAGAAGCGGTGGCAGGGGCCAGGCCAGGGGGCCAGGCCAGCGTGGCCAGGCCCAGGGGCCCAGCTGCCAGCCCAGCCGCCCAGCCGCCCAGGCCAGCTGCTCAGCCCAGCTGCCCAGCCCAGCTAGCTGCCCTGCCCTCCAGGCCAGCGGGCCACGGGGCCAGGGCCAAGGGAGGAGGCCAGGAGCTAGACCAGGGGGCGCCAAGCAAGTTAGGCCTTGGGGCGCTCCCAGGCGCGCTCCCTCCCAGGCGTCCCATTCCCAGTGGCCAAGAGGCCGACCTTAGCTTAGGGTGCCTACATACAGTCTCACTCAACCGGCTGGAGGGGAGGCCCCTGGGAGATTTTAGCAGCCCTCCAGAATTCCAAGAGCTGGGAAATTCCTGGGAACGTCTTGGGAGCGTCCTGGGAGCATCCCGTGGTTCCAAATTATTTAATAACGGAAACAAGCTTTAGCCGATGGCTGGAGTTGGAGTTTGCTCCCAAGCGTTCGCCTGGTTTAGAGGATTGTTAAGCAGAGAGAGGCGGGGGTGACCGAGCCCGAGCCGGCTCGGCACGGCTGCCACATTGAGTCGAAAAAAACATAAGGAGGTGCGCTGAAAACAGTTAAATCTCGAGAAGGGCAAAGCGGTCGAAGAGTTAGACGGTTGAAGAGTGACCTTACATCCAAAGTTAAGGTAGGAAGTGCCATTAAAAGAGTTAAGCAAGGAAAATAATTAAGCGGCTGGCTGAAGAGTTCGACGGCTGAAGTTCAGAAGAGTTCAGCAAAATGCAAGACTAGCGCTATACATCAACTTTTGCCGCGCGCCGCGCGCGCTGCAGACAAAGGCAATTTGAAGAGTCAGACATGTGAAGGGTTATTAAGCCGTTGAAGAGTTCACCGGGATCAGGGCTAAGCTAAACGATTGTTACAAGGATGGATGCTTAATGAGGCGACGCCAGTCAGTCATTGGGCGACTTGAATTCGTATGTGTGTAAATATTTGTTTTGCTGCTAAGGACAACAACGCCCTGTGCCAGCAGCACTTGCTACAGCCGCGACCCTGGCACCCACGCCACATCTTTGAGGACATCACGGAGATGATCTACCACAACCTCGAGGCAAACGACCTGTCCCCTGACAAGTGGGACTTTTGGTCTGTTAATCAGAAGCTCAAGCGGGCTCGCTTGGCACGACCAATCTGGTGTCTCCGCTGCCAAGACTTCCACGACCCGGTTCGCAGAGACTTCAGACCCGACTGGTCGTGGGACAGCACACCCTGCACCATGTGGTCAACTGCCCAATGCGAGCGCAAGAAGCTTCAAGATCCACTAAACCTAGTGTGGATGTGTAACTCGCGTCGGCATGCTGTTCTTCACACACCGATTGTACTGCTTGAAAATGTAGTCCATCAACCACCATGGTTAATTCAAGACAGTTATCCTGGCAGACCCATGTTCAGGGCTGAAGTTGGGCCGGACACGGCCGGCTTCCGATGTATTGGGCGGTTTCGCGCTCTTTCGTGTTTGCCGGACGAGCAGCAATGCGAAGTCCGGCGAGACCCCATCGCCTTGTACAATTGCATCAGCAATCTCCTGCAGGTCAGGGATTTGACCAGAACAAGCCTGGCGTTGAGGGACGTGAGCTGCTTGGAATTCTTAGCAGAAGCGGACATGTTACACCGCAAGAGGTTCGAGCAGCCCCTTCCAGAGCACTTGATTGCCGAGGCCATAAACAGCGGCCTTGACTCAATTGATTTCTCCTTCGTACTCTTGCCTCGTGAAGAATGCAGTCTACATACAAGACTACGCTGACAAGTATCATGTAATGACAGGCGGCTTCGATCCGTACAAAGATCCCGATCTTATTGTCTTCCTAGGAGACAATGCTTCCACACATCTCTCATGGACGGCACGCTCCAACAAACTCCCTACCGCCCGAACAAACACGGGCATATTATGGGCTCCATTCTGGAGGAGGTGGGTGTCCTCGAGGACGCTCTTGGGCATGCTGGGTGTCCCACAAACCAGTGAGCACTTAAAATCGCTTGGCCTGATGCCGCATGAAGCTTGCGAGTTCCAGTTTGAGAATTTAACCCCGGCCCAGCGGAGACGCTGGGCGGGGAACGGTGTACATGCAGCGGTGGCCGGATTGTTTGTCGCCTGCACCCTCTCGTCTATCCGCTTCAAGGACTAACTTAGCCAAAGTCACTTAGTCTCGTTTCGTGTGTTGGCCAAGTGTTTTGACAGATTTTGAAAGCGGAGCCGACACGGGCGGTATTGTAGCTGCAGGCTGTTGCATTTAACGGTCGGACAGAGAGAGGCGGCAGGCCCCTGGCCCATGTCTGTCTGTTGCAGATTAGACTTTCACGGTGTCCTAGTGTGCTGTCTGTAGCTGCATGCAAGCAATGCGTGCGGGGGGCTGCTTTACTTGCACTGCACGGCCCACTGCGTCTTCCGTCCACTTTTTCAAATGTGTCGCTTGCAAGCATGTCATCGGCAGGGTCCATGTCATCTAACAGTTAGATGCAAAAACTCTGCCTGACTAGCACTTGTCTGTCCGCACTGTGTTGAGTTGAGTGACACGGGCTGCCGATTTAGTTGTTTGGACAGTAGGAATAAAAAAAATCAATGGACAGTAGGGGTAAAATCAAATGGGCTGGGCTGGGCCTGGCCTGGCCTGGGCTGGGCTGGGCATGGCTTGGCTTGGCTGGGCCTGGCTGGGCTGGGCTGGGCTGGCTTGGGCTGGGTTGGCTGGACTGGGCTCGGGCTGGGCTGGGTTGGGCTGGGATGGGCCTGGCTGGGCTTGGATTGGCTGGGCTGGGCCTGGCTGGGCTGGGCTGGGCTAGGCTGGTATTGTGGTATTGTGGTATTGTGGCATTGTGGTTGAGCTTCTTTTTCCAGCATTGCTAGCATATAATTCCGCGAACCGCTGTGGTGGCCAGTGTTGACCGCCAAGTCTGCGAATGGAAAACGATATGGCACGACCTTTGTGACGCCATGGGAGTCGATTACTGCGACGTACTAGAAGCAGTCGCTGCCGTGTTCTTAAAGAAGTAGCCTTTCTTTTCAGAAGAGCTGCAATTTGTTTCAGAAATATACGTGACAAAAAGTCGGTGACGAACTCAATGCAATGGCGAATTCTTTTTTCGTTGATTCCAAGAGGCTTTCAAGGGTCTAGAGAAGCTTGGGGAGGTTCTCCAAAGGCCCGGGTAGCCGCAGGACAGCAAATAAAACCTTGAGCTAGCCCCCCTAGAATCTCTTCGAATGATGTCTCGACGAAATGGAAACCCGCGGGGTGACCTCCCTAGGAATCCATGGCTTCTGGATCAAACCCGCCGCCATGTCTGATGGGCCTGGCCCGGCCTGCTGGCCAGCCGTTAGCCTCCCCAAAGATCCTCGGAAGCTCCTCGAAGGTTTCTTGGGGGCTCCTCGATGGGCCTGGCCTGGTCTGCCGGCCCGCCGTCGGCGAGCCAGGCCCGGCGGCGGCCCTGTGTGGGAGGGCCTCGCAAGCGCCTCCAGAGAGCCTCCCCTGGCCCCTGGGAGGACTTCCCAAGGACCTCCCGAGGGCCTCCCCTGGGAGCCTCCCCTGGGAGGGCCTCCCAAGAGTCCCAAGTGCTTCGTGAGAGCCTCCCGAGGGCCGGCATCAGCTTTAGCTCCAACTTCAGGGCCATGCCAAACCGCTGGATCGCTTTGCCGGTATCCGTCGGGGTCTCACAAAGGGAGGCACTCCTCGAGTCGAGCGGGGGTCAGACCCCCTCTGGTCGTCTTTGTGTTAAAAATTCTGACAACCCAGATCATGAGAGGAATGGGCGCGGGCTGCCGATTTATTTATTGTATATTATTATCATTTTGGTTATGATTATTATTATTATTATTATCATTATTATTCATATGTCTGAAAACCCCAGAGGAATGGAATGGCATTCATCGACTTTTTAATTTAAGGAGATTGAATCAAGTCT
>PVBE012217510.1_pt1 | contig 10564 bp, 8 predicted proteins | sample 1631181 | NCBI WGS metagenome assembly PVBE01 (sample SAMN08397723, study PRJNA350692) | Marine metagenome, whole genome shotgun sequencing project. | isolation source: water | place: Pacific Ocean | collected 2012-04 | reverse complement strand
ATGGTCTGAAAATTCGCCTCGTTCTCGGCGACGTAGACAAAAGTGAAGGCGCCGAGCCGGGGGTCGCGCTGCCATTTGTCGCCAGCCTCGCGCAGCTTGGGCACCCATAAGTCCCGGGCCTCGGTCTCGCTGGGCCAGAACGGCACGATATATTGACCGTAGCGCGCCGTGCGCTCGATCGACTTTACACCGCCGCCGATCCAGATGGTCGGGTAGGGGTCCTGCACCGGCTTGGGTTCCATGGTCATGTCGGCAAGCTGATATTGCTCGCCCTCAAAGGTCACCCGCTCCTCGGTCCACAGCCGGGTTATTACCTCGAGTTGTTCGTCGAACATGCGGCCGCGCTTGCGCTGGTTGACCCCCACCGAGGTGAAATCCTCCTCCCACCAGCCCATGGCGGCACCGACAATAACCCGGCCGCCGGACATGACGTCCAGAGTCGAAAAATATTTGGCCCATTGATAAGGCGGCAGCAGGGGCAACAGCGCCGAATTGGTCCCCAGGCGAATACGCGACGTGGCCTGGGCAATGGCCGGCAGGATCACCATGGCGTCGAGCACGTCCTGATTTTCGAATGTGGTGAACAACCAGCCCGGCGGCATGGTCATATGCGTGGGCAGCGACACCGAGTGAAAACCGAGTTCCTCGGCGAGCACCGCCGCCGCGACGATTTCACTTACATCGGGGTTCTTGGCGCCCCAGGGAAACAGCATGACGCTGAGATCGGATATTGCCACCATGGGATTACCTCTCGACTATTTAAGAATGCGATTTAGGATTCCTCGCCTTATGGCCTATTGCTGGCTTATACCAGGGTAGCGGACATGTAAACGGGATGATGACGACAATGCGAAGGCGGCGAGTATGAGCGGTGGGTCGATGGAATTGTTCGCCCTCCAGGGCATACCCCTGGTGGCGCCCGGCGACGACCTTGCCGGGCTGATTATCGACGGGTACGGCGCCACCGGGCAATCGCCTGAAAACGGCGATGTCATCGTCATCGCCCAGAAAATCGTCTCCAAGGCCGAAGGCCGCCATGCGGACCTTCGCGACGTGACGCCGTCGGCGCGGGCCCGTGAGCTGGCCGGCGAATGTGACAAGGACCCCCGGCTGGTCGAGCTCATCCTCTCGGAATCTACCGAGGCGCTGCGCTGGCGGCCCGGCCTGCTGATCGTCATCCACCGTCTCGGCATGGTTCTGGCCAACGCCGGCATCGATCATTCAAATATCGGCGACGGCGCCAACGACGAGCGCGTATTGTTGTTGCCGCTCGATCCGGACGGCACCTGCCATCAGCTGCGTGAAGAGTTGGCAACCCGTACCGGCGCACGCATGGCGGTAATCATCAACGACAGCGTCGGCCGGGCGTGGCGCGGTGGCACCGTGGGCATCACCCTGGGCGCCGCCGGCGTGCCGGTGCTCGACGATTTGCGCGGCCGCAACGACCTGGACGGCCGGCCCCTGGAAGTCAGCACTCAGGCGGTCGCCGACGAACTTGCCGCCGCCGCCTCCCTGCTCCAGGGTCAGGCCGACGAAGGCTGCCCGGTGGTGGTGATACGCGGCTTCACCAGCACCGCCCCCGAGACGCCCGCATCGGCCCTGGTGCGGCCCAAGGACGAGGACCTGTTTCGATGAGCGATCATTATCTCGCGCTGTCCGGCGGCGTCGGCGGCGCCAAGCTGGCCCTTGGTCTGAATCGCGTGATGGCGTCGGAACAGCTCACAGTGGTGGCTAACACCGGCGACGATTTCGTCCATCTCGGCCTCCCCGTATCGCCCGATATCGACACCCTGGTCTATACCCTGGCGGGGCTTGCCAACACCGAATTGGGCTGGGGTCGCGCCGGCGAGACTTGGGCCTTCATGGCGGCCCTCAATGCCCTGGGCGGCGAAACCTGGTTTCAGCTAGGCGACGGCGACCTGGCCATGCATGTGGAGCGCGGCCGGCGTCTGGCCGCCGGCGAGAGCCTCGGTGCTATCACCGCCGACCTCAGCGCCCGCCTGGGCATCACGACGACCATCCTGCCCATGAGCGACGATGCGGTCCGCACCATCGTCGAAACCCCGGACGGGCCGCTCGATTTCCAGCACTACTTCGTGCGTGAGCGCTGCGAGCCAACCGTTACCGGCTTTCGCTTCCATGGCATCGAAACCGCACGGCCGCAGCCCGGATTCCTCGACGCCCTGAATGATCCTGAATTGGCGGCCGTAATCATCTGTCCGTCCAACCTGTTTATCAGCATCGACCCGATCCTGGCTCTGCCCGGCATAGGCGCCGCCCTGGCGGCCTGCCCGGCGCCCAAAATTGCCGTGTCGCCCATTGTCGGCGGCCGCGCCATCAAGGGGCCCACGGCGAAGATGATGGGCGAGCTGGGCATGCCGGCGACAGCGGCCGCGGTGGCGGCCCACTACGGCGATTTGATCGACGGCTTCGTCATCGACCAGGCCGACGCCGCCATCGCCGACGACCTGCGCGACGGCGGCCTCCATGTCCATGTCACCAAAACGGTAATGGTGAGCGTGGCGGACCGCGAGAACCTCGCGCGAGAGGTGCTTGGCTTTGGGGCGAAAATGCGCGACGGTGGCGGCTGACGGGACCCGAAACCATCGGCCAGGAGGAGGAGGAGAACGGCTACCATGGACATCTCGGACTTTAGTGTCTTCCCCATGCAATGGGGCGTTAAGCCGGCGGAACCCCAGGAACTCGTCGATCTGGCGCTTCACGCCGAGGCGTTGGGCTATTACTCGTTCACCATCCCCCATGTGCCGATCCTGCCTCATGGCCAGGAACGACCGGGCATCGGACCTGTCATGGCCGTGTGGAGCGGCATCCCCCAGGAGTACCAGGATTATCAGTACGACATTCTCGTATTGTTGCCGATAATCGCCCAGGCGACGTCGCATATCATGGTCGGCTCCAACGTGCTGGTCACGCCATGGACCCATCCCTTCGTCTGGGCCAAGTACCTGGCCAGCCTCGATGCGGCCAGCGGCGGACGAGTCATCGCCGGCTTCGGCCTTGGCTTCGCCGCCGGTCCGGGAGAGCCCATCAAGGCGCTGGACAGTTTCGGCATCGACGGCACCAAGCGCGGCAAGATGTCCGACGAGGCGCTCGATTTCATCACCCGCCTGTGGACCTCGGACGAGTTGGTCTCGTTCGACGGCGACTACTACAAGGGCGTCGATCTGGCCATATCGCCCAAGCCGGTCCAGAAACCCTATCCCGAAATCTGGTGGGCCGGCCTCGCCAAGCCATCGATTCGCCGGGCGGCGCAATACGGCGGCATGCTCGAGGTTAGCTATTCTACCGTCCGCGATGTGCACGAAGACCTGGTGCCAGGGCTCAAAGCGGCCAACGAAAAATATGGCGGCAACGCCAAGCTCGCCCTCCACCTTTATGCCAAGCTGATGCCCGATGGCGACCTGTCGCCGGAAGACATGGATAGCCATTTCTTCGGCCTCCAGGGCGACGGTCTTGAATCCGTCGCGGCCGGCAGCCCCGAGCGCTGCGCCGAGGTCATCGGACGCTATCGGGACGCGGGTGTCGAGCACTTCGTTCTCGACTTCCACCGCCACGGACTCGACCACGTCAACACCATTCACGAGCAGTTGGAGCGCTTCGCGGGCGAAGTGGTGCCGTTGCTCGGATAGCCCTCTCTCGTACAAATGGGTACTGCGTGACCATGAATATCAGCGACTTCAGCGTCTTCCCAATGCAATGGGGGGTCAAGCCGGCGGAGGCCCAGGAAATGGTCGAGGTCGCGGTTCACGCCGAGGAGTTGGGATTTTACTCGATCACCATTCCCCACGTGCCGATCCTCTATTACGGCCATGAGCGGCCACCGGACGGCTTCGTCTGGGCCCACTTCCCGCCCGAGTACAAGGATTACCAGCACGACTCCCTGGTCCTGCTGCCGATGATCGCCCAGGCCACGTCGCGCATCAAAATCGGCTTCAATGTGGCGGTGACGGGCTGGCTTCACCCCTTTGTCTGGGCCAAGTATCTGGCCAGTCTCGACGCCGCGACCAAGGGCCGGGTCATCGCCGGCTTCGGCCTCGGCGCGGTGGCGCCGGGCAAGCCTTCCAAGGCGCTGCACAATATCGGCATCGAGGGTAAACGCGGCGAGATGTCCGATGAGGCTCTCGACATCATCATGCGGCTATGGCACGAGGACGAACCGCTGTCCTTTGAAGGCAAGTACCACAAGGGGCTTGATCTGGTGGTTGAGACCAAACCGGTGCAGAAACCCCATCCCGAGTTCTGGTGGGCCGGTGTCGCCAAGGCGGGCGCGCGGCGGGCGGCGCAATACGGCGGCATGTTTGAAGTTACCTGGCCCAGCCTGCGCCGAGTGCGCGAGGAACTGGCGCCTAACCACGCCGCCGCCAACGAGAAATACGGTGGCAACTCAAAGCTCGGCATCCTGATGTATGCCAACCTGATGGCCGACGGCGATATGTCGCTGGCCGACCTGTCACGGCACTATTTCGGCTGGCAGGGCGAAGCTCTCGATCCGATCGCGGCCGGCAGTCCGGAGCGTTGCGCCGCGGTTCTGGGAAATTATCGCGATGCCGGCATCGAACACTTCATCCTCGACCTCCATCGTCATGGACTCGCCCATGCGAACCACACGCATGATCAGATGGAGCGCTTTGCCAATGAGGTCGTACCGATGATGGGCCAGAACGGGTAGTATGTGACCATGGACATCGGAGATTTCAGCGTCTTTCCCATGCAATGGGGGGTTAAGCCGGCGGAAGCCCAGGAGATGGTCGAACTGGCGGTTCACGCCGAGGAACTGGGTTATTATTCGGTGACCATTCCTCACGTGCCGATCCTGCCTTACGGCCCGGAACGGCCGCCGGACGGCTTCGTCTGGAAGAGCATTCCGACCGAGTACAAGGACTATCAGTACGACGCCCTGGTGCTGCTGCCGATGATTGCCCAGGCCACGTCGCGCATCAAAATCGGCTTCAACGTGGCGGTGACGCCCTGGCTCCACCCCTACGTCTGGGCCAAATATCTCGCCAGTCTCGACGCGGCGACCCAGGGGCGGGTCATTGCCGGTTTCGGCCTTGGCGCCGCTGTCCCTGGCGAGCCCGCCAAGGCGCTGTACAACATCGGCATCGAGGGCAAGCGCGGCAAGCTGTCCGACGAGGTCCTAGATTTCATCATGCGGCTATGGCACGAGGACGAATTGGTCTCGTTTGAAGGCGAGTTCTACAAGGGGCACGATCTGGCGGTCGAGCCCAAGCCGGTGCAGAAACCCCATCCCGAGTTCTGGTGGGCCGGCGCCGCGAAGGCCGGGGCGCGCCGGGCGGCCCAGTACGGCGGCATGCTGGAGCTGACCTGGCCCAGCCTGCGCCGCATTCGCGAGAAACTGGCCCCCAACCACGCCGCCGCCAACGAGAAATACGGCGGCAATTCAAGGCTCGGCATCCTGCTCTATGCCAACCTGTTCGCCGATGGCGATATGACACCGGAAGACCTGTCGCGGCACTATTTCGGCTGGCAGGGCGAGGCGCTCGACCCTATGGCCGCCGGCAGCCCCGAGCGCTGCGCCGACGTTCTCGGGCAATACCGCGACGTCGGCATCGAGCATTTCGTGCTCGATTTTCATCGCCATGGCCTCGACCACATAAGCACCGTTCATGACCAGATGGAGCGGTTCGCAGCCGAAGTGGTGCCACGAATGGCCTGATTATCGACAGCCACAGGGAAAGGTTTTGATTTTTCCGCTGGTTGCGCCATGTAACAGTAGGTTCGGATCAGTAAAGGGCGGTAAGACGTGACCATGTGGGCTGTACTCCCGGTTAAGACCCTCGGCCATACCACCAAACAGCGGCTGGAAAGCGCGCTTGACCCGGCCGAGCGCCAGGCCTTGTTCCGCGCCATGGTCGGCGACGTGTTCGACGCTCTGACGGCCGTGAAAGGCCTGGCCGGAATCGCCGTGGTCACCCGCGATGATGATGTTGCCGACCTAGCCCAGCGCCATGGCGCTCGGGTCATCATCCAGGGCAGCAATGGCGGCCAGACGGCGGCGGTCAAGGCGGCAGCAGATACCATGGCCGCCGAAGGCATCGACGCCATGATTACCCTGCCCGGCGACGTGCCTTTGGTCACCGCCGCCGATATCGAGGCGGTGTTGGCCCACCATGGGGCCCATCACGGCGAAGGCCCCGCTATCACCATCGTTCCGGCACGCGATGAAATGGGTTCCAACTGCATCGTCTGCTCGCCCCCAGACGCCATGAACTTCTCGTTCGGTGACAACAGTTTTGTCCGCCATCTGGCGACGGCACGCGGCCTGGGCATTGAGCCTCGCGTTGTGGAGAACCGGCGGCTCGGTCTCGACATCGATACCCCGGCGGACCTGACGGCGCTGCTCGAACAGCCCGAGCTCGGTCATACGGCGGCGCTGCGTTATCTGGCGAACAGCGGCATCGCGGCGCGGGTCACGGGCGGCCGGCCGCCGCTTGACCATGACGCCGCTCTGGCTCTGGCCGATAATGACGACCTGCAAGGCCTCATGGCCGCCGCGGCTGCGCTCCGCGACGAAGGCCACGGCGATGTGGTGTCCTATTCGCGCAAGGTGTTCATCCCCCTCACCCATCTGTGCCGCGACGTCTGCCACTACTGCACCTTCGCCCAGCCGCCGCGCAAACTTCAGGCCCCCTACATGACCCGCGAGGAGATTCTGGCGGTGGCCAAGGCCGGGGCGGCGGCGGGCTGCAAGGAGGCCCTGTTCACTCTCGGCGACAAGCCTGAGCTGCGCTACCGGGCGGCCCGTGAGGCCCTGGCAGAGCTTGGCCACGACACCACGATCTCTTACCTCATCGAGATGGCCCGGATGGTACTCCATGAGACCGGGCTTATGCCCCATCTCAACCCCGGGGTCATGAACGCCGACGAAATCGCCGACCTGCGCGAGGTCTCGGTGTCCCAGGGTCTGATGCTGGAAAGCGGCTCCGAGCGCCTGTGCGCCAAGGGCGGCCCTCATTTCGGCTCCCCCGACAAGGTCCCGGTGGCGCGACTTGAAACCATTCGCCTGGCCGGCGAGGCCGGGGTGCCGGTTACCTCGGGCATTCTCATCGGTATCGGCGAGTCCCGGCTTGAGCGTATCGAATCCCTGTTGGCCCTGCGCGATCTCCATGAGGCCCACGGCCATATTCAGGAAATCATCATCCAGAACTTCCGGGCCAAGCCGGACACCCGCATGGCCAACGCGCCGGAGCCGGACCTTGACGAGCTGCTGTGGACCATCGCCGTGGCCCGCCTGGTGTTCGGTCCAGCCATGAACATCCAGGCGCCGCCCAACCTGAGCCCTGGCGCCGCTGTGCGGCTGGTCGAAGCCGGTCTCAATGACTGGGGCGGGGTGTCGCCGGTGACCCCCGACTTCGTCAATCCAGAGGCCCCGTGGCCGGAAATCCAACGACTCGCGCAGGAAACGGCGGCGGCGGGCAAAACATTGACCGAGCGCCTGGCAATCTACCCGGCCTACGCTCTCGACCCGCAACGCTGGCTCCACGAACCCTTGCGCACCCCGGTGCTGCGGGCCCTGGACAGCGACGGATTCGCCAGTCCGGACCCATGGTCCCCCGGCGCCAATTTGGCCCTTCCCAACGGCCCCAGGCCATCCCCCAGACGCTATGGCGAACTTGACCGCATCCTGATTCGGGCCAGCGCCGGCGACGACCTGGGCGAGGCGGAAATCACCCGCCTGTTCGGCGCCCGGGACGGCGCCGCCGAAGCGGTCTTCGCCGCCGCCGACGAGCTGCGCCAGGCGGTCAACGGCGATACCGTCGCCTATGTCTCCAACCGCAACATCAACTACACCAACATCTGCCAGTTCCGTTGCGGTTTCTGCGCCTTCTCCAAGGGCAAGATGAGCGAGAACCTGCGCGGTCGGCCCTATGACATCGGCCTCGACGAAATCGCCCGGCGCACCCGGGAAGCCAGCGAGAAAGGCGCCACGGAAGTCTGCATGCAGGGCGGTATCCACCCGGCCTATACGGGCGAGACCTATCTCGACATCTGCCGCGCCGTGAAGACGGCGGTGCCGGACATGCACATTCACGCCTTCTCGCCTCTTGAGGTGTGGCACGGGGCCGAGACCCTAGGCCTCGGCCTCCACGCTTTTCTCGAACAGCTCGGCGCGGCCGGCCTCGGCTCCCTGCCGGGCACCGCCGCCGAGATTCTTGATGACGAGATCCGCGACATCATTTGCCCCGACAAGCTCAATACCCGCCAATGGCTCGCGGTCATGGAAGCCGCCCATGAGGTCGGATTCCGCACCACCTCGACCATCATGTTCGGCCACACGGACCGGTCCCACCACTGGGCCCGCCATCTGTTGCACCTGCGCGACCTGCAGACAAAGACCGGCGGCTTTACCGAGTTCGTGCCCCTGCCCTTCGTCCACATGGAGGCGCCGATCTACCTCAAGGGCCAGGCGCGCAAGGGGCCGACCTATCGCGAGGGCCTGCTCATGCACGCGGTGGCGCGGCTCGCCCTGCACCCGCACATCACCAACATTCAGGCGTCATGGCCCAAGATGGGCCCCGACGGCGCCCTCGCCTGCCTCGACGTCGGCGCCAACGACATGGGCGGCTCTCTGACCAACGAGTCCATCAGCCGCGCCGCCGGGGCCAGCCACGGCCAGGAGATTACACCCGACCGCATGGCGGCCATGATCAGTGACGCCGGCCGGGTACCGGTCCAGCGCACGACCCTCTACGAGATGGCCACGGCAGCCCCCTGGCCGGCCAACCAGGACGCCGGATCGGGACTGCCCCTGGCTGCCGCCCAGGCCCGGCAAACAAGCTGACACCGCAAGGGAGAGCACTATGGCGACGGTCCTGGTCCTGTTTCACAGCGTCTCGGAGCATTGCTGGCGGCTCGCCCAGGCTGTGGCCGAAGGCGCCGGCGGCCTCGACGGCTGCGACGCAGTGCTCAAGCAGGTGCCGGAACTGTCCGACGCCAAGCTGATTTTCGGGCCCGATTTCGAAGACAAGCGCTATGCGGAGACCGCGACCATTGACGACCTGATTGTCTGCGATGGGCTGGCCATCGGCTCACCGGTACACTACGGCAACGTCTCCTCGACCATGCGCTTCTTCCTCGACCAGACGGTCAAGCAGTACCTGGACGGCAGTTTCATCGGCAAGCCGGCCACGGTGTTCGTCTCAAGCGCGGTTGGCGTCGGCGTCGAAGCCGCCATCCAGTCGCTGTGGAGTGTTCTCGCCGTCCAGGGCCTGACCATCGTACCTGTCGGCATGCGGGCGCCGGAAATCGCCGATATGTCGGGGGCTCATGGCGGCGGCGTGTTCGGCGCCGCGACCTACACCCGGACGACCGGCCGTCGGATGTGGAACTCACCATCGCCCGCACCCAGGGCCGGGCGCTGGCGGAAGTAACCCGCGCCTAGACCCTCCGCCCGGAAGACTGACTGCATCAGGTGCCGGCGTTGCCATGAAATTCTACGAAACGGTCGGACGTCACCCGGATGGCGACGGTATCGACGCCGCTACGAGCCATATAGCGCTGCGCCTCCTCTTCATCGAGATAGCGCGAATATAGGGCGTACTGATCCTCGGCGCTCATAGCGGCCTCGATGGTCGCCGTCCCCGGCAGCATCACTGCGTAGTAGGGGATTTCGCGGCGGTCGACCACCACGGTAGCCCTGCCCGTGCGCTCGATATTCTTGACCTTCTGGGATTTCCGCCCGGCGGCGAACAGGATGTCGCCGTCCTGGTAGAGGTACCACATGGGCATAGCATGGGGGCTGCCGTCGGCCCCGGTGGTGGCGAGGACGCAGATAAGCGGCTCCTCGACGAAGGCGATGACGTCGGCGCTAAGTGTCATGGTGTTTGTTCCCTTGTCATGTGATTGGGGACGGTTCCAGCAGGGCCATGCCCTCGATAGCCCGGCGGATGCCGTCGTCGAGATCGATATGGCGCCATGGGCCAACTAATTCCTGTAACGCGGCAATATCCTCCTCGGTCGCCGCCTTGACCGGCCCATGGGGCGCGGCCACAACCTGGCAACCGGGCACAACCCGACCGAGCGCGGCGATGAAGTCGTCATCGGTGGTCAAAGTGGCGGAGACGTCCGAGGCCAACGCGCCTGGAATTTCCGCCTCGGTGCAGCGGTGGAACAGGCCCGCGACCTGCTCGACATACTCGAGCCGGCTTTGCCAGCGCAGGGGCAACTGGTGATCCTTGCCGGCGACGACCGCGGCAATGGCCTGATTGACGAAGGCCGTGGCGCCGGCCTCGCGGCCCGGTCCATAGACGATAGCCGGGCGCAGGCCGACGCTCGGCAGGCCATATTGGGCGAAGTAGGTGGCGGCGAAGGTCTCGTTCCAGTCCTTGAAGGTGCCGTAGATCGTGCTGTGGGCGCCGTCGGCATTACGAATCCGCGCCGCCAGGGAACTGGCGTAGACCACCTGTCGCACGCCATGACGACGTGCCGCCTCGAAGACGTTGATATGGCCGACCACATTGACCTGAGCCGCCGCCGCCGGATCGTCCCAACAGGGCGGAATCAATAACGCAGCCAGATGGAT
>PVBE011210308.1_pt1 | contig 10564 bp, 6 predicted proteins | sample 1631181 | NCBI WGS metagenome assembly PVBE01 (sample SAMN08397723, study PRJNA350692) | Marine metagenome, whole genome shotgun sequencing project. | isolation source: water | place: Pacific Ocean | collected 2012-04 | reverse complement strand
GGCAACCTTGATCAAGCTCTTGCCAACACCCTCAAATCTCTAGAGTTCAAACCTGATCACCCAGATGCCCTCATCAACCTGGGCGGCATCTACAAAGAGCTCGGCAACCTTGATCAAGCTATAACTGCCTATAAGAAAGGAAACGTAATAGCACCTAAAGATCCCAGTCTCGCCACCGCAGCATATCTTTTTTTCAAGGATATACACAACAACAAGCAACAGCTCAATGATGCTCGATCAAGCTATATCAATGGAATACAAAAAATAAAAGAAAACATCACGAAACTAGACACACTCCGGCAAAGCGCAACAACAGATATGTTCTGGATTGCCTACCACAACATGGACAACGACAGGGAAATACTCGAAAGCCTAGGCAAGACACTGCAATCTCTGCACGGAAGCAGTGCAATGAAGCCGATTCAATTGCCAGAAAGAAAACCCACAGGCAATAAAGAGATAAGAATTGGCATCTGCTCGGACTTCCTAAGATCACACACAATCGGCAAGCTATACGAAGGAATCATCAAGACCTTCAAACAAAATCAATTTGAAATTACAATCCTGAGAGGTCCGCACGCAAAGGAAGACACTTTTAGCCGCAAGATAGATTCATACGCCGACCATACAATAAAACTCCCCTCATCATTAACAGAAGCCAGCAAAATAACCAGGGCGGAATCATTAGATGTTCTATTCTACCCCGACATAGGGATGTCTCCATACACATATTCGCTTGCACTCCATCGACTTGCCCCGATACAAGTAACAAGCTGGGGGCACCCAAATACAACTGGAGTAAGCACCATGGACTACTTCCTGTCGTGCAAGGAAATCGAACCAAAAAATGCTCAATGCTTATATACAGAGCAGCTCATTGAAATGAGAAAACTTCCATGTATCTATACAACACCGCAATTCGAAGCCCAAAGCGGATTACGCGATAAGTTTCAACTCCCCGAAAATCAAACCTTAATCGGGATACCCCAAAGCCTCTTCAAGTTTCACCCAGACTTTGATGATGCACTTGAGAAAATTATCAAAAACCTACCCAATACCAACTACGTGATAATAGAAGGAACAAACAAGCCTCAGACAGAACGACTAAAAAAGCGTTGGGAAGCCAAGGCGCCAAATACATTGGGAAAGACAATTTTCCTAAAGAGAATGCCTCAAGAAGATTATCTCTGCCTGCTCGAAACAGTGGACCTTCTCCTTGATCCAATCTATTTTGGCAGTGGCAACACCTTCTATGAATCCATGGCGCTTGGCACTCCACTAGTGACTATGCCAGGAAAATATATGCGTGGAAGAATTGTTGCAGGTGGCTATAAGCAGATGAAGTTAGTGGATGCACCTGTTGCGGAAAATATCAAGGAATATATTGATCTCACAGTTGAACTTGCTAAAAATCCTGAGCGAAGAAGACTCATGAAGCAACAGATCAAGTCGGCTGCTCAACAGTATCTCTTTGATGACCAGGAGGCAGCTGATGAAATTATCGAGTTTATCCAAGCAGCTGTAGATGAAAAAAGGCAAACAGGTGGCTTGCTACCGGTAGGATGGAAGCCTTCAAAAAAATGCAAGGAATGAAAAGCCAATATTTTTATAATCAATGCCCTGCTTGCGGCTATACGGTTGCAAAGATGATCTTTGATGCCGGCATAAAACCACTGGCAACAATCGCCTGGGCAGAGACAGAAACAGAAGCAAAAGCAGTACAAGCATTCAAACAAGAATATATTCAATGTTTAAATTGTTCTCACGTTTGGAATCATTTGTTTGATTGGGAGTACGTCCCTTACGGCAACAAACCCAACAAGATGTACAACAACGGATCTCAATGGAAAAAACATATTGAATATTTAAAAAAATGGTTATCCGACAAGATCCCAACCAATCCCACTGTTGTTGATATTGGCTGTGGTGATGGAAGTTTTCTGATCAGTATGGCAGAGCAATATGGATCGAAAGGAAAATTCCTCGGCTTCGATCCAAGTGGTGATGTTGATCCAGAGCAAAAAGAAATCACCTTCAATAGAGCATTATTTCTGCCTCTTGAAGATACAAAAAACTACAAGCCCGATCTTTTTGTGATGAGACATGTGATCGAGCATCTCACTGCTCCATCATCCTTTTTGCATTCCCTTGCGTGGGGCGCTTCTAACTATGAGAAACCGACATACCTGTACTGCGAAGTTCCATGCATTGATCGTGTATTTGAAACAGGACGATTGGCAGATTTTTATTATGAACACCCTTCGCAATTTACAACCTCTTCTTTCACAAGAATGTTGAGCACAGCAGGAAATATTATTGATATCATTCATGCTTACGATGGAGAAGTGATTTGCGGTCTCGTAGAACTCACGCCTTCCGCAGAGCAAACTAAAATAAGTAATAGTGCAGGTATGTATTGTTTAGCGACATCCACTTCAATTCATCGCATCAGGCGAGAATTAGAGGATTTGATCAGCAAGGGTGAATCAATTGCTATATGGGGAGGGACTGGAAAATGTGCATCTTTTATGCATCATTATCAAATGTCGTGCAAAGATATACCTTTAGTCGTAGATTCAGATGAACGGAAGTGGGGAACTTTTGTTCCTGGGATCGGACAAGAGATCAAGTGTCCATCGTACCTACTAGAGCATCCGGTTGATATTCTTATTGTCCCAACACAATGGCGGACACAAGACATCTTGATTGAAGCATGTTCAATGGATCTTGCCTTCAAACAAGTGCTTATCGAGCATGAAGGGAGTCTTATAGACTTCATATCCGGAGAGCATCCATATGATAAAACAAAACTAGACAAGAAAACTACTTCTTGACTATGCAACACGAAACATTCTATTGATTTCTTCTGAAGATTAACAACAACTCTTTAAGACGTCTCAGTACAAGATCAAATCAACTGCTGGCTTGGGTTATGCCTAATGCAATCAAGAGAGACCTGAGCATCCCTGAGTGATTCCTCCGAGACCGGCGCAAGCAGAGAGCATCGGCTCACCACGCTTCGCCCCCGACGACAAACTCCACCACAAGTTCGCTGGGATCGACAACAAAACAGTGATTACTGGATCATTCAATTGGTCGCCTTCCGCAGACCAAACCAATGATGAAACACTGATAGCCATTCATTCACCCAAGCTTGCTGCTCACTTCACCCGTGAGATGAATCGACTGTGGCGAGGAGCGGAACTAGGAATCACGACTCGGATGCAGCGCAAGCTGGATCGTCAACGACTTAAGTGCGGGAGAGGTGTTGAAAGAAGCTGAAAACGAAGAGAGTGACGTCAAGAGATTACTTAACGTGGACCTAATACTTAGAAACAGATGGCTGGCTTTAGTAACCAGAATTAGAGAAAAGTTCTTCATATTCTTCAGTTCTTGTTAAGCCTTCGCAGAAACCAGGTATAGTGCGATAAGATATAATTTGACAGGCGTTATAATGGAAATTAAAGCTTATCAAAATTCATTCCTGAGCCTCAAAAGGGGAAGTGGTTTAGATTTTCCGCGCCATGTACATATTGAGACACAGGCTATTTGCAATGCAGCGTGTAATTTTTGCCCTTACCCTAGCCTTGAAAGGAAAGGGGAGGTGATGCCCACAGAACTCTTTGAAAAGATTATCGATGATCTTTCAGCAATTCCACGTCTTCATAAATTCCAGCTGTCTCCATTTAAAGTCAATGAACCTTTGATGGAAACTCGATTGTACAAATTTCTTGATCTAATAAAGCAGAAGCTTCCAAACGCAAATATTACTCTCACCACTAATGCCTCTCTCCTCAACGACCACCATATCAAAAATCTATCAACACAGGGACTGGGTTATTTATGGATCTCGTTCAACGATCATCGCGAGAATAAATATCAGGAGACCATGAAGTTACCATTTTATCGAACATTAAACAATCTTCAGAACTTGCACCAAGCAAAAGAAAACGGATTATTTAAAAGCAGGGTCGTGTTAAGTCGAGTCGGAGATGGGACAATAGATGATCAGGAGTTCGCAGGTTGGGTAAAAAAACGATTTCCATTGTTTGAAGTAAGCATTTTTCCACGCGGAGAATGGATGGGGCAAGTGGACAATAAGCATAAGTATCAGTCTCCTTTGGAGTGCGGATGTAGCAGATGGTTCGAGCTATCTATTACAGCCACAGGCAGAGTTGCTCTTTGCTGTATGGATGGGCAAGCAGAACATCCTATTGGCGATGTCAGATTGAATTCAGTACTTGAGATATATAATTCCAACAACTATCGCCAGCTACGGTCTAGCATGGAAAGCAGGCAGGGCATAGAATTCTGCGAAGATTGCTCATTCCTGTAAATGGCCATAACAGCTATTGAATATAATATTATCAGGAAGCTTAGGGACCTAGGCAAGCTACCCCTCTCTTCTAATATTCTTGAAATTGGCGAGTCTAATTGGTATGGAGACATCTCAGTTGAAGCCTTAGGTCAAGATATTTATGCTTACGGCTTAGAGAGCGAACGGGAATCTCTTTTTCGTGAACTTAGTAGAATTGTTGACAATCGCCCGCCAACCTTTTTATTCGATATTGCAAAAATCTGGTATAAAACGTTCTTTCACGCTACTCCTGCCTTAATAATTGATCAAGATGGACCAAACGCATTAAGCCTTGACCTTAATCAGCGCATTGAATTAGACAGCTCATTTGATTGCGTCATTAACTTTGGCACTGCTGAACACATATTCAATGTATTTCAATTTTTTGAGAATGTGCATAGATGGACCAAACAGAATGGGCTAATGATTCATGGCTTGCCATTCAGTGGCTGGTACGACCATGGCTTTTACAATTTCAACCCAACATTCTTCTGGGATCTCGCAAGAGCAAATTCTTATACACACCTAATCACTATAAACGCAATACTTAAACCACTCTCTCTGCATCAGCTTGGCGGCAGAGAAGAGGCTATTAAGTATTTCTCAACCAACAAAATCCCCGAAAACTCATTAACTTATTCTTTCATGACAAAAGCAAACGATGCCGACTTCAAAGTGCCCCAGCAATATATTTACGACAACACAGAAAAATCAAATACTGCAGTCAATGCATGGAAAAATCTGAGAGGATAGAGAGGAGCGGTTATTTGAAAATCTGAAAATACTAAGACTGAAATGAGCAAAACAATGCTTACCACCAAAACACAGCATGCTATTATCGTAATTTACGAATGAGCAGGATTAAGCAATACAATTCCGCTGCATATCAATCATTAGGCTGAAAGAAAGACACTCCAACATCACTAAATTCTTATTGGCAATTCTTCTCTACTTTAAATCTCTAGAATTCAATCAAACACTGCAAAATCTGCAGGACTATTCCCTAACGCCAGTACATGCCTAAGGAACGAATGCCTTTGAGAAGAAAGACGCCTTGCTATCAGCCCCGCACGCCTCTGAGAGCGCTTCCAGACCTTCTCTAAACCCATGTCATACAGATGCCCATAGGTCTTAGGGGGCACAAGCACAAGTCCATCCTCAATATTCAGTCCCAGGCACTTCATCGACTTCCTATGCTCCCTAAGCACCTGCAATGCCTGATCACTCAACGACAGCAAACGCGCTTTACCTGTCTTGGTGCCTGACCGCAACCTCTGATGCGTTGCAATCCCATCACGCCTCAATGTCTTACTGATCAGAAGCTCTCCTTCATCAAGACGGAAACACTCCCAAGACAACCCAATCAATTCCCCATTCCTAAGTCCAGTGCTCAACCAAAGAAGAAAACAGGGATAAAACCGCTCCTCATTGATCCTGAGATCGCCCAGCACCCTCTGAATTTCCTCCTTACTCAGCTCCTCCTCCTGCACAGACCTAGGAGGCGCCTTCACCTGGACCAACTCAGTGCCTTATTGCTTGGTTGCACGACGGAGCGGTCATGCTCAGGATCGTGGACTGCGTGGATGCTGCCAATCCCTCGCCCTTCATCAAGCACAGGAAACGGTCAACCTCTGCTCTGGTCCTGATCGGCAAACCAAATCGCTTCAACACGCGATAGGAATGGGTCACTCGTGCCTGCTTCTTCTCCTCTGAAAGCGCCCTTAGGCATCAAGCAAATCCTGATCCCCTTGCTGAGCATTCCGCCAGATTTCGGCGCAGATGGCTTGGGCAACTGGATCATGCCAACGCCCGAGGCGATTGATGAAATGGTCACGCCCATCGAGCCTCACCCTGACTTGGAGAGCACCGTTGTTGTCTCTCACCCTCGGTGGTTTGTTCAACATCCCTCTCCCTGGCATGGGATTCGGGCTTAGGACTTACATCCCTCAGAAGCCAAGCCAGATCCACAGATCCAGTGGCTCTTCTTATCCCTGGGGCAGCTCAACACGAGATCTAATGCCCTTCTAGCTTGGGTTCTCGCTTATGGGATCAGGAGAAGCCTCAGCATCCCTGAGCAATTACTTCAAACCCTTTGAAACACAGGGTATTGGAACTCCGCTCCTGGCTCGCGGAGACAAGCTGCACCACAAGTTCGCGATCATAGACAACAAAAAAGTGATCACAGGCTCATTCAATTGGAGCCCTGCTGCAGCTCACACCAACGATGAAACGCTGCTGTTGATTCATTCACCCCAACTTGCCAAACACTTCACCCGTGAGATGAATCGTCTCTGGCGTGCTGCTGAGCTTGGAATCACGGCGCGGATGCGCCGAGATCTCCAACGACAGAAAAGAAAATGCGGGAGTGGAGTTGAGAGGGACTAAGTATGGATTGAGAGGTGACTTAAGGCGTGGCTAGAGCAATGGCTCAAACACCGTAAAATCGACCCTCATCGATGGCAATGGCACTCAGTGGAGCAAAAGCTCATTCAGGAACTCTCATCCACTGGCCACCATCAGGAGTGCTTACAGGCTTGTCAAAACGTTCTTCAGGGGAATCCTGAGGAAGCATTTGCCTATAAATACGCAGGGAAATCGCTACTCGCTCTAGGGCAATTCGATAAAGCACAGCAATGCCTGGTCAAAGCTCATCAGCTTGATGCGAGCGACCCGGAAATTGCCAAAGATATCGGCAATAGCTTTTTAAATCTTGGCAATACAGATAATGCCCTTCAATGGTATGGGAAAGCTCTAGAAATCAACAACAATTATGCGCCTGCGTTTAACAATATTGCCAGCCTAAAGAGGCAGTCAGGCAATGTCCAAGAAGCAATCGATCTATTCAAGCGAGCTATACAAGTAGACCCAAAACTAATCCAGGCCTACGTGGGAGCAGCAGCAAGCTTTCTGGCACTAGGAGATCTCGATCAAGCCGCATCATTCGCAGGAGAAGCCCTAGCAATCAACGAAAGCACACCAGGAATCAACGAAATCCTTGGCATCATTTTTCAGAACAAAAGCAATCCCGACCAAGCCATTGAGTGCTATCAGAAGGAATTAAATATTAATCCCAAGGCCAGCAATTCGCTTCTCAATTTAGGACTGCTGCTTTTACAGCAAGGAAAGACTGCCGCAGCGGTGGAATCACTGGTAAAAGCATCCGCTCTTGCACCAAGCGAGCAGTGCTCACTTCTTTTGGCGCAGGCCTATCAAAATCTCGGGCAATTCAAAGAAGCAATTGTCGAATACAAAAAGCTAGATATCAATCAATCAGAGAACAAGCTCATTCCATTCAATCTTGGACTCTGCTTGCTCAACACTGGCAACAATATTGATGCCATAGAAGCGTTCAAGATCGCCGTTCAGCTAGACGAGTCATTTATTCCCGCATGGGGGAATCTCGGCAATGCTCTTAAAGGAGAAGGTCGCCTAAAGGAAACAATACAAGCAACACAAAAAGTTCTTGATCTAGACCCTGATAACCCCGATGCCCACATGAACCTGGGCGGCATCTACAAAGAACTCGAAAACCTTGATCAAGCGCTTGCATCAACTCTCAAATCCCTAGAGCTCAAGCCTGATAACCCCGATGCCCACATGAACCTGGGCGGCATCTACCAAGAACTCGGTCAGCTTGATCAAGCACTTGCATCAACTCTCAAATCCCTAGAACTCAAGCCTGATGATAACCCCACTGCCCACATGAACCTGGGCGGGATCTACGAAATTAACAATAAAAAAGAACAAGCACTAAAGCACTATTTACTGTCTGCCGAACTCATCTATAGCCATAACAAAGGATCTAGCATCTCTGGCATGATTTCATCTGTGCCAATCCTAATCCAACTAGGCAAAACGAAAGAGGCAAAAGAAAAAATAATCGAAATCACCCAGATGCTGTCGAAGATTACTAGAAATATCGTCAATTACAGCGTCAAGGACAAGAAGAATGACCAAGCCTACTTTGGATACTTGAAAGCATTACTACCTGAGATTCCACACGACTCAAGCACTGACCTTGTCGAATCAATTCATATCGGCGAGAGCCACTGCTTAGCGTTCACGAACCAGATACTTACAATGAATGGCGTCAATTCTCAAATCAAGCCGAGCTTAGTCAAAGGCGCCAAGGCGTGGCACCTCAGGAACAGTCAAAGCAATAACTTCAAAACTTGTTTTCAAAATGCTATTAAAACTGGACTAGACCACTATGAATTCGTTCTCCTCTCTTTTGGGGAAATTGATTGCCGCCAAGACGATGGGATCTTGAAATATTGTCTCAAAAACAAAGCCAGCGTAGAGGCGACAAGCCAATCCACAGCTAAAGGGTATGTCCGCTGGATAGCAAGCGAACTATTAAGCTATCGAAAAAAATTAATATTGTTAGGGATTCCAGCCGCACAAAAGCTTAAAACTGCTGATTCCCCAAACGCTGATGAAATAAATTCTCGGCGACTATCAGTGATTCACTCTTTCAATAAAGCACTTTCGGAAGAATGTTTAGGACTTGGTATTGTATTCGCTGACGTGCTTCAGCTAACTAGTGATAAGGATGGATTCAATAATGGAAACTGGATGATTGACAATGTTCATCTGAAGCCAAAGGCAATTCAAGAAATCATTTCGCATTATTTAATTCAGCCCTCACATCAATAAGGACGAGATCCTCAAAATCAGGAATCTATCAAAAGTCTAGCTTGCTTTACTGTTTCAGAAGCAAAAACATGACATAGTAAGCTTGCAATAATTAACTGGCGATTCAAAAGATTTGCTTCTACTAGCTCTTTATTACGCGCAAGGCGCCCGAGCTTTGAACGGCTAAGGAGGACCCAAAAGCACCCAACCCCTAAAGGTGTGTAGTGAGGCAATCAACATGAATTAATTGGGTATTTCAGTCAGCGTTGTTTCAGCAGAGACGGAAATCATGAAAAGTTTGGGCTGGAAGTTGTGGAAGAGACCAAATCGGAGCGGATACTTTCACTGCGGGCTGAAGTAGGGAAGGAGATGTCTATGTCTTGATGAGTAGGAGTGAAGTTTTTACTTATATGAGGGATAGGGAAGGAGAAATGACGGATTTAATTGGATATTTCAGATCAAAAGTAGTGCAATGATTCTGGGCTAATGAGATTCGGTAATTTTCTATTTTTTAGTGGCCCTGGTCTTCCCTCAGACCTGCAGCAATCCTGGCGTTTGTCGCCCCAAATGCTGCAGCCAGTCCTGCCTCGTCAGTCCATTTTCCATAGTGCTTCATATGGGTGCGAATGTCGTCGCCCATTGATGTGGCGATCAAGGTATTGCCGGAACGTATGGCCGCAGGTTTTGAAGTCAGGGGCATTAACGATTCCAGTGGGTAGCAGAGCGAAGGCATCCCGACAGGCAAGCAGGGCGTCCACCACAGGACGCTTGCCTTAGTTCAGCATCAGATCTCTCTATGGCCCCATCGCTTATTGAAGCCTGATCGATGCGGGAATGGGTTAGAGGGCAAGGCTGGGGATCGCTTGAGAGAGGTTCTGATCTCCCTGGAGGACGGTTTAAAGTACCAATTAATATCTCGCCAATACGACGATTGATGACGTGACAGATCTGGTGACGATCCAAGAACTCTCAGCCTCTGATCGCCATCAAGAATGCCTACAGGCTTGCCAAAATGCTTTACAGGGGAATCCTGAGGAGGCATTCACCTATAAGTACGCAGGAGAATCCTTGCTCGCTTTAGGGCAATTCGATAAAGCACAGCATTGCCTGGTCAAAGCTCATCAGCTTGATGCGAGCGACCCCGAAATAGTCAAAGACATTGGCAACATTTTTAATGCCATTCAGAACTATCAAGAGGCGTCAAAATACTATAATCTCGCTCTAAAAATTAATCCCAACTACGCACCAGCAATTAACAATCTTGGGTTGATCGCTAAGCGACAGGGGAACCTCGCAGCAGCAGAGCAATTAGTCAAAAGAGCTCGAGATCTAGATCAATCATTCGCCCCATATCACATGAATCTGGGCAGCATCTACAAAGATCTAGGTGAGCTCGATCAAGCTCTTGCTTCCACACTTCAATCCTTAGAGCTCAAACCGGACAACCCCGATGCCCACATGAACCTGGGCAGCATCTACAAAAATCTCGGTGAGCTCGATCAAGCTCTTGCTTCCACTCTCAAATCCCTAGAGCTCAAGCCTGATAACCCCACGGCCCACATGAACCTGGGC
>PVBE010348235.1_pt1 | contig 10564 bp, 9 predicted proteins | sample 1631181 | NCBI WGS metagenome assembly PVBE01 (sample SAMN08397723, study PRJNA350692) | Marine metagenome, whole genome shotgun sequencing project. | isolation source: water | place: Pacific Ocean | collected 2012-04 | reverse complement strand
TTTGTCATGGATCTCGTACGCTCCTTTCCGGTGCTTCGGCATTTCGGGAAAATTTCATTAGCCGTGGACGCTCCTGCCGGGGAGAGTCGGTAGAAACCCCGCCAGGAGTTTCTGCATTCCCCCGGGGACCCATCTCCTGCCCATCTCCTGCTCCATCTCCTGCCCCAAGAAGGCCACGAACTCGAATCGGCCGGCGTCCCCAGCGACCCCCCGGGGGGGGCGTGCGGGCCTGCAGGTGAATGAGGAAGCGGGAGGAGAGAGAGTGGGCGAAGGGTGCGGGCACTGAGGGCGGCCGATCTCCCCCGTTCGCGAAGCCCCCGGGGATTCAGGGCTGCGGGAAATCCGCTGGCGGTGCGAAGAGCCAGCCACGGCTGAAGGCCTCGGCGGCGGGCTCCACCGCGAAGGCCTTCACCACATCGAAGAGAACTTCCCGCTTGCCCGGCTCCTCGATTCGGATCCACGCCGGCACCCTGAGCCCCTGAAAGTCCGCAGCGGGACCCAGACGAATACTCGTCCCGCCACTCGCGTCCATGCCCCGGATCTCGAAACTGGCCCGATCGACCCAGAGCCGGGGCGAAAGCGGCTGCTCGGGGACTTCCTCCGGGAATTCGGCCCCGGGAAGAGCATCGCTTCCCAATGCGAGTTCCGGGCTCGCGAATTCCCCAAGCAAGGTCTCCGCTTCGACTTCTGGCGGCAGCTCCTCTTGCGAGAGTAGAGGGTCGGCGGAATCCGAGATGATTCCCGAACCCGCCTCTGCGCCGACCGTGGCGGTGGGATGTTCCACGGGACCCGGCAGTTCCCAGGCCCGCAAATCGACATCGAAGCGTTCGGATCCGATTTCGAAGTGGGGGGCCAGAGACCAGCGGGCTCTTCGCATTTCCTCCAGGGCAGCCTCCTCGAGCAGGCGAAAGGCCACCAACTCGTGGTAGAGCTCGAGGCCGAGGGGGACGGGTGGCTCTCGATAGCCAACGGCATGCGTGAGATCACCCATGACCAGGCAATCGCCCTCCCCGCATTCGGCCAGCCCCACTGCATCGGGCGAAATATTCAGACCGAGCAACAATTCGTGCAGCCCCCGGCCCGTCGCGGCCTGGAGGACGAAGAGGGGCGGCAGGAAATAGCGAAAATCCGTCAGCGTCTCGCCGTTTCGCGCCGCGCTCCGCTCCCCGCCATGCAGCAGATGTCTCTCCAACAGGCCATTGGCACCGCGCAATTCCAGCCGCGCCATACCGGCGGGATCCGTGACCAAGACCCCCTCGGCGACCGAGGACCGATCGCCCACCTGCATGACGAATTCGATCTGCAGCGCCCTGCCGCGTCCGGCCTTCGTATTGGTCTTGGCCACGGCGGTCTCGATGCGCTCGGGCCGGGGTACCGAGGCCGGGGCGGAGAGCGCCGCGACCAATGAGCCGACGCCCACGATCAGCCCCAGCGCCCCGCGCTTCATGCGCCTCGGCCCGCCAGTTTCGAAGCGCCCGCGTAGCGGGCCCGAGGCCCGAGGCCCGCTTCGATGCGCAGGAGTTGATTGTATTTGCAGACGCGATCGGTACGACACAGCGAACCGGTCTTGATCTGCCCGGCTCCGAGGGCCACGGCGAGGTCGGCGATCGTCGTATCCTCCGTCTCGCCCGAGCGATGCGAGACCACGATGCCCATCTCGGCGGACTCGGCGAGTCTCATCGCTTCGAGGGTTTCCGTCAGGGTACCGATCTGATTCACCTTGATGAGGATCGCGTTGGCGGCGGCTTCATCGATTCCCCTCTGCAGGATCGCGGGATTGGTGACGAAGAGATCATCACCCACGATCTGCAGGCGGTCGCCAAGAGCGGCCGTGAAACGACTCCAGCCCTGCCAATCCCCCTCCGCGAGGCCGTCCTCGATGGAAACGATCGGGTAGCGAGCCACCCAATCGCTCCAGAATCCGATCATTTCATCGCTGTCCAGATTCCTCTGCTCCCCGGCGAGCCGATATTGACCGTCTTCATAGAACTCGCTGGCCGCGGGATCCAGGGCCAGGAAGATCTCTTCTCCTGGGCGGTAGCCCGCCTTCTCGATCGCGAAGAGAATCAGCTCGACCGCTTCCTGATTGCTGGCGAGATTCGGAGCGAAGCCCCCCTCATCGCCCACCGCGGTCGCGTAACCGCGTTCGTTCAGAACCCCTCTCAGGGTATGGAAGATCTCGGCACCCCATCGCAATGCCTCGGAAAAATTCTCCGCGCCCAGGGGAAAGAGCATGAACTCCTGCACGTCGACGTTATTGTCCGCATGGGCGCCGCCATTGAGGACGTTCATCATCGGGGCCGGGAGCAGGTGGGCGCTCTCACCCCCGATGAAGCGATACAGGGGCTCTCCCGCCGCGGCCGCGGCCGCATGGGCGGCGGCCAGGGAAACGCCGAGGAGCGCATTCGCGCCCAGTCGCGACTTCGTATCGGTACCATCGAGTTCGATCAGGCGCCGATCCAGGGCCGCCTGTTCCTCGAGGCCAGCGAGGCTGTGGCCGCGAATGGCTTCGGCTATCTCGCCGTTCACGGCCGCTACCGCGCGAGCGACGCCCTTGCCCCCGTAGCGCGCGGCATCGCCGTCGCGCAATTCCAACGCCTCTCGAGAACCCGTGGATGCGCCAGAGGGTACGGCGGCCCTCCCAAAGCCTCCCGCAGCCGTATGGACATCGACCTCCACCGTGGGATTGCCCCGGGAATCGAGAATTTCCCGGGACTGAATGCTCTCGATCCTGATTTCAGTCATACACAACCATCCAAGCCCGAATGCATCGACGATCCATGCCCTCTACCTGGGGGCCGGCGACAACGCTTTCATCCTCTCCTGAAGACATCGCGGGCGAGATAGACTAGCAGCCCCCCATTCTGCAGCAGGCTCATCGGCCCTCGGGGCGGGCCATCCGCGGTACCACCAGGGGGCGACCATCGGGGCCGCTGACGACCTCGGCCTCCATCCCGAATGCACTCTCGATGAGATCCGGATCGAGGACATCACTCGGGGCCCCCTGGGCGAGCACTCGGCCCTCGGATAGAACCACGATGCGATCGCAGACCCGTGCGGCCAATGCCAGATCGTGACTCACCACCAGGGCCCCGCCTCGGCCCCCGCCGACGAAATCCCGAACCACTGCCAACAAGTCGATGCGATGGCGTAAGTCCAGGAAAGCCGTCGGCTCATCGAGGAGCAGCCAATTCGGCTCCTGGGCGAGAGCGCGTGCGAAGAGTACCAGTTGCCTCTCGCCTCCGGAGAGTCGATCGATCGGTCGATCAGCGAGATCCGCGATCCCGACCCGCTCCATGGCCTGCCGAGCGAGGCGAAGGTCGTCCGGGGATTCGAAACCGAAGGGTTTCTGATGCGGGGTGCGCCCCATCAGGACCAGTTCACCCGCCAGGTAGGGGAAGGGCACGTGGAGATCTTGGGGCACGGTGGCGATCTCCCGGGCCAACTCCCGTCGCGAAAAGCTCTCGACATCGCGTTCGCCCAGGAAGATACTTCCGGAATCCGGGCGCAGGCCGCCGCTCACCAGCCGCAGCAGGCTCGTCTTGCCGGCTCCGTTGCGACCCAATAGACCGACCATCTCGCCCCGCTCGAGCCGGAAGTCGACGTCCCGCAAGATCGGCCTGCCCCCGAGCGCCATCGCGACGTGCTCGAAGCTCAGGGAGGGCGCCCCGGATTCCATCAGGGAGAGCCTCCGTCCGACAACAGCCGCTGCTGACTGCGCCTCAACAAGAAGAGAAAGAGCGGACCGCCCACCAGCGCCGTGATGGCCCCCACCGGCAACTCGCGCCCGGCCAGCAGACTGCGGGCCACCGTGTCGCAGACCACGAGAAAGCTCGCCCCGCCCAGGGCGGCCGCCGGCAGCAGCAGGCGATGGTCCGGTCCGATCCAGAGGCGCAGCCCATGGGGAATGATCAGGCCCACGAAGCCCACCAATCCGGATACGGAAACCGCCGCACCCACCATCAGGGAACTCGCCAACAACAAGACGCGCTTGAAGCGTTCCGTCTCGATCCCGAGTTGCTCGGCGGCCTCCTCCCCCAGAGCCAGGACGTTCAGTCCCCGGGCCGAAAAGAAAGCGGCGCAAAGACCCGCGGCGAGGAAGACGACCAGCCAGGGGATGACATCCATCCGCGAAGCCGAAAGATTGCCGATCAGCCAGATGAAGATGCGGCTGCCCTCCAGCATATCCGAGAGGGAAGCCAGGAAGATGATGGCCGCCGACGCAAAGGCATTGAAGACGACGCCCGTCAGCAACAGGCCGGTGGCCGAGACGCGGCTGCCTCGACCCGCAACGACGTAGAGGAGCAGGATGGCGACCAGGGAACCCGCAAAAGCCGCCGGGGGAACGGCGCCATAGCCCAGGCCCACCACTCCGCCCAGGGAGAGCACCGCGATCGCGCCCAGGGCGGCTCCGCCCGAGACCCCGAGAATGAAGGGATCCGCCAGGGGATTGCGGAGCAACGCCTGGAAGAGGACGCCCGAGGTCGCCAGGGACGCCCCGACAAGACTCGCGAGCAGGATCCGTGGCAGGCGAATCCCGCGCACGATATCCACCGCCGGGGAGCCGGCTTCGGCGCCCAAGAGTGCACTCCAGGCATCCGCGAGCGTCAGCGAACTCGGTCCCGTCACCAGCCCGAAGCAGGCGACGGCGAGCAGCAGCAGAGTCAGCGAACCGAGGGTGTATGCGAAACGCGCCGGGGTCAGGTGCTTCATCGAAGCCGCTCGCTGCGGATCCGCGCCGCAACTTCCTCGCCGTAGAGACTCCCGGCGAGGGTTTCGATCGCCCGGTCGAGGTAGGGACCCGGCATGCTGACCCATTCCGCGCTGATCGCGACCACGCGGCCGCTCGCCACCGCGGGAATGCTCGGCCAGCGCGACCAATGCGCGAGGGGATCCTCGACCCCGGGGCTCAGATCGATCAATACGTCGGGGCGCTGCTCGACCACCCATTCCACGGCGACCCGCGGATAGGCGCCCTCGAATCCGCCCGCGAGATTGCGACCTCCCAGGCCCGTCAACATCTCCTCGATGAAGTTGCCCCGGCCCACGACGTAGAGGGGGTCGCGCTGCAGGATCAGCAACACCCCCGGTTCATCGCGGCCCCGAGTAAGCCGACGCGCGACCCGACGCGTGCGTCGGATCGCTTCGATCCTTTCCCCGGCCTGGGGGCTGCGGCCCACCAGAGCGCCGAGTCTCTCGATATTCGCGAGCACTTCGTCGAAATGCAGATTTTCGAAGCTGACGACCGGGATCCCGAGTTCTCCCAATCGATTCTGGAAATCGCGCTGCTCGGCGCTCGGCACCAGCACCACCCAATCGGGGCGCAGTGAAACCACCGCTTCGAGACTCGGGCTGAAGAGTCCCCCCACCCGCGGCAGATCGGCGACTTCGGCGATTTGCCCGGCCGAATAATCGTCCACTCCCACGAGACTAGAAGCCGCCCCGATCGCAACCAGAATCGAAGTCAGCGAAGGGTTGAGTGAAACGATTCTCGGAGCATCCGCGGCGGCCCCCGGGCCCGCCAGGATCCAGCAGAAGACGGCGCTCAATACGATCGGATAGCGCTGCCGGAAAGCGAGGGGAGAGGCCATTGAGACCAGTCTAGCCCGCATCTTCGCGGCGTCGGCCGGCTGGCGCGGGACGGCCGGACTCGGATCGCAGAGCAGCGCCGTGGCCTCGTCCGCTTGCGGCGCGAGGAATCCCCATACGCCCTGGAACCCATCGGCGCCCACGTGCCGAAGCGGTTCGCAACGCTTGGCCTCGCCCCATCCGATGCGAGCCCGGCAGCGGGATCCTCATTCTCTTCGACCTCGAGATGCCGGACTCGGGCCCGGCCCCGATCGGACCGGACCCTGAATCCCGCCTTTACTCCGAATCGGCTTTTGCCCCGCCGCCCCGGCGCACACGGCGCGCCGTGGTCGAGCCCTTCAAGGTCACGTTGTCGCGCATATGCTCGAACATCACCTTGCCGATCCCCTTTACCTCCACGAGTTCCTCCGCCTTCTTGAAGCCGCCCCGCGCCTTGCGGGCGGCCAGGATCGCGGCGGCCCGTTGGCGACCGATCCCAGGCAGGAGCTGAAGTTCCTCGACACTCGCGGTATTGATGTTGACGACCCCGATGGTCACGGCCGAGGCGCTCGCCCCGAATCCGACGACAAAGGCGCCGAGCAAGACCGCCAGTGCCAGCCGCTGGGTCCCGAATCGGGACCGTTCGTTCTTCTTCATTGGAAGCATTCTCCGCGGGACCGCGGGATGAAACTGAAGTCCGGGGATGCGAACGGCCCGGAAAGAGCGTAAACCCGCCTAGCGATCCCTGGAAATCGCGTAGGCGGCCGCCGAGACGAGGGCCTGTTTGGCCGCGCTATCGGGGAAGGCCGCGATGGAGGCGATCGCCCGATTCACTTCTTCTTCCCCGCGCCTCAGGGTATCGGCCACTCCACGGTGACGGTCTACCAACTCCACGACCGATTCGACTTCCGGCGGCGAGCCGGGCCCACTGTCGGAATCACCGTCGAAATCGCCGGGTGCGCACTCGGCGGCCCTCTTGACCCTGCGGCTGATCTCTTCGTACTCCGCCGGGCTACAGCGTTTCAGGGTCAGCAGCAGGGGCAGCGTCACCTTGCCCTCGGCCAGATCCGCGTAGCGGGGTTTGCCGAGAATCGCCGAGCTGGTGTCGTAGTCGAGGGCATCGTCCTTCAGCTGGAAGGCGAGACCGAGATGGCGCCCGAAGGCGGCGACCTGCCGGCGTTCGGCACGCGTGACCCCGCCCAGGATCGCCCCCGCCTCGCAGGCCCCGGCGAGCAATACGGCGCTCTTTCTCTCGATGATCTCGAAATAGAGACTCTCGCTGATATTGATGTCGAAGCTGCGTTCGAGTTGCAGGAGTTCGCCCTCGGCGATGCGCTGGATCGCGGCGGCAAAGATCTCGAGGATTTCGACGCTGCCATCCTCGACGACCATCGAAGAGGCCCGGGCATAGAGGAAGTCCCCGGCCAGGACGGCCCGCTGGTTGCCCCAGACCGCATTCGCGGTGGGCCTGCCCCGGCGCAGGGACGAGGCGTCCACGACGTCGTCGTGGAGCAGGGTCGCGGTGTGCAGCAATTCGATCGCGGCGGCGATCCCGATGCGTCGCGGCCCCGTATAATCACAGAGTTCCGCCGCCAGCAGGAGCAGGGCGGGGCGCAGGCGTTTGCCTCCGGCGCCCAGCAGATGGGAGCCCAATTCGGCGAGCAGGGGCAGATCCGAATGCAATTGGCCCCGCAGCGCCCTCTCCACCAGGGCCAGGGGCGCCTCGACCCGTTCGAGCACCCTCGAAAGGACCAACGCCCCGGTCTGGCTGTAGCGGTGCGGAGGCAGCTGCTCGGAATTGGAAGGGGGATCGGACATCGCCCGGAGCCTAGCGGGAAGGCGCCCGAGCGTCAAAGGGATCCATCTCAAAAAGTCTTTATATTCAGGCATTTATAGATCAAATCCGACACCCCGAGCAGCTGCCGCCGACTCTTTTCCCCCCTCGGAAGGCGGAAGTTCTCCCTGTAAACCCAGTCGTTGCAGGTGGTTGACAGGGATGGGGGCCCGCCCCTAATCTGCGGCCGTCCACTGCTGGACCCCTTGCCAATTCCGGAGAGCCCCGTGCCCCACCCCTATGAGCAACTCGCCGAGCGAGCGCTGGCCGATGAACTTCCCGACGCGGAAGAAATGCTGTGGATCCTGGACGATCCGGACGTCGAATTGCTGCCCCTGCTCGACGCCGCCTTCGTGCCCCGGCGCAAGCACTTCGGTCGCTCGGTCTCGATTCACGTACTGAATAACGTCCAGAATGGCCTCTGCGAAGAGGACTGCGGGTATTGCGCGCAGAGCAGCGCGAGCCAGGCGCCGATTCGTCAATACAAGATGAAGAGCGACGAGGAGATCTTCGCCGAAGCGGAAATCGCCGCGGAGGCCGGGGCGACCCGCTACTGCATGGCGCTCTCCGGGCGCGGGCCCTCTACGCGACGAGCCAAGCGCCTCGCGGACCTCGTGCAGAGCCTCAAAGCCCGCTACCCGATCGAAGTCTGCCTCTCCGTCGGAATCCTCGGCGACGAGCAGGCGGCCCTCTTCGCCGAGGCGGGCCTCGACCGCTTGAACCACAATCTCAATACCAGCGAAGAGCACTACGAGAAGATCACCTCTACCCATAGCTGGGCGGATCGCGTCAGCACCCTCGAGGCCGCCCGACGGCACGGGATCGAAACCTGCAGCGGGCTGATCGTCGGAATGGGAGAGGCCTCGCGCGATATCGTGGAGGTGGCTTTCAAACTGCGCGAACTCGACACGCCCTCGATCCCCGTCAATTTCCTGATCCCGATCGAGGGCAATCCCGTCGAGGAGGATGGATCCCTCACTCCCGAGCGTTGCCTGCGGGTGCTATGCGCGATGCGCTTCGCGAACCCGCGCGCCGAAATCCGCATGGCAGCGGGACGCGAGGGACACCTCAGGGGCCTGCAATCCCTCGGCCTCTACCCCTCCAACTCCCTCTTCGTGGGCGGTTATCTGACCACCCGGGGCGACCCCTTCGAAGCCACCTACGCGATGATCGAGGATGCGGGCTTCGAGGTATTGGGGCGCGGCGATCACGCCCCGCCGCCGTCGGAAAGCCGCAGATCCCACCGCTTCGAACTTCCGGGTGGAGGGGATTTGCTGCGGCCCGAAATCTCTGCCGCCCGAACGGCGGAATAGCGCGAGGCGAGACGTGTCGATCGACTCCATCGCAGAGCGGGAACTCGATTCGATTCGCAGCCGGGGAACCTACCGCCGGATGCGGGTACTCGATGGCGCCCAGGGGACCCGCATGCGGGTCGATGGACGCGAGGCCCTGCTTTTCTCGGGAAGCAACTACCTCGATCTCGCCCATCACGAAGAGGTGGTCGAGGCCGCCGCGCGTGCGGCCCGAGATCGCGGATGTGCGGCCGGGGGGTCGCGGCTGATCAGCGGCAACCTCACCGAGCACGAAGCCCTGGAGTCCGAACTGGCGGAATTCTTTGGCGCCGAGGCCGCACTGGCCTTCAACACCGGCTATATGGCAAATGTAGGCGTGATTCCGGCGCTGCTCGGGGCCGAGGATCTGCTCGTCTCCGATCGCCTCAACCACGCCTCGATCATCGACGGGGCGCGGCTCTCCCGGGCCCGGGTCCGGGTGGTGGCCCATGGAGACGTCGAAGCCCTCGCGGCCGTGCTCGCGCAGGAGAGGCATGCGGCGCGCCGGATACTGGTCGCGGTCGACGGCCTCTACAGCATGGACGGGGATCTCGCCCCGATCGCGAGGATCGTCGAAAGCGCACGCACCTACGATGCGATGGTGCTCCTCGATGACGCCCATGGCACGGGAACCCTCGGGAGCGCGGGCCGGGGAAGTGCCGAACACGCGGGCGTGGGCGGCGATGAGATCGACATCCTGATGGGCACCCTGGGCAAATCGCTCGGGGCCTTCGGGGCCTTCGTGGTGGGAAGCGCGAAGTTGCGCGACCTGCTGGTCAACACGGCTCGAAGTTTCATCTTTTCATGTGCCCTGGCGCCGCCCCAGGTCGCCGCGGCCCGCGCCTCCCTGGCCCTGGTGGCCCGGGAGCCCTGGCGTCGCTTCGCGCTCCAGCGCAATGCCGCCCGTCTGCGCGAGAGGCTGGCCAGTCACGGGATCGCGACTTCCCCCTCCACGACGCATATCGTTCCCGTGGTGGTGGGCGAGAATGAAACGACGATGGAGATCTGCGAGGGCCTGCTCGAGCAGGGCTTCTACGCCCAGGGCATCCGCCATCCCTCGGTCCCCGCCGGGACGGCGCGACTTCGCCTCACCCCGATGGCGAGCCATCGGGGCAGCGAGATCGATGCCCTCGCCGACGCCATCGCACAATCCCTGGCCAAATATCCTCCGGAAACGATTCCGGCACTGAACGATGCCGCCCTCTAAGCGCGCGGCCGGTGGGGCGGAATTGCGGGCGTCGGATGCCGCGGCGATTCCGGGCCTCTTCATCACCGGCACGGATACCGGCGTCGGCAAGACCTTCGTCGCCTGCCGGATCATCGAGGCCCTGCGCGAGCGGGGACTGCGGGTAGGGGTCATGAAGCCCGTCGAAACAGGGGTCGGCGAAGCGGGCGCACTCGACGCCCAATGCCTGGCGAAGGCCGCGAATTCCATCAGCGCGGCATCGGAGATCTGCCCCCAGCGCTTCGGTCTGCCCGCCGCGCCCAACGTGGCCGCCCGGGCCGAGCGGCGTCGGGTCGATTTGCAGCGGATTTCCGAGGCCTTTAAGCAGCTCCGAAACGCGCATGAGTTCATGGTCGTCGAGGGGGCCGGGGGGCTCCTGGTACCGCTCGACGGCGAGGTCTGCATGGCGGATCTCGCGCACTCGATGGAATTGCCCGTGCTCGTGGTCGCCCGGGCCAGCCTGGGCACCATCAATCACACCCTGCTCACCCTGGCGGAAATCGAGCGTCGGGGACTCAGCAGCCGGGGGGTGATCATCTCCCACGGCGAAGCGGGGATCTCGGAGCCGGACGCCGCAAACCTCGAATGCCTGCGCGAACTGCTCGG
>PVBE011482927.1_pt1 | contig 10565 bp, 10 predicted proteins | sample 1631181 | NCBI WGS metagenome assembly PVBE01 (sample SAMN08397723, study PRJNA350692) | Marine metagenome, whole genome shotgun sequencing project. | isolation source: water | place: Pacific Ocean | collected 2012-04 | reverse complement strand
GCTATCGCTCGCTGATCACGGTTCTGACCAAGCGGATGGCGGAGGACCTCACGGAATATCTGCACGAGCAGGGCATTCGCGTGCGCTACATGCACTCCGACATCGACACCATCGAGCGCATCGAGATCATCCGGGACCTCAGGCTCGGGGCCTTCGACGTGCTGGTCGGCATCAACCTCCTGCGCGAGGGGCTGGACATCCCGGAATGTGCGCTGGTGGCCATCCTCGATGCGGACAAGGAGGGGTTCCTGCGCTCCAGGACGTCGCTCATACAGACCATAGGGCGGGCGGCGCGGAACGTCGAGGGCCGGGTGATCCTCTACGCAGACAAGGTGACCGATTCGCTTGCGTTCGCGCTCCAAGAGACCAAGCGCCGGCGCACCAAGCAGCAGGCCTTCAACCAGACCCACGGGATCACGCCGGCCTCCATTCGCCACGGCATCGCCGACGTCCTTCAGAGCGTCTACGAGGCGGACTACGTCACCGTCGACACGGGCGATGCCGAACGCCTCCACCTCGTCGGCGAGGACCTCGAGGCCTACCTGGCGGAGCTGGAGCGGCGCATGCTGGAGACGGCGGCGAACCTGGAGTTCGAGGAGGCTGCGCGGCTGCGCGACGAGCTCCGCCGCCTGCAGGCCGAGGAAATCGAGTGGGGCCTTCCCGGCGAGAGGCCCCGCTCGCGCGCCGGCCGGCCGGGCACGTCGGTCTCGAGCCAGAGCCCGCGGGCCCGGGCGCGCTCGAAGACGCGCAAGCGGAAGATGCGGATCGGGGTCTAGGTTCTGTGGACAATTATTTAAGCCAGAGCATCATGCACGCGATGCAGATCATGGAGAAGCAGGCGAGTGCGGTCTTGTCGTAGCGCATGGCGATCTCGCCGGCACCAACCTGAGCGCCGCCGACCTGTACGGCGCCGATCTGCGCGGCGCGGTACTCAAGGACTGCCTGCTCCTGTTCGCCGATCTGCGCGGCGCGGACCTCACCAGCGCCAACCTGGACAAGGCGGATCTCGACGGCGCCAACCTGCGAGGCGCGGTACTGCGCCGGGCCTCGCTCAAGGAAGCCCACCTGAGGCCGATCCAGGTCTGGCGTCCCGATGGGCGGATCGACAACACCCTGTGGCCGACCAACCTGTCATTCGCTGATCTCGGCGAGGCCGACCTATCGGGCGCTGACCTTCACGAGGCGCTGCTGGAAGACGCCATCATCGAGAAAACGAAACTCATTCGTGCGAATCTCGTCGGATACACCCTCAATGAAGAGCTGCTCCGCGTGATCAAGGCGGCCGGTGCCGATTTCTGATCCGCTGGCTTGGGTCACGCCCGCGGCCTAAATCCGATTCCAGTGACGTGGAATCGCTCCAGCTTATCGAAGAATGCTCTCGGACCCTATCTGCGGGTCGACGGACGCCGGTCGGCCGAGCGGCCGAGCCCGGTGGCGCCGAGGGCCTTTCACGCGCAGAGCTTTTCTGCCAGTCTGTGCCGGCCTTCCCACGGACCGTCTCCTCGAATGATTTACCTCGCTATTGCTGCCGGCCTCGCCCTCCTGCTTGCGGGAGGGAACTTCACGGTGATCGGGGCGGTGGCGCTCGCCCACCGGATGGGAGTCTCCTCCATGGTCATCGGGGCCACGGTGATCGCCTCTGGAACCACGCTGCCCGAACTCGTCGTCAGCCTCGAGGCCGCGCTCGCCGGGTCCCCGGGGATCGCGCTCGGCAACCTGGTGGGCAGCAACATCTGCAACCTGCTGCTCATCCTCGGCGCCGCTGCGGTGATCCATCCGATCCTCCGCGCCAGGGGCACGATGAGGCGCGCCGGCACCGCCATGGTGGGAGCGGCGGTGCTGCTCGTCGTCGTGGCCTGGGACGGTGATCTCGCGCGCTGGGAAGGGGTCGCGATGCTGGCGCTGCTCGCCGCCTACACCATTTACGATTTCCGCGCCGAGCGCCGCGGCAGCGACCTCGCGATACTCCGCGCCCGCGAGGCGGAAGAGATCGAAAGCCACGTGCCGCGGGCGGTGCCGCTGATCGTCGTGACCCTGGCCGGCGGCATCGCCGGGATCATCGTCGGTGCCAACCTCCTGGTTTATGGCGCCATCGGGCTGGCGCGCCAGGCCGGCATTTCGGAGAGCATAATCGGCCTCACCATGGTCGCCGTTGGCACATCCTTGCCCGAGCTCGTCACCGGGCTGACCGCGACGTTGCGCCGCCAGGGCGAGGTGGCGCTGGGCAACGTGGTGGGCGCTAATATCTACAACATTCTCGGCATTCTCGGCTTGGTCGCGGTCTCCGCGCCGGCGCCAGTGCCCGACGAGCTGCGCACCTTCGACATCTGGGTGGTGCTCGCGATCACGGTACTTTTCGTCGCCTGGATGTGGAGGGTGCGCCGGCTGGGACGGCCGATGGGCGTAGCGTTCCTCACCGCCTATGGCGCCTATGTGGCGTTCCTGTTCGCCGAGGGATCGGGAGTGTGACGCCCCGCCAAGCGCCCGGGCCTTGCCGCGGTCGCGTCGCTGGCGCATGCTCGGGCCATGAGCTGGATGGCGGATACCATGCCGCGGACGGCCCTGGTGACCGGTGGGGCAACCCGCATCGGACATGCGATCGCGCGCGATCTCGCCGCCGGAGGCTGGGCGGTTGCCGTTCACTTCCACCGCTCGGCGGATGCCGCCGAGGCTTTGGCCGCCGAAATCCGCGAAGCCGGCGGACGGGCCGTGACCTTCGCCGCCGACCTCGCCGACGAGGCCGCGGCGGAGGCGTTGATCGACCGGGCGAACTCGGCGCTGGGACCGCTGGGCTGTCTGGTCAACAACGCCTCGCTCTTCGAGCGCGACGAGGTCGCGACGGTGACGCCCGAGAGCTGGCACAAGCACATGCAAGTGAACTTGCGTAGCCCCTTCGTGTTGACCCAGAGATTCGCCGCGGCCCTGCCTCCCGAGGCCACCGGCGCGGTGCTCAACATGCTGGACGAACGGGTCTGGAACCTGACGCCGCACTTCGTCTCCTACACGTTGAGCAAGACCGGGCTTTGGACCCTCACGCGGGCGCTGGCGCTGGCGCTGGCGCCGCGCATCCGGGTCAACGGGATCGGTCCGGGACCGACGCTGCCGAGCGCCCGCCAAACCCGCGAGCAGTTCGAGCGCCAGTGCCGGATCATGCCGCTCAGGCGCGGCACCAGTCCCGAGGAGGTCTCTGGGGCGGTGCGATTTATCCTTGCGGCGCCCGCCATGACCGGGCAGATGATTGCCCTCGACGGGGGCCAGCACTTGGCTTGGTCCCAGGTGCATGACCGGCCGCCGCCTCGAGAGTGAGTGGCCCCTAGCCTCGTTGGAAACCCGACCCATGACCCGAGCCAAAGCCGAGAACATCCATCCCTTCCCCATCGCCGACGCCACCACCAGCCTGCGCCACGTCTTCGTGCGCGATCTGGTGCTGGCGTGTCGCATCGGGGTGCACCGCCACGAGCGCGGCATGCGCCAACGGGTGCGCATCAACCTCGACCTCGCGGTCAGCGAAGAGGCCGGCCCGAGAAGCGACAATCTTTCGGAGGTCGTCTGCTACGAAGGGATCGTCGCGTCGGTGCGTGGGATCATCGAGAGTGGGCACGTCAACCTGGTCGAAACCCTGGCCGAACGGATAGCCGAGACCTGCTTCGCGGACCCGCGGGTGAGGCGCGGTCGGGTAAGGGTCGAGAAGCTCGATGTTTTCAGTGACGCATCGAGCGTCGGAGTCGAGATCGAGCGGATCCGATGCGCGGTGTAGTGCCTACTATCAGAATGGGGTGGGCACTAGGAAATCCAGGCCAACCCTCCGAATCTCAAGGAGTTTCCGGACCTTCGCCAGTGCTCCGAGCGAAAGTTGTACACAGCTGGCCAGGAAGATCGTGCTGCGTGCGGCCATCATCCTTTCATAACCGAAACGTCATATTCCGGTTGCGAATTGTCCGTATTTCTCAATTATTTCATAGAGTTATGGATTTGCCTGTTTTTTGTGCAATCTTTTGAAATCAAGGCCTCGCCTAGGGAAACGCGATTTTCACGCCCGTTCTCCACTGTGTTGTTCACAGGTTTCGTGGATAGTTTCACGAAAACGCGAGCACAGCGCGATTCCGGCGCCGACGACCCGGTTGACTGAGGCACCGATTCGGATCACATAGCCCGTATGCCCAACATGCCGACGGCAAAGAGGCCGCGCCCCGGAACCGCCGGCGACCGCGCTGAGGCCGCCGTGCAAGCCTCGTCCCGCCCCGCCCCGGCGGCCCCGAGTACGCTCGCCGCTGGGATCGAGGCCATCCGTGCCGCGGTCAATACACTGCCCACGAGCCCCGGCGTTTACCGCATGGTCGACCGCAAGGACGAGGTGCTCTACGTCGGCAAGGCGAAGAGCCTGCGAAAGCGGGTGGCGGCCTACGCCAACGTAACCCGGATGACCGAGCGGCTCGCCCGGATGGTGGCCCGAACCGCCTCGATCGAGGTGGTGACCACCCATACCGAGGTCGAGGCGCTGCTGCTCGAGAGCAACCTGATCAAGCGCTACATGCCGCGTTACAACATCCTGCTGCGCGACGACAAGAGCTTCCCCTACGTCCTGCTCACCGGCGACCACGACTGTCCGCAGGTGTTGAAGCACCGCGGCGCGCAGAGCCGCAAGGGAGACTATTTCGGCCCCTTCGCCTCGGCCTGGGCGGTCAATCAGACGCTCACCGCGCTGCAACGCGCTTTCCTGCTGCGCTCGTGCTCCGATTCGGTTTTCTCCGGCCGTACCCGCCCCTGCCTGCTCTTTCAGATCAAGCGCTGCAGCGCGCCTTGCGTGGACCGTATCTGCCAAGAGGACTACACGGATCTCGTGGTCCAGGCGCGGGATTTCCTGCGCGGCGCGAGCACGGAGATTCGGCACGGAATGGTTGAACGAATGGAGCAGGCGAGCCGCGACCGCGACTACGAGGCGGCGGCCGTCTACCGCGATCGCATCGCCGGGCTCGCCCACGTTCAGGCGCGACAGGACATCAACGTGAGAGGGCTGAGCCACGCCGACGTGATTGCCGCCCACCAGGCCGGCGGGCAGACCTGCATCCAGGTGTTCTTCTTCCGCGGCGGACGCAACTACGGCAACCGCGCCTATTATCCCGCCCACGCCCGCCAGGAGGACGAGCCGACGATCCTGGAGGCCTTCCTTGGCCAGTTCTACGCCAACAAGTCGCCGCCCCGCCGGGTGCTCCTGAGCCACGAGGTTCCGGCTCGCGCGGTCGTCGCCGAGGCCCTGGGCGTGCGGGCCGGTCACCGGGTCGAGGTGCTGGTGCCCAGGCGCGGCGACAAGCGCAAGCTGATCGCCCACGCGCTGACCAATGCCCGCGAAGCGCTCGGCCGACGCTTGGCCGAGAGCGCATCGCAACGCCTCCTCCTCGAGGGCGTCGCCGACATCTTCGGCCTGGAGGCGACGCCTGGGCGGATCGAGGTCTTCGACGTGAGCCATATCTCGGGGGGCACCCCGTATGGAGCCATGATCGTCGCCGGCCCCGAGGGTTTCGCAAAGGCGGCCTACCGGACCTTCTCGATCAAGGGCCTGGCCGACGACCGAGACCGCGCGGACGACGTGGTGGGGATCACGCCGGGCGACGACTACGGCATGCTCCGCGAGGTGTTGACGCGCCGGTTCGCGCGCGCGCTCAAGGAGGACCCGGACCGTGCCGGCGGCCAGTGGCCTAACCTCGTCTTGATCGACGGCGGCGCCGGCCAGCTTGGCGTCGCCGCTCGGACGCTCGCCGATCTCGGTATCGAGGACGTCGCCGTTGCCGCCATCGCCAAGGGATCCGACCGCAACGCCGGGCGCGAGCGCTTTTTCATGCCGGAACGCGAGCCCTTTAGCCTGGAGGCGCGCAATCCCGTCCTCTATTTCCTTCAGCGCCTGCGCGACGAGGCTCACCGGTTCGCCATCGGCAGCCACCGCGCCGGGCGCTCGCGCAAACTGGGCCAATCGCTCCTGGACCAGATCGCGGGAATAGGCGCGGTCAGAAAGAAGGCCCTCCTGCACCACTTCGGCTCGGCCCGCGGGGTTGCCGAGGCCGGGCTCGAAGACCTCGAATCGGTCGAGGGTATCAGCCACAAGATGGCCCACGCCATCTACGAACATTTCCACCAGAGCGACTGAGCGGATAGAATGGGCGGGCTTGTGCGAGGCGCCTGATATTGGCCCGAGGGACCGGCAGCATGATCAACAGTCTCCCCAATGTGCTGACGATGTCGAGGATTGCCGTGATCCCGGTACTGGTGGCGCTCTTCTTCATCGGGGAGGCCGAGGGCTGGATGGGGTTCGCGAACTGGACGGCCTGTATCCTGTTCGCCGGGGCCGGAGCCACGGACTGGCTCGATGGGCACCTTGCCCGGAGCCGCAAGCAGACCTCCGAGGTCGGCCGCTTCCTCGACCCCGTCGCCGACAAGCTACTGGTGGCCGCGGTGTTGTTGATGCTGGCCGGGTTAGGCACGATATCGGGTTATCACCTGCTGCCGGCGGCGGTGATCCTTTGCCGTGAGATCCTGGTCTCGGGGCTCAGGGAGTACCTGGCCGAGGTGCGCGTCGGTGTACCCGTGAGCCGCTTGGCCAAGTGGAAGACCAGCCTCCAGATGATCGCTATCGGCTTCCTGATCGTCGGCGAGGCCGGCCCGGCCGCCGTGCCGGTGATCGGGCTCGGGCTCGCCGGACTCTGGGTCGCCGCAGTGCTGACGCTGATCACCGGCTACGACTACATGCGGGCGGGGCTGCGCCACATCTCGGACGTGCCTGCCCCGGGTCGTCCGGGGCCGCGTCCGGGCCCAACTGGGAAGTCCGCCGCCCCCTTCGACGCCGGAAAGGGAGCGAGCCCAACCGGCTGAGCGCACATGAGGACGATGTTGGCGAGAGGGGCGGCATGAAGATTTTCGGTATCGCCGGATGGAGCGGCGGCGGCAAGACCACGTTGGTCTGCCGGCTGCTGTCGGAATTCGTCGGGCGAGGACTCAGGATATCCACCATCAAGCGCGCCCATCACGGCTTCGACCTGGACAAGCCTGGCAAGGATTCCTACGAGCACCGCAAGGCGGGCGCGACCGAGGTGATGGTCACCTCGGGAGCGCGCTGGGCGCTGATGCACGAACTCGGCGGCGCCCCGGAAGCGACGCTGGAAGAGCTGATCGCCCGCATGACGCCGATCGACCTCCTGCTGGTCGAGGGTTTCAAGCATTATCCGATCGACAAGATCGAGGTCTACCGCGCCGAGAACGGCAAGCCGGTGCTCGCCAACGACGACCCGCGCGTGGTGGCGGTGGCCAGCAACACGGCGCTGGACGGCCTGCGGGTGCCGATTCTCGACCTCGACGACGTAGTCAGGATCGCCGATTTTATCGTCGATCACTGCCGCATCGAGGCGGCTTGAGGGCGCCGTGACCCAGCTCCGCGACGACTGTTTCGCCGGTGCCGACGCCCTGATGCCACTGGACGAGGCGCTGGGCCTCCTGGAGCGCGCGCTGGCACCGGTGACTGGCATCGAGACGGTGCGGCTTCGCCGCGCCGCCGGGCGACTGCTCGTCGAGGATGTGGCCTCGGACCGCGACGTTCCGCCTCACGACAACTCGGCGGTCGACGGCTACGCGGTCTATTTCGACGACCTTGATCCCAAACGCGAAACCCGTCTCCCGGTGGTGGCACGGGTCGTCGCGGGGCAACCGGCCGGCGAGGCCCAGCGGCGTGGCACCGCCGTTCGCATCTTCACCGGGGCGCCGATGCCGCCCGGCGCCGACGGGCCGGGGCCGGAGACCGTGATGATGCAGGAGGACTGCCGCGCCGAAGACGGCGTCGTCGTCATCACGCCCGGCATCAAGCGGGGCGCCAACCGCAGGCTCAAAGGCGAGGACGTGACGGCAGGTAGCACCGTGCTGCGCCGCGGTGCGCGGTTGCGGGCCCAGGACGTCGGGCTCGCCGCCTCGGTCGGGCGGACCGAGCTTGACGTCTTCGAGCCGCTGAAGGCGGCCGTCTTTTCGACCGGGAACGAGATCCGCGATCCCGGAGGCGAGCTCGCCGAGGGGTGCATCTTCGATGCCAACCGATTCACCCTGATCGCGCTCCTCGAGGGCCTAGGCTGCACGGTCACCGACCTCGGGATTCTCGCCGACGACCTCGCCATCGTCCGAGGCGCGCTAAAGAATGCTGCCGCCTCCCACCAGATCGTTCTGAGCTCCGGCGGCGTCTCGACCGGGGAGGAGGACCACGTCACGGCTGCGGTCGAGGCCTTGGGCTCACTGCATTTCTGGTGCCTCGCGATCAAGCCCGGACGGCCGCTGGCCATGGGCCAGATCGGCGTAACCCCGTTCGTCGGCTTGCCTGGCAACCCGGTGGCGATGATGGTCACCTTCCTCCGCGTCGCCCGCCCCGCTGTGCTGCGCCTCGCCGGCGCGATCGCCGACCCGCCGCGTCTTTTTCGCGTGCGCTCGGGCTTCGATCACGACAAGAAGCCGGGCCGGCGCGAGTGGGTGCGCGCCCGCCTGGAAACCGCACCGGACGGCACCCCCATGGCCCGCAAGTTCCCGCGCGACGGCGCCGGCGTGTTGAGCTCTATGGTCGAATCCGACGGCCTCGTCGAGTTGCCCGAGGAGCTGACGCGCTTGACCGAGGGCGCGATGGTGGATTTCTTGTCCTTCGACGCCGTGATCGGGCGTTAGTTGCGGCGGCCAGGGTCGCGCGGCAGCAACGGAGGCCGTACCGAACCATGAAGATTCTCTATTTCGCCTGGCTTCGCAACCGGGCCGGCATCTCGGAGGAAGAGGTGAAGCCGCCCGCGGAGGTCAAGGACGTCGCCGGACTGATCGCGTGGCTCAAAGGGCGGAGCGAGGGTCACGCCAAGGCCCTCGGCGAGCTCGACATCGTCCGGGTGGCGGTGAACCACGAGCATGTCGGCCTCGGCCATCCGGTGGCGCCGGACGACGAAGTGGCCTTCTTCCCGCCGGTGACCGGCGGGCGGGCCTGAGCGAGGCGGCGACGATGATCCGCGTCCAAACCGAGGACATCGACATCGGCGCCGAGCTCGCAACGCTCACCGACGGCAAGCCCGGGATCGGCGGGCTTTGCGCCTTCGTCGGGCTGGTGCGCGACGCGGCAGGCGACGAGCGCATCCGCGCCATGACCCTCGAGCACTACCCAGCCATGACCGAGAGCGAACTCGAGCGGATCGAGGCTGAGGCGAACGAGCGCTGGCCCTTGGCGGCAAGCCTGATCATCCACCGCCACGGTCACCTCGAGCCCGGCGACCGGATCGTGCTGGTTGCCACCGCGTCCGAGCACCGCCAGGCGGCCTTCGAGGCCTGCCAGTTCCTGATCGACTGGCTCAAGACCAAGGCCCCGTTCTGGAAGGAGGAGGAAACCGACGCCGGCTCGCGCTGGGTCGAGGCCCGTGCGAGCGACGACCGGGCGGCCGGGCGCTGGCGGTGCAAAGACGATAAGGCGGCGGAGTAATACCGACGAGCGAATGAACGGACCCATTCCGTTCATTCGTGAGGAGACAAGCGCGACCGCCCGTCGCCGCATATGCGGCGCAAGCCAAGGACGCGGATGCGCCCGCCCGGTGCCTGAGGGACATTTCGACGAGTCCATTGGTGGGCTCGTCGATATAATACCAAGGGCTTCCGACCCGCTGCCTGGCCGGGGCGCTCACCGTCCGGATGGGTTGGAAGCACGCCTCCTCGGCGATCGCGCGCCTGATGTGGCTTCGCCCGGTCGTTCAAGTGCTGAGGAGGCGCGGCCCGTGCTCAACGCCTTGGTCCGGTGAATGCCAGGCAATCGTTCCGAGTTTCGATATTACCCCGCGGCGGCGGCGGTCTTGCCGGGCTCCCCGGGCTCGCGGACGACCCGGTCGTAGTCGTCCATCATGTGCCGGCAGATCTCGCCCGGCTGGAAGTGGTACCGGTCGATCTCGGAGACCGGCGTCACCTCGGCCGCGGTGCCGGTGAGGAACACCTCGTCGGCCTTGGCGAAGTCATCGAGCATGATGGTGCGCTCGATCACCTCAATGCCGCGCTTGCTGGCGAGATCGATCACGGTCCGCCGCGTGATGCCGTCGAGGAAGCAGTCGGGCGTCGGCGTGTGCAGCGCGCCGCCGATCACCAGGAAGACGTTGGCGCCGGTGGCCTCGGCCACGTGGCCGCGCCAGTCCAGCATCAGGGCGTCGTCGTAGCCCTCAGCCTCGGCCGCGTGCTTCGAAAGCGTGCAGATCATGTAGAGCCCGGCCGCCTTGGTCTTGGCCGGCGCCGTCTCGGGCGAGGGCCGCTTCCATTGCGAGACCTTGAGCCGGATGCCCTTGAGTCTGGCCTCGGGCGAGAAGTAGGACGGCCAGGGCCAGGCCGCGATGGCGACGTGGATTTTGGTCGCCTGCGCCGAGACTCCCATCATCTCGCTTCCCCGCCAGGCCACGGGCCGGACGTAGCCGTCCGCGATCTCGTTCGCCTCCAGAACCTTGTAGCAGGCCTCGTCGATCTCGCTCGCGGCGAACGGGATCTTGAAGCCCATCACTTCGGCCGAGTGGAACAGCCGCTCGGTGTGCTCGCGG
>PVBE011137627.1_pt1 | contig 10565 bp, 11 predicted proteins | sample 1631181 | NCBI WGS metagenome assembly PVBE01 (sample SAMN08397723, study PRJNA350692) | Marine metagenome, whole genome shotgun sequencing project. | isolation source: water | place: Pacific Ocean | collected 2012-04 | reverse complement strand
TTCCGGGAATTGATGATTCATCGCATGAACTATTCACAGAGCAAGTTAAATTAGAACCATTTAGAAGGGCCATGTCTGAAATAAAACCTGATATTTGGATTGCCAATCTAAGAAAAGGGCAAACTAGCTTTAGAGATACTATAGACATAGTTAGTGAAACAGATGACGGACTATTGAAATTAAGTCCTTTTTACAATTGGTCTGATAAAGATTTAGATGACTATATGAATAAAAATAATTTGGTGAATGAGTACAATTATTTCGATCCAACTAAAGTAGATGAAAAACGCGAGTGTGGATTGCATGGGGATTAGAATAAAAAGGGCGAAAAAAAAGATTGAGTTTTAGTGCTAATCTCTTAGCTTTCTTCGTGAGACAAACAGTATTGTCTCGAACTCAACCTACACATAGATTCTAAACAGTATTATAAAAAAGTCAAGTCGATGTTAAATTTCTCTTGCCTCAGAAATGCTATCAGGTAAGAACATACTACCTATGGGAAGCAACAAGGCATCTCCTAGAACCGTAACGACTCTAAATACAAGTATTCCGATTGTGGGGTCGTCTGGTCCATAAATTGGAGCAAGCAACAAGATAACAATAAATTCTCTAATACCAATACCACCTGGTGCACCAGGAATGATAAACATTCCCAACCATGTAATGGTAAAAAGACAAAGTATATACAAGAAGCTTATATCCATACCAAGCAAGTTGGCGAATACGATATACTCAACAAATCCCATTCCAAAAAAGAATCCGAGCAAGAGAAGGGTAAGTTTTAAGATTTTAATTAGATTAGGCAAACTAAATGCAGATTCGAAATTCTTTAAAGCTTTAAACAAATAGAAAATAATTGCGACAGCGCCAAATATTAATATCCCCACAGAAAAACCTTTCAGTTTACCTGAAGAGAATTCTTCAATCTTTGAGATTAGTTCATTAGGCAAACTAAAAGACCCAGTTGCAATACATATAACCACAATTATCAATCCAATCAAAACCATAAAAACAATTTCTAAAAAATAGCTTTGTATGATATTTGCTTTTGATGGGCCAAGCTTTGTAGCAAAATAAATTCTCGCTACAACATGCATTAAATTGGACGGTATATATTTGTAAATTTGAGTTTTTGTATAAATCCCAATGACTTTCCATTTCGGAAGGGCTGAGCCATGCAGTAATTCAAGGACATATCTCCAGCCGTTTGCCAAAAAAGTCATCAGGAAAGTGTAGATAGCGATAAATACCAATATGAAAGGAATCCAATAAAAATTTACTTTTGATTTTGCAGTTTCGAGGTCAATATCGATAACATATTGACAGACAAAATACAGGGCTAATCCACTAACAATCCAGCCTAGGATCTCTGCAATCCGTTGTTTTGAAGTTAATTTGGCTTTCTGAGTTTCTTTTTTATTCAATTCCGTACCGCTATGTCAACAACCTACCAGCTCAATATCAATAAAGAAAAGTTGACTTGTTCCCCACATGTTACTACAATTTTAATTAATTACAAGTACGCCATGGTCGTGATTTTTCATGCTTATTAACTTATTAGCTTCCTGTTTTTTTTCGAATAAAGTCTATATGGCCGCATCCTTAAATAAAAATTATATTCCGGCCGGTAGAGCATTACTCATAGTGATTCTAGCAACTCTTTTAGATGATGTAGCATATTATTGTTTTGATTCTAGCAAGTTTCCATTAAGTAACTTTAGTTCTATTTTTTATTTTGGAGAAATCATAATAGCGTGTCTTTTTCTCTCCATAATAGGTAGGTCGCTTGGTGGGTCAGTAAGACAATGCACATTTGGGGCCGTATTTAAGGGGCTTAGCTACACCCTCTCGCCTGTCATTTTTGGCTCTTTTTGGATGATTGGACTATCAACTCTGACCGATTGGAATGTCACATATTATAAATGGTTCGACATTGGTGCTCTTGTAATACTAATGTGTTGGTTGTGGGTCTGCCAATATATTTTCATAATGACTTATTTTTCTAAACTAAAGAAATCACGAAAATCAATCCTCTTTATAGGTATGATTGTTATCTATCTAGGAATGGACAAGTTCAAAGAAGCTGCCTATCTCTTTCTATCAGGGTCCCAATAATCAACATTTCTATAGGTATCAACAACATAATTAAGATTTGCTCTAAAAGTACTTGCATCAGAATATATCTTCTCCGCTAAAAACGGAGTCAAAAACAAATCTGATGTCTCTTGTTCGTTTTTTAAAATTGCATTATGCATCTGCGATATAACTTGTGCTGCTATCAGTATCGAATCAGAAAAATTTAAATTAATATTTTCTACGTTGTATTTCCTTGTCAAAGCAGATTGACAATCTTTCTTTGTAAGTCTGATTTTGTTAATTGTTGATATTATTTCTTCAAAATTTTCTAATAACACAAAACATCTTCGTGGAGGGTGGACTTCGAATGTTATCAATGGCTCTGATTTGTTTCGATAGCAATGAACAAAACCTGAATTATAGTGAAAATCAGTATTCGTATTTTTAGGGTTCGATAGAGCAATGCCAATATTATTCAACAATACAGAAAGTATCGATTTTTTGGACTTATCGCCTGAATTAACCATATAGTCTCGCCACCAATTAATAGTTTCAACAACGAATGGATCCATTAACGAGTTGGAATCGAACTCCAAGGACCAAAACAAATATTTAGGTCTTTTTGTAGATAGATATTTATTAATTAATAAATATCGTGAAAAACAGCCATTAAGATTAAGGGTTTCGGGGAAAAACGTGGTATCTTCTTGGTGTTCATATGTGTTTTGAAGCGATTCAAAGTCTTTGTATTCTAAAATCTTGTTCCTCTGTTATCTATTTGAAATCAAATAGGTGCAAACATTGCCCAATTGTGTTCCATTAGACAAAAATTGATTAAAAAAAGTAAATTTATTCTTCTTTGACGTCCATGAGATTGTTTCACTTACAGATCTATCCTCTCGTGACATATAATGTTTTCCAAGATTACTAATTGAAATGGCCCTTAATTTCTTACAATCATCAACATTGGATGCTATGTAGCCAATACCAATAACCTTATTGTCACGACTAACCGCATATAGGGATGAAACATTTGAAAGATTTTGCAGCAAAGATGTATTTGAACCTAGCTGAAAATCATTGGAACCAAGTACGGTTGAAACAATAGAATATTCATCTGATCCTGATGAATAGAGATTAGTATTGGTGTCAACAAGAAATTCAGCACCCAAGGCAATCCCATCTATTTCATCTTGTTCAAAATTAACATGCTCATGAGATGAATTTATAGACAAGAACACGATAGAAACGAAAAGCAAGAGAAGGAAATAGGATGTTGGGACAAGAATCCATTTGTTATCTCTTAAAAAAGAATCTATATTCATATTCATTTAATTTATCTTCTCACTCTTTAGTAGCGGTAACTTTAATCATCTCGTCAGGATCACTAACCATGCCCATCCCACCCGTTCCTTTTTTTAAATTATCTATCAATTCGATACCTTCTATAACTTCACCCCAAATAGTATACTGACCATCTAGCCCCGGACAATCTGTATAGCAAATGAAAAATTGCGAATTTGCACTATCTGGGTCACTAGAACGTGCCATCGAAGCTGTACCACGCACGTGCTTCTCTGAACTAAACTCTTGCTCTAAATTTGGTTTGTCAGATGAACCAGTACCGGTGCCGGTCGGATCACCGGTTTGAGCCATAAAGTTCGGGATAACCCTGTGAAAAACAACTCCATCGTAGAAGCCTTCATTAGCAAGGTCTACAATCCTCTGAGAATGGTTAGGAGCAAGGTCTGGCTTAAGTTTGATTTTCACATTACCTTGTTTGAGCTCTATATTGATATGGGTAAAATCCATTTTAATTCTCCCTTGCTTTAGATGCAACTTGATATTAAGTATAAGTATATATTTTTTCTAATTTATTTGGAGGTTTTTCTTCTTTTAATTCAGCAATGACGTTGTATAATTAATGACTGGAAGTTTCGCCCCAACACTTGAAACAATACCATAAATGGAGGGATTTTATGCCTTTAATTAACGAGGATCATGAGGAATTTAGAAAGGCGGTTAGAAGGTTTACCGAAGAAGAAATAGAGCCTATCGCATCAGAATTGGATGCAAAAAATGCTGAAATACCAACTGAAATTATTCAAAAAATGGCCGAACAAGGTTACTTTGGCATAGTTTTTCCTGAAGAATATGATGGACTAGGGTTAGACAGTATAACGATGACAATAGTCGCCGAAGAATTAAGCAGAGGGTGGCTTAGCGTAGGAAGCGTTATGACTCGTGGAGTAATAATGGGTACATTGCTAATGGCTCATGGGACTGAAGAACAGAAGAAGAGATACTTACCTGGTCTTGCAACTGGTCAAATACTACCTGCTGCGGCTTTTACAGAACCTGATTCTGGCTCAGACTCGGCTAGCATGAGACTCAAGGCTACAAAAACTGATGATGGATATTTACTTAATGGTGCAAAAGCGTGGTGTACTTTTGCAAATCGTTCAAACTGTTTAATAGTTCTTGCAAGAACGGATCCCGACGCAAGCAAAAGACATAAAGGATTAAGTATATTTTTTGTTGACAAAGAACCGGGAGAAAAAATTGATCATCCTAATATAAAAGGAGAACCAATACCGACAGTTGGCTATCATGGAATGAGATCATACAATCTTGCCTTTGAAGATGTTTTTGTGCCAGAAGAAAATCTTTTAAGTGGCGAAGAAAATAAAGGTTTTTATCAATTAATGGTTAGTTATGAATCTGCTAGACTTCAGACCGCTGCAAGGGCTGTGGGAGTTTCTCAGGCTGCATTCGATTTTGCCTTACAATATTCAAAAGAAAGAGAACAGTTTGGAAAACCAATTTGTGAACACCAAGCAATTAGGATGAAGCTTTCTGAAATGGCTGTTGAACTTGAGGCTTCTAGGCAGCTTGTTTACTATGCTGCATCTATGAAAGATTCTGGGAAAAGATGTGACTTGGAAGCTGGAATGGCGAAAGTAAAAGCAGCTAAAGCTGTAGAGTTTATAACAAGAGAAGCTATGCAAATCCTTGGAGGGTATGGATACTCTAAAGAGTTTCCAGTAGAGAGATACTGGAGAGATGGAAGAGTAATAAGTATTTTTGAGGGTACCAGCGAAATTCAACATGAAGTAATTGCAAAATCAATTTTAAATAAATAGATTTCTTTGGGAGGAAATTAAATTGTTTATATTAGACGAAGGAACACGAATAGTAGTACCAAGAACCGAGTTAACATATCCGGGACATAATATGAAGCTGCATACAAATGCAGCAAATCCAGAAAAAACTCCTGTTGACCACGTAATGGCCGACTTGGAAGATGCATGTCCTTATGAATTTAAAGGTGATAAGAGTAGGGCTACAATGGTTGAAGCGTTAAATACTTTAGATTTTGGGAAAAAAGTTATTACAGTAAGACCAAATAATTTGAGATCAGAATTCTTTAGGGGCGACATGGAGGCAGTTTTAAGTGGCGCAGTTGATAAGTTTCATGGAATTATAATTCCTAAATGTAACGGTCCGGAAGACGTAAAATTAGTTTCAGATACACTTGATGAGTTAGAAGCTAAAAACGGTTGGAAAACCAAACTGGCAATTGAAGCTTTAATAGAAAGACCCAGAGCTCTTGAATATGCTTTTGACATGGCTAAAGCATCTCAAAGAATGGTCGGATTAATATTTGGTATTGCTGATTATACAGCTGAACTAGGTGTAGACCCTAGAGCCTGTTTGGATGGTCAAAATGAAGTCTTCTACTATGAAAAGAAAGCAGTTATTACGGCCGCTAAAGCTGCAGGTCTTCATGCAATTGACAATGTCTATCTCGGCCTTTGGAGAAAAGATGATGCACCTGAACAGATTAAAAAAATCGAAGAAGGTTTGAGAAAAAAAGTTGAAGGCTCCGCTCTAATAGGTATGGACGGAACTTGGGTAATCCATCCTCAACAAGCTATTATTTCAAACAATGCTTTCACTCCAAATGAACAGCAAATTAAAGAAGCAAAGCAGCAATTAGAGTTCTATCACGAAATGGGTGGTGGCTCAATGTTTAATCCTGAAACTGGAGAAATGATCGATGAAGCTACAGCGAAGATAGCACTAATGAGAGTATCAAAAGCACATCTTGCTGGATTGGTTGACAAAGAATACTTAGATTCAATGGCAGAAAGAAGCAAGTCGATTACTGGGTATGACATACTAAGCTCATCTGATTAGAGTATAATCTTACAATGAGTTCAGCTAAGGATAAGCCATGGATAATGAGAACCTATGCGGGTCATAGCACCGCAGAAGAATCTAATGCTTTATTTAAGACAAATTTATCCAAAGGACAAACAGGCCTTAGTGTAGCTTTCGATCTTCCAACACAAACTGGATATGATTCAGACCATATTCTAGCCAGGGGAGAAGTTGGAAAAGTGGGCGTCCCCATATCTAACATAGAAGATATGGAAACACTCTTCAGGGATATCCCGCTAAACAAAATGAATACCTCAATGACAATAAATGCAACAGCAGCCTGGTTGCTTGCATTGTATTGCGCAGCAGCACAGGAAAACGACATTGAACTGAAAGAATTACAGGGCACAACTCAGAATGACATACTTAAAGAATATCTTTCAAGAGGAACATACATCTTTCCCCCCCAAGAATCCATAAAATTAATATCGGATATGATAGTGTATTGCTATAAGAATATCCCCAAGTGGAACCCTACCAATATATGTAGTTATCATTTACAAGAAGCAGGAGCAACCCCGGTGCAAGAAATAGCTTTTTCTTTATCGAATGCTATCTGTATTCTCGATGCGGTAAGAGATTCTAAGCAAATACCCGAAAAGGATTTTCCGAAAATTGTTGGACGAATATCCTTTTTTGTAAATGCCGGAATAAGATTCGTTGAAGAGCTTTCGAAAATGAGAGCATTTACGGAATTATGGGACGAAATATGTTTAAAAAGATACAATGTAGATGATCCAAAACTTAGAAGATTTAGATACGGCGTTCAAGTAAATTCGCTTGGTTTAACAGCACAACAACCAGAGAACAATGTTGCAAGAATAATAATAGAAATGCTTGCTGTAACTCTAAGCAAAAATGCTAGAGCGAGGGCCATTCAACTTCCAGGATGGAATGAGGCATTAGGTCTTCCGAAACCTTGGGACCAACAATGGTCGTTAAGATTTCAACAAATACTGGCCTATGAAACAGATCTTCTAGAATATCCGGATATATTTAATGGATCACCAATTATAGAAAAAAAGGTCAAAGAGTTAAAAAAAGAAGCCTATAAAGAGATAGGAAAAATCGAGAAAATGGGAGGCGCATCTGTTGCATTGGAAAACGGATACATGAAGGAGTCTTTAGTTGCGTCACTATCTCAAAGATCGTACGAGATAGAAAATGGTACAAGACGCATTGTTGGAGTCAATTGCTATGAAGAAACCGAAGAATCACCGCTATCCGTAGATGCATCCATTCAAAAAGTTGATGAAAATGTGGCAAGGGCAAAAATAGATTCGCTTGTACGATATAAACACGATAGAAATCAGAAGACAGTAAAGAGCAAGCTAGAAAAATTAAAAGAAACTGCAACAAACTCCGAGAATATAATACCTATATCGATAGAATGCGCCTTAGCTGGAATTACAACAGGTGAATGGGCGAATACACTAAGAGACGTATTTGGAGAATATAGACCTCCAACTGGCACTTCAGTGTCTGTTGATATAGAAGACGGTGATATTGAGAAAGTTAGAAAAGAAATACGCGTTCTAAATAAAAAACTCGGTAAGCCCATAAAGATATTAGTAGGGAAGCCTGGTTTAGATGGTCATTCGAATGGCGCGGAACAAATTGCAGTCCGAGCACGTGATGTGGGAATGGAAGTAATTTATCATGGAATACGACTTACTCCCGAGGAAATTGTGGGAACAATAGAACAGGAAAATGTAAATTTGGTCGCCCTCAGCATATTATCGGGATCTCATTTATCCATTGTGCCAAGAATAGTGCAGATGATGAAAGAAAGGGATTTGGACTCAACTCCATTAATTGTAGGAGGTATCATTCCCGATGAAGATCATCAAGCACTTAAAAATTTCGGTGTAAAAGCTATTTACACCCCTAAAGATTATTCGTTAAATAGTATAATGTTAGATTTTACAAAAATAGTTAAAGAAACTGTTTAGAGATTTATCTTTCCCGTTTTTTTCCATATCTAATTTCTTCTTCGTAAGTTTGATATTCTTCAATATACTTGTCCTTGAACTCTTGAAAGCTCCTTGATTCCTCAACAGCTGAATTAACTTCTGATATCAGGACGCTACCATCCTCTTTATCGATAGATAAAAATACTTCTAAATCATTATTAATCCATTTGTAGGTCTGAAAAGAATAAATTGAACTTTCTGAGGAAGGAGTTTCGTAGAAATCTATGAGAATTTGATAAACTGCATTAGCAATTTCTTCTAGATTCTCCTCGTTGGATGCATTTATCAAAACTCTTGAAGATAGGAGAATGCCATCAAAGAAATCCACAGTGGAAGAGATATCTCTGTAAGTAAACAGATTTTCAGTATCAAATAGAGCACCTTCGAATATATAGGTTTGAATTTTAGATTTCTTCTCCATCCTTCCTTTCTTGTAGTCAAATCCCTTATCGCGTATAAGTTGCCTTACCTCTTTTGTTGATAAAGCGAAATTGAAACCTGTTATTAGCTCCTTATCTACTTGGGATGAGTCTATCTGTTGACCCGATGTCTTGTCAGGCATTAGCCAATCGGGCCTTTTGTTCCATTTCTCAGACATCCAGGAGCAACTAAGTGTAAAAGAAGTAAGAAATAGAAATAATAAAATACGTTTTAGTTTTATTGTCATTACAAACAATCACCATCTATCTCGTGGTGAGCCTGGCCTATATACATTTTCGACATCTTGATCTGGCACATTATGCAATGTGTCAGCATCGTTGTTCACTGAATTTCCTGCTGTCTCTGAATCTTTATGGGCTGGATTCTCCTTTTTAGTCTTTTTGTGCTTTGTATTAACCGTTCGTTTATGATGGTCAATTTTATCCTCTTTCTTGTTATAATTCCACTTTTCTCGAGGTGATTGTGTTGAAGCAAAAACCGGAGCATCATTGCTACTTAAAGCACAATATCCGTTAGTAAAGCAAAAAACGAAAAAAAACCACCCGAAAATGCCTGTAAATACAGTACATAGTATTTTTTTATTCATAATATAATGATACATTCTAAAAAATAAATTAAAATTTCAATAGATGAGAGTCTTGTTAAATAAATTAAGAAAGAGAATATTTTTATTTTTATCTGTTCTAATACATCTGATTATTTTTATCTTAGCGGTCTTACTTAATGATATAAGTTTTTTTTATAAGAAACCGCTGAAATATATCGAAATAACAGAAATAGAATCTCAATATAACGAAGAAGATAGTAATGCGAAGAGATTAGCGAAAAAGACAAATAAGGCAAAAAAAGAAACAGTACAAGACAATAATTTTAGAAATTACAACAAGCCCTCACCTAGACAAGACGAAAAAAAGTTCTCCAAGAAGAGTACCGAGAAGAAGTTGAAGAAAAATAAAGAAGTCGACGCACTCAGAGAATCGAATCAAGAATTAAGCAAAGAAGATAAAATTAAAGAAGCAAAAATCGATTCTCCCGAAGTAAGAAAAAGTATATTTCAACCTCCATTGTCTCATCCGAAATTAGAGACTGAAGAAACTGTCGATCTCAACACAAAGGAGTTTAAATATATATCGTATTTTTTAAAAATAAAAAGAAAAATTCAAATGGTTTGGTCGTACCCAAGAGATTCATACAACCGAGGTGAGGCAGGGAAAGTTCTTGTTATGATGTCTCTCGATAGTACGGGCAAATTAGTTGGCGTTTCGATATTAAAGTCCTCCGGATTCGAACGTCTTGATAAAGAAGCAACATCAGCAATAATAACGGCAGCTCCATATCCACCATTTCCTCAGTCATGGGGAGCGTTGAAAAAATTAAATATTAGGGTTGTATTCGCATATATGCCGAACACATGGAATTTTAGATAATTCTCAATCCTGTTTTCTTAGTTACCTTGCCAATTATGTAATATTTCTCTCGTATTGAACGAAAAGATTTTTCTAAAGCAGCTAAATCTTTTTGTTGGACACACAAGACAAGGCCAATGCCCATGTTAAAAATATTGAACATTTCGCTTAAATGAAGCCTAGAAGATGTTTGAATTAAGTCGAATAATTGAGGGATGGGCCAGGAGTTCCTTACTAGTTCAACACCTAAACTTTTAGGAATCATTCTAGGGATATTCCCTACCAAACCTCCCCCGGTTATATGCGCTATCCCTTTAACTTCAAATTTATTTCTAATTTTATTCAGAACATCGAAATATATTCTTGTCGGCTTCATAATAGAATTAATAAACCGCTTATCTTTCAAGTAATTATTCTTTTTGGCAAAAAACAGTTTTCTTACAAG
>PVBE012169319.1_pt1 | contig 10566 bp, 6 predicted proteins | sample 1631181 | NCBI WGS metagenome assembly PVBE01 (sample SAMN08397723, study PRJNA350692) | Marine metagenome, whole genome shotgun sequencing project. | isolation source: water | place: Pacific Ocean | collected 2012-04 | reverse complement strand
TTTACCCGCCTCGCCGATGTCGCGACCGACAAGTCCGGCAATATCTACGTGGTCGATGAGGGCGCCCACAAGGTACGCAAGTTCACCCCGCCGGGGGCGTACACCGTCGTTCCCAAGCAGTTAACCGAGTGGGGGTCTTACGGCAGCGCCAACGGTCAGTTCTCATCGCCCTGGGGCATCACGGTGGACAAGGACGACAACGTGTGGGTAGTGGATTCGCTAAACCACCGCATCCAGAAGTTTGACACCGACGGCACGCATCTCGGTGTCACGGTGGGTTCATTGGGTAGCGGCACCAGCCAGTTCAATCAACCCAAGGGCATTGCCTCCGATGCCAGCGGCAACATTTACGTCGCCGACTATCTGAACCACCGCATCCAGAAATTTGCCAGCGACGGCACTTATATTAGCAAGATCAAGCCCGGTCTCAGCAAGCTGAGATATCCAATGGGCATTGAGGTGACGCCGGACAACCCGGCCACGAAAATACGTGACGAGACACGGATTTATGTAAAGAATAGAACTGTTGGCGAGTATGGCTCGGTCACTAGCTTTAAGGCCGACGGCAGGTACCTTAGAAGATTCCACGCCGGCTACGCCTCGAGCCGTAGTAGGGGCGCAAAGCCGCTCGCCCTCTCCGGCATCTCGGTGGGCTGGGGCGGGCGGGTGTGGTCAATCATCGCTCGAAGCGGTCACCCCATGGGGAGGCTAGTGGGGAGGGTCAAGCACGGGCAGATTAGCCAGCGCTATCTCACCGGCCAGCTGGCAACCGCAGTAGACGCCAGGAGAGACGCGCCTCGGTACGGCAGTTTCCCTAGGATGACCCACGAGTACTTTGCCGACTCAAGGGCAGGAGCTCGGCTCTCGCGCCCAGTGAGCGTACATGTGGTCGGTGGTGAAGAAGATCCGGTTGCCCCCAGCAGCGACGCCGGGGGCACTTCTGCCGTACGCAAGGCTTACAAGGTCAACCAGCAGTTGACCAAGAACAAGTCCAAGGTCGTCAAGGCGATGGGTGAGTGGAAACCGTGCAGTGCACCAGGTGGCTGCGGCGGGGACTGGCCTGAAGCGAATCTGTTCGCATTGCATCAGATTGCGACCGAGGGCGGTCCGACCGATGGCAAGGGTTATTCAGACCCGACCACGGGCGCCAAGGGCACCAACACCGATAAAGGGGTAGGGGTGTGCAGCGGCTCAGTGAAGACTACAAAGGCCGGGAAGGTTGATCTCTGGTATGGGGTGGCGGTTGAAGATGACCCCATCAAGGTGGCGTCGATGTGGGATCTTGATCCCGAGGCTCGCAAGAAGGCGTGTGACCATGCGCTCGGCTGGCGCGATGAGGCGGGCCGGGTCGTGGTGTGGTTTGGTGATGCGCCGTCCCACAACACCACCGTCACTCGCGAGGAAGCGATTGCTGCACTCAATGCGAGGAGTATTGTAGTGGCCGGCATCAACACAGGAACTGCCGGTCGATACATGGATAGCTGTCATAGCCTTCGATCGGGGTCTTTTGGTTGGTACAGCTATTGTGGTCGTTCAGGCTATTCGAAGGTCGGTGATCCGACCGCAGTGACGGAGGCCACCAAGGGCACGATGAATCACAGGGTTAAGGGTGATGCGCGCGTGATCGATGCCATTCTAAAAGGGGTGTCGGCGGGTATCGCCCAGGCGGGTTCGCAGGCCATGGTGAGTTTCGGCGAGAACAAATTGACCAGTTCGGTGCATATGTATGTGTCCAAGTTCGATGCCAAAGGTTGGACGGGTGATCTCGAGGCCTGGGCCCTGGACAAGAAGACTGGACTTGCCGGCAGTATGAGTTGGAATGCAGCGGCCGAGATGGTTGGCAAGAAGACAAACGCCTACAGTTCTTTCAAAGATGGTGGCGCGCACGGCGGATTTCGCCTTGATTGGGGGCGGTGTAAAAAGCACTCGGCGTGCAAGAACGATTTTAATACCAGTTCAACGGGTGCACGGGACGGCGATGGCGAAAGTCGCCTTAACTGGTTGCTTGGTGATACATCGAAAGATGGCAGTCCGTTACGTAAGCGAAAAGGGTTGATGGGTGATATCTGGCACTCCTCACCGGTGTATGTGGGAGCTTCCGGTGGCCCGTGGTGGGACGGTATGGCCTACGTTAAGGAGAGTATCTCGTACGAGAAGTTTCAAAAGAAGGTCGCAAAACGCAAACCCGTGGTCTATGTCGGATCCAACGGCGGGCCATTGCATGCCTTCGATGCTAAAGATGGCAAGGAATTGTTTGCCTACTATCCGCGCAGTTTGTTCAACTCGTCGACCGGTAAGGGATATCACCACTTAAGTGAACCGCGTTTTGCCCACAAGCAGGTTTATGTGGACGGCACGGCGGTCGTCAATGACGCGATTATTGATAATCAGTGGCAGACCGTGTTGATCGGTACCCTGGCGAACGGCGGGCGAGGAATTTTCGCGCTGAATATTACCGACCCTGAAAAATTTGCTGCGGCTAAAGACGTATTCCTGCCCTATCTATGGGAGTTCACCAATGAGGATGACCCGCACTTTGGTTATTCGCAGGGTAAGCCCACGATCGCTTTAATGAATAGCGGGGACTGGGCTGTGCTGGTGGGCAATGGTCCCGACGCAACGGCGACCGATAAAGACGCCGGTACCTCACAGTTGTTTATTTTGAAACTCTCCGGTCCGGGGCCAGATGGTGTTTGGGATCTCGGTCGCGATTACACGCGTATCACAACGGGTATGGGCGAGATCAAAAACCGCAATGGGGGCTTTTCACCTCAGACCGTTGATTTGAACGGTGACGGCACGATCGACCGCGCCTACATGGGTGATCTTTACTCGCACATCTGGGCGTTTGATCTGACGAGTAGAGATGTGACGAAGTGGAAGCCGGCCTATGGCGATAAACCGCTGTTTAGCGGAATGACCGAAGATCGAGATCTGCATACTCAGCCCATTACGGCGCGCCCCCTGGTGACGCGGGCCCCCCGTGGAGTTACCAAGTGGATTGCGGGATCGTTTTCTGCGCCCCCACCAATAAGAACCATCAGACCCACGGGGAGTTCGATACTCCCCCGGGCCGCACCCGCACCCGTACTCGGATCCAGTGAGTGGGCTGCAACTCTGAGCAGATCTGGAGCCAGTGTGGCCCCCAGCGGCCCGAGTCCCAGTGGTTTTGCTTCTACGGGTGTGCTCACACCGGGCAAGACCGGCGATGGTAAACCACCCACCATCATGAGAGCGACCGGGTGCAGCTCAGAGAAGGGCAAGCTGGTCGGTGATGGCCTGATGATTTATTTCGGCACAGGACGATTTCTGTCCAGTGCTGATAAGACTTTAACGTACAAACAGTTCTTTTATGGAGTGCACGATCGGGGGATACCTGATCGCGGTGTCGAGCACCTCGTATCACAACGGTTTATGGCAGGTGGCGGCGAAGGCGGGCGCATTACTGATCCCGACCTGGTGGTTAATTATTCCAAGAAGTCTGGTTGGTACATCAGATTGCCGGAGGCCGGCGAGCGGGTTATCGATCGTGCGATCGTTCGTGGGAATCTCATTATGTTTAATACGCTGGTTCCCGACCCGAGTGTGTGTGCATCAGGTGGACATGGCTGGGAGATGAGCGTGATGAATCATAACGGTGGTAGTCCAAGGGTGGCGATGTGGGATTTTGATGGAGACGGTGTGATCGGGGCCGGTGATCGCGGAACGATAACAATCAAGGATAAAGAGATGAAAGTCGCCTATGCTGGAAAAAAGATCGAGGGCAAAGGTCTGCCCTCGGGGTCGACGGTGTTTGGAGATGTGCGATTCACGCCTTCAAGCGGGGCTGATTCACCAACAGCTACGGTACTGTCGGAGAGTACCTTGCAGCCCCCACATCGTCTTTCCTGGATGGAATTGCAGCCTAGGGACTAAGTGCGCGGTTGTTGGGACATCAGGGCCTTTTGTTTTCGGCACCTAGTCGCAATGTCAGAACTCCGGTTGGAGCCTGTCAGAACTCCGATTGGAGACCGAGTGAGGGGAAGGTGGGGTTTCTCGAGTTGCATGATATTTCCGAGTAATTCCCGAAAACCCTGGCCAACAACAGACTTCTGGTGCCGAGAAGAGGACTCGAACCTCCACGGGGATACCCCCACTAGCACCTGAAGCTAGCGCGTCTACCAGTTCCGCCACCTCGGCATCGGGATGTGATGTGCTCGGGTAGGCAAGGCCTTCCGTTGACATCACGGGGCGCACGATACTGTTAGGCTTCCTTCTTTGTCAATTGCTCTTCGCGGGAATGACTCGGTTTGAACCCAAATTCATTGGAATGTGGTCTCAGGGCCATCGAAGCGGCGATCGCGGTCGAGGGGCGCATCGTCAGCCTTTATTGCGATCAGTCGCTGCGCAATGCGCGCCGGCAGGCACTGTGTGACCTGGCAGCAGCTAACGGCAGCGAAGTGCACTATGTAGAGAAAAAGGTGCTCGATGAAAAGACTCACGGTGCCAAACACCAGGGCATGGTGGCGTTGTGCCGCGACGAGGGGTCAGCGGCGCGGGGATTGAGCGAGCTGCTCATGCACCTTGATAATTTAAATACGCTGCCGCTACTACTGGTGGTAGATGGTTTGCAGGACCCGCGTAACCTCGGCGCCTGTTGGCGAAGCGCGGCAGCCTTGGGTGCGAATGCGTTGGTGATGCCGAAGGGCCGGGGGGTTGACATCACCGCAACGGTGACTCGCATCGCAGCCGGTGGCGCGAGTCGGGTGCCTCTGTTTCAGGTATCAAACTGGTCGCGCACGCTGATGGCACTGAAAAAACACGGCATTTGGTTGATCGGCGCGGAGGAGTTGTCTCAAACGTCCCTCGGCGAGGTCGATTTCAACCTACCGACGGCGCTGGTGGTGGGCGGGGAAGAACGCGGCATTCGTCCGATCACGCGCAAACAATGTGACTCGATGGTTCGTATTCCGACTTCAAGTACTTTTGGTAGTCTGAATGTGTCCGTCGCCGTGGGTGTCTTGCTCTATGAGGCGGCGCGCCAACGCGGGGGATAAGTAGCTAGGACACGAGTGCGCCCGCACAGCTGCTGCCGGCACCGGCAGTGCAACCTAAACAGTGGGCTCGTACCGCAATGCGCCGGCCGAATAGCTCGGCAGGATCCAGATCCCACAGGTAAGTGCTTGGCCGAGCGCCCAACGGCACGCTAGCCATCTGATTAAAGTCACAGTCAAATACCTGGCCTTGCCAGTTAACGCTCAAGGTGGTTCGACACATCAGGGCAGGCACCGTGTCGGGGTTGAAGTGTTGCTCTAGCAGAGCGAGATAGCGTGCGTAGTCCCCGCTGCGTTTTAGTTGGTGGGCAAAGCGGTTAATGGGCAGGTTGGTTAAGGTTAAAAGGTGGTCGAACACAATCCCGTGTTGATCCATCAGGCGCTCACGATACTGCGCCTCAAGGCTGGCTTGGCGAGGTGGGAGGTGGGCCCCACCCGGGTTGTAAACCAGATCGAGCGCCAACGATTCATCATCGCCGTAGCCCAACTGGTTAAGCGCTTTGAGGCCAGCGACACTGCGCTCATAGACACCGCGGCCCCGTTGTTGGTCCACCGTGTGCTGGGTATAACAAGGCAAAGAGCAGACCAGCCGCACCCGATGGTTCGCGTACCATTCACAAAGGTCGCCCTGGCCTGGCTCCGACAGGATGGTCAGGTTACAGCGGCTGGTGATGGCGATGCCCGAGCGAGTCAGTGCCTCACCGAGATAACGAAAATGCGGGTTGAGTTCCGGGGCTCCACCGGTCAGGTCCACTCGGCGGATGGCGTGTTGCCTGCACCAGGAAAGGATGCGGTTCATGGTTTCTTGAGTCATCAACTCTGTGCGTTTGGGACCTGCATCGACATGACAATGGGTGCAGGCCTGATTGCACAGATACCCGAGATTCAGCTGCAGGTCCTCCGTATCGCTTCGGCGAAGGGGCGACAGCCCATGTTGCCTGAGCGCGCGGTCAAACGATGCGCTTTGCGCTTGGTCATCGACCCATGGGTGATGCTGTTCGAGGAGTCCGAGGTCGCCTAGCGTGGTTTTACTGAGGGAGCTGCTAGCCATCGGTTTTGTCGGAAAATTGGCAATAGCGTTTCAAGGCACAGCCAGGACAGTTCGGGCGCCGAGCGGTACAGGTGTACCGCCCGTGCAGAATCAAGAGGTGATGCGCGTTAGTCAGGTAACGTTTTGGCGTGGCCTTCATCAGGGAGGCTTCTACTGCCCCGACGGTTTTTCCTGGCGCGAGCCCGGTTCGGTTAGACACTCGAAAGACGTGCGTATCCACCGCAATGGTCGGCTGGCCAAAGGCAGTATTTAATATCACGTTAGCCGTTTTGCGTCCCACGCCCGGCAGGCTCTCAAGCGCAGCGCGAGTGCGTGGTACCTGGCTATCGTGTTCCTTGATCAGTAGACGAGAGGTATTAATGATGTTCTTGGCTTTGGTGTTAAAAAGTCCGATGCGCTTGATGTGAGCACGCACTCGTACAAGCCCCAACGCCACCAGCGCTTCGGGCGTGTTGGCCTTGGCGAATAATTCACGAGTTGCCTGATTAACTGAGGTGTCGGTGGCCTGGGCAGAAAGAATAACCGCGATCAGTAACTCAAAAGGTGAGGCGTAGACCAATTCGGTCACGGGCGCGGTGATCGAGGCGCTCAGCGCCTGATAGAGGCGGTTGATCTTATACGGACTCACTGGGAGCGTGACGGATCGGCGCGTTGTCGTTGATTCCGTCGGCGCTTGACGCTGGCGGCAATCTCCGCCCGGCGGCTCTCTAGGGTGGCGTGCGCGGGTGACACCGCGGTCGGGGCAGGCGTGCCGAGGCGCTCTTTGCGGTTGGCGACGCGCACTCGGGCGCCCTCGGCTTTCTCCGGTGCCAGATCAGGCCACGGGCTGAGTCCGTCGAAGGGTGCACACGGCGCTAACGTGATGCAATTGACCGGGCACGGCGGCAGGCATAACTCGCAGCCCGTGCATTCGTTTTCGATGATGGTGTGCATCAGTTTGCCGGACCCGACGATGGCATCGACGGGGCAGGCGGCAATACAAAGGGTACAACCGATGCATTGCGCCTCGCTAATATGGGCGTAAACCCACCCGTCGCTCTGCCCGCAACTGGGGTCCAGCGGTTTGGCGGGTGTGCCGAGCAAGTCTGCCAGCGCGTTGATGGAGTGCATCCCCCCGGGTGGGCAGCGATTGATGTCGCTCGTGCCATCGGCAATTCCCCTTGCGTAGTCCAGGCACGAGGGATAGCCGCATTTTGTGCACTGAGTTTGGGGAAGCAAGGCATCGATGGCCGCGATGGAAACGCCAGGGTTCATTGGATGAGGTGTGCCGGTGCGCACACAGGTCGATCGCGGTCGGTGGGGTGGTTCAAAGGATGGGGCTTCACGTGTAGCGTGTCACTACGAAGACTCACGCCCACCCATCCCTTGGCCAGTTGAGTTGTTGCACACCGTAACGCCGAGAGGTCAGGGTAAGGGAAAGAGGCGATGTCCTCGGGGAGATCAAACCGGTGGTGTGGGTAGGGGCGGTCGCCACAGGCGCTGTTGCCACAGGTGTTGTTGCCATAGGTGTTGTTGCCACAGGCGCTGTTGCCACAGGTGTTGTTGCCACAGTCGTAATCGACACGGGCGAATCGGTCAGTAACCGATTCAGCGAACTCGAGAGCCGGGAGTTGCGCCGGCATCCGGCGACAGTAGCCAGATGTCATCGCCCCCGGGTCCGGCGGCCAGTACCATGCCTTCGGAGACGCCGAAACGCATTTTTCGAGGCGCGAGGTTAGCGACCACAATCACCAGGCGCCCGATCAATGCCTCTGGCGCGTATGCCGACTTGATGCCGGCGAAGACATTGCGTTCCGTGCCGCCAAGGTCGAGCGTCAATCGTAATAACTTGTCGGCCCCTTCCACCTGCTGGGCATGAACGACACGCGCTACGCGAAGATCAACCTTGGAAAAATCATCAATCGTAATCTCGCTTTCAAAGGGCTCATGATCGGGCACGGTGACCGGCGGCTCGCCAGGGGTAGGGGGCTGGTTGGCATCGTCGGTCATAGCATCTATCGCCTGTGGTTCGATTCGCTTGAGCAGCGGCTCAAAAGTTGAAATATCGTGATCCAATAGGGGCTCGGCGAGTTGTTCCCAGTCACCGGGTTGACTAATCGTCGTTTTGAGAAAGCGCTCGATGCGCTCGCTCAGCGCCGGCACAGTGGGTGCAAGATAACTCGCCAATACGCGAAACAAATTAATGCCCTGGCTGCAGATGGCATGGAGCTCGTCAGCGCGACCCTCCTCCCGCGCCAATACCCACGGTTGACGATCATTGATGTATTGGTTGGCTTCGTCGGCCAGCGTCATAATTTCACGAATGGCGCGGCTGAATTCCCGAGATTCATAACGTTCGGCCACCGTTTGGCGATAACTCGCGAAGCGTTGGTAAAGTTCTGGGTCATCCAGTCGGGGGCCGAGGCGCGAGTTGAAAGATTTCTCAATAAAACCCGCGCAGCGGCTGGCAATATTGACCAGTTTTCCAACAAGGTCGGAATTGACTCGTTGAACAAAGTCTTCCAGGTTCAAGTCGATGTCTTCGACTCGGTTGTTCAATTTGGCAGCGAAGTAGTAACGCAGATAGTCTGGATCGAAGTGATTCAAGTAGGCCCGGGCAGTAATGAATGTGCCGCGTGACTTGGACATCTTGTGTCCGTTGACCGTGAGGAAACCATGCGCGTAGACCGCGCTCGGAGTGCGAAAACCGCCGGCGCTGAGCATGGCGGGCCAGAACAGGGTGTGGAAATAAAGAATGTCCTTGCCGATAAAATGATACAGCTCGGCCTTGGAATCGCGGTCCCAGAAGGCATCGAAGTCCAGGCCATCGCGATCACACAGGTGTTTAAAGCTGGCCATATAGCCAATGGGGGCGTCGAGCCAGACGTAGAAATATTTCCCAGGCTGGTCTGGAATTTCAAAACCAAAGTAGGGAGCGTCTCGCGATATGTCCCAATCCATGAGGCCGGTGTCAAACCATTCCTGCAACTTATTGGTGACCTCGGATTGCAGTCGGCCGGAGCCTGTCCACTCGAGCAATAGGGGCTCGAAGTGGTTGAGTTTGACGAAGAAGTGCACCGACTCGCGGGTTTCGGGCGGCGTGCCGGACAACGCCGAGACGGCATCGATCAGGTCGGTGGGCTCATAAGTGGCGCCGCAGTTTTCACAATTGTCGCCGTACTGATCGAGCGCCTTGCAGCGGGGACAGGTGCCGCGAATGAAGCGGTCGGGCAGAAACAGACCTTCGATCGGATCCCACGCCTGGGAGATCGTGCGTTGGTCGATATGGCCGCCTGCTCGGAGTGAGCGATAGATGTGCTCGGAGAAGTGGCGATTCTCCTCGGAATGGGTGGAGTGATAGTGATCAAATGCCACATGAAAGTCCGCGAAGTCCCTTCGGTGTTCCTTACCCACGCGCTCAATCAGGGCTTCAGGCGATAGTCCCTCTTCGCGTGCTTTAAGCATGATGGGTGTGCCGTGGGCGTCATCAGCACACACGTAGTAAACCTGGTGACCGGCAAGGCGCATCGCTCGGACCCAGATATCGGTTTGGACATACTCCACGAGATGCCCGAGATGAATCGAACCGTTGGCGTAGGGCAGGGCGCTAGTAACGAGAATCTGTCGAGTCATAGCAAGGGTATCGGAATGGGTCGGCGGGGTGCTTCATGACGTCTTTCATTAGCGAGCGTAAGCACGCAATTGATCGTTGACGCGGGGTTTGATTTTGCGCGTCATTGGATGAGCCAAAGTATAACGAACCCAAGGGCCGATCGCTGAGTGGTGTGATAGCATCCCCCGTGCGTAGCCCATCCCCTGTCGGCCATTGCTTACGGGGCTTCCAGGCGCGCAGGGCTCGAGGCCTCTGGCGAGGGGTCAACACACACGGGCCGCGTAGTTTGGTCGCGTTTCGAACGTTCCTCAGGAGAAGGCATTGGGTGAGATCAACAAAGAGGTCGTCACGCGCAGGCTTGCGACGGTTATAGACCCGCACACAGACTCAGATCTGGTCGCTGGAAAATCGGTCACCGATATCAGTGTCGATGGAGTGGATGTGAAGGTCCGTCTGACGCTGGGCTATCCGGCGAAAAGCTGGCACGGTGTCTTGAAAGAGCAGGTCACCGCTGCCCTGGCTGATCTCGACGGGCTCGGCGATCTCGCCATTGACATTGATACCAATGTGGTTGCCCATGAGGTGCAAAAAGGGGTGACACCGATCAATGGCGTTCGAAACATTATTGCCATTGCTTCGGGTAAAGGCGGCGTGGGTAAGTCAACGGTGGCGGTAAATCTTGCGCTCGCATTGTCATCGGAAGGGGCGACGGTAGGCATTCTCGATGCCGATATTTATGGCCCAAGCCAGCCCAGAATGTTAGGCGTCAATCAGCGACCCGAATCCGTCGATGGCAAGAGTCTGGAGCCGCTGGCGAGCTACCAAGTGCAGGTCATGTCGATTGGATTTCTAATTGACGAAGACTCTCCCATGATCTGGCGTGGGCCTAT
>PVBE011697775.1_pt1 | contig 10566 bp, 21 predicted proteins | sample 1631181 | NCBI WGS metagenome assembly PVBE01 (sample SAMN08397723, study PRJNA350692) | Marine metagenome, whole genome shotgun sequencing project. | isolation source: water | place: Pacific Ocean | collected 2012-04 | reverse complement strand
CGATAATATTTGTGTCACGGTCAAATCTGGGTCTGGCTGTATCGCGTACCACTGCCAGGGCGCATAAATCACGACCCATTCATTTTTAGATGTTTTATGTGTCATTCTAAATCAATATAAACTGGGCTACCTATCCCAATATATGCATCTGACATATTGAAACAGAACCAATCTTTTGCCTCCGCATAGCTCATCCCTTGTTTTTGTAGGACATCCAGCACAACACCAATCGCATAGCATACGGAGCCTGAGCCAAACATAGTCCCAACAATCGCTCTATCGTATTCAGAGCGGGGCTCAAGATAGATTCTGTCATCAGTCATTTATAAGCCTATGCTCAGGGGTGAAAATGGCCCAGCGACCGCTAAGCCGCTGGACCTGAACCTCAACCACGAGGAAAAGCCAACTATTTGTTGACGAGGTCAGTATATCCCTCTAGTCGCCGAATACAAATCGAAATGCTTGGAGGCTCATTTTTAGCGGCATATACATCCTCACAAATAGACCTGACAATCTGAGCATCATCGGCCCATAGCAGCCCATTTCCCGAGTCGTACACGATTTTTGCTATGTTATCAATATCAGGCTTGGTTGTTTTCCATATCCTACAGGCGGGGTCAGACTTCCGCTGGAGCCTCTGTGGTCGCTTATGGACGGCTGTAATCTTGACCTCAATAGGAATAGACCTTTCGAGAGGTTCACGCGAATACAGGCGTTTTATGGCGCGTTGTGCGTTTTTGGTCCATTCCGCTGTTTTCTTAGGAGTGTAGGCTCTGGAAAATCTACCCTTACTGGATAATCGAGGTCTTTGTTTACCCATCGGCTCGATAAATAGCAGCAGGTTGATGTCTGTTTGAATATCCATGATGGAATCCACAAATAACAGCAAAAAAACAGCTCAACAAGACTGGCCCGAAAATGCCGCCCTTTTTGTTTTTTCAACTGGCTTGCATGGTCTTTGTTTTTGGCTCCAACCGTACTCCGAAAAAAGGCCGTTATTTTAGGTTTTTTTATGAGCTTAGACGGCGCATTTTTTACCATATGAATCACCGCTAAGAAAGTCGTGAAAACATACATTTTGCCCATAACCGATGCGGTTTTATATCTGTAAAGAAATACTTTACAACTTTTTTTATGCTAGTGATTCTAAGTATTTAGAGCGCATATCGGATATCTGCCCTTTACTACATATATCTGATGCGCTATTAGTGGTGTGAACATCAGGCTTGTTGAACTGTTCTTTCACATAACCCAATACGACACTGACGGATGAGGCCAGAGAGGCTTCCGCGATGCGCGATGTATCATGCGGGGAGGCTGCTGGTCAGGACTGTAAAGTGGGACACTGCGGATTGGTATTCGCGGTTGAGGTATCGCACGGGCTTGATTCGTGCGGTACCTCAGACGAGTAATACCACTCAAACCACGGAGAATAACATGCGTACCACTGAGAATAACATGCGTAACTACAACTTAACATTCCAACAACAGATAGACGAAGGCACCCTGCACCCTGCACTGATAGCTGCTTACCAAGCTGGCCTGAATGGAGAGCCAAGGTGCATTGGAGGCGGCTTCAAAGAGGGTAGTGTGGCTGCTGATGAGTTTTCAGCATTTGATGAGGGCAGAAACGACCTTCGTGAAAAGAAGCTATTGGACAGCCATTTAGAGATAGCAATCAAAGCTCTTGAACTGTTAGACGTAGAGGGCAAGCTGCTAAAAGAAGGCCAACTAAGGCTAGGCGATAGCGCACTACTTGACAGGATTGCAGACCTAGCGGGTGACGTCAGAAGCCACGCACTGGCCAGCAAATGGACGTTTTCGCAAAGCTAAACACAACCGCCCCTACGGGGGCTCCAACCACAGGAGATGAGATGAAAAATAACGATATAGATTCGAAGCTGGAGGTAGTAATCAACGCGATTGAGGCCCTCGGCTTGACTGAGCTCAGGCGGCGTGATGGCAACCCGCTTGATAACGCTGACTGCTCGATTTTAGAGGAGTTTTTACTGTTCGCCGATGATGCTATCAGGCTTGCTGAATCGGCTGTATTTAGCCACAACCACGGAGAATGAAATGATAATAAGTGAACTGAATATACAATGGGTAAATCGGCCAACCTCGTATTCGCGGACACCTGTTAGGGTTGGCGAAATAGAGGTAAAGCCGTCCTTTCCCTTGTTTCCAGAATCCATTACGGTCCGAGATACCTGGAACGGGATCGTGACCAGTGAATACTACCTTGCCAAGGGTCAGGTGATGTTTGATGATTGGCAAGAATACCACGGCACAGACGACGCTGGATGGGCTGTGCAAATCTTAGTTAGGATAGATAGATAAAACCCGCCCCGCAAGGGCACAACCACAGGAGATGAGATGAGTAACAAAACAATAACAGTAGAGATATTTCACGTAAACAGGCGAGCGAGGATTAGGGAGGGTGGAATGGGGAGCCTACAGGGTGACCTTTTCAACTATCCAGCCGATTATGGTAGGGCGGGCGAGGTTGTCCTTCCCATGTCTATCGTCTCACAAGATGACCCTCCTGCTGACTGGATTATGGTCTACTTGGAGGCGGCTTGGGTCGCCTCTCAGGGAGGGTTGCCAGATGATGTAAAGCACCACGGGTTGACCGAGTGGACGAGGAAAAGGTCGTCAATGGTCGGGGATGTCTTCATATTACTCGGGAAGCCGTACCGAGTAATGGGTAGTGGCTTCAAAGTTCTGCCGAAATGGTGCTGGGGTCTTGGAAATAAGCAACCAGGGTTCGCAATCCCAGAGGGCTTGGAATACTGGACTGCTGATGAGGTTGCTGAGTGTTTATCCTATACAAGATACCTTGACGGTGGGCGGCCCGCTGGGGACGTTCTATACGTCAAGCTATGGAAACACCTTAGCGAAGCGTCAAACCCCACTCCAATCGGCGGAGACGGCTCGGAAGGTACATGTGAAGACCCAAGCGAACGCCTGAGTTTAGCAAACGACGATAAAGCCGCCCATTGGTGGGGCAAGTTGAATGCTGAAGAGCAGTATGCAGTCGCCAAGGCTTATGCCAATAGATAGTGGTATTCCACGGTTGGAGCCCCGTATCAGCTAGCTGGTATGGGACTCCAAACGAGCAATATCGCTCACAACCACAGGAAAGAAAAATGGAAATAAAAGTAACGCAAATCGAAGTAGACAAGCGCGATGATGATGACCTAATACACAGCTGGATGGGCAGGCTATGGGTAAACATTGGTGATAATCCACCTTATATGTTTGTAGCTCATGGCAAAGATAGTTCGCATGTGTATTTGGACCTCGGTACCTCTGTCTCGGACTTCAGGGACGGGTGCCGAGCGATGGGCGCACCCGAAAACGTCCTCGCTTATCTCACAGAGTTGTCGCTGAACCTCTATAGGGCTTCAACGGCAATCACAACCAAGGATGCGGGCTTGTTTGAGCAAGCTATGGGAGGTTACAATGGGTAAATATTATCCTAGACAATCGATAGAATCCCACTACGTCGGGCCTACTGACCATAGAGGAGCGCGGATAATCGCAAGGGCCTCGGGGTCAGACTATTCAAGACAGCTTAGGAAGGTCGTACCATATGACTATGCGCTGAACGCTACGGACAATCACGTGGCAGCGATGAAGGCGCTGGCCATCCAACTAGGCTGGCTTGATAAGACGGGAATGGGAATAGTAGGTAGCACTCGTAAAGGGTACTGCATGGTTTTCTTCGATACCGCCGCCCTGGTTGATAGCCCTATGGCCGAGTGGATGCTCACCCCAATCAAGAAAAGTAAACCCGCCCACACGGGCACAATCACAAGGAAGCAAAGATGAGTAATGAATCATCAATTTTGACAGCAGAAGATATAACCATAACCCTGTCGTTTTACGGCGATATGGCACCACTATTCGAGGCTCTGGCTTTGGCCCAGAGTGAGATAGACCCAGCGGTCAAGCGGGCTAATAACCCATTTTTCAAGAGCAAATATGCGGATATCAGCGTGGTCTTGGACACCATAAAGCCAGCTATGAATAAGCATGGTTTGGCGATTATGCAGTTTCCTAATGACTGCGCTGGCTCACAGGTGGAGCTAACGACCGTCATATCGCACAAGAGCGGGGCTGCGATGATATCAATAGCCAAGTGTCCCCAAGGCAAGGGCGGGGGCCCACAGGGGGCTGGAAGCGGAATAACGTACCTTCGCAGGTACTGCGCCCAGGCAGCGCTGGGGCTTAGTGCCGAAGACGACGACGGAAATGGAGCCCAAGACGCACATAAAAAGGCCAAAAAACCAGCGCAGTCTGACTATTTCAAAGAAAATAGGAAACGCTTGATGGTTGAATGGACCAAGGCGGGTTGGGACTATGAGACAGTCGCTTATTTGTGCGAAGTTCGTAAGGGTAAAAGGCCCAGCGCAATGTCTGAGAAGGAAATCAAGGGTCTGAATCGATTCCTAGAGACTGCCACAGATGATGAAAAGGCTGATTATGCTCGGGAAGCTGGAGGTGCGAAATGATAGCCCAGTTGATGAGGGAGTTACGGGTCGAGTTAGGTTTCAATCAATACGATTGGGCCCAGGAGCTTGGAACCCAGCAACCAAACATTTCTGCGTGGGAGTCTGGAAATAGACTCCCGCCCAGGGTGGTAGTTCATAAGGTCGCGTTGATGATTCCAATGGAGTATCGACCCGAGCTATATCGAGCTTTTGTGGAGGCCCCATGAAAATGTGTCACGAATGTGGTGATTCGATTCTGAAAGACCCATTATCCAATATGTGCTCGAAGTGTTTCGAGTATTATCGCCGCCAGTTTTATGGTGAGACTGACGCTAAAACCCAACCACAGCCCATAACGGGAAAGGAAAAGAAAAATGCCAATAAGCAAATGTGAGGATAACGATTGCGAGCAACTAGCTTGTGATGATGAGCTCGAGCTAAACGGTGGTTTATGTAACCGCTGTCACTTTGGCGAGTGCGCCGACTGTTGGGATGTCCTAACAGATGGTCACGTCGTACTTGGCGAGGGCCGATATGCGGAGCGTTATTGTAAGGATTGCGCCCTGCTAGAGGTTGATTATCAGCCGCTGCCACATGGCCCAACAGATGACGGCGGCTTGCCCGCCATTATGGAGGTGAGATGATGAGACAAGAAACAAAAGCGATGGTCGCTGGCGTAGCGTTGGTCCCTGTTCTTTGGGTCTGCGCAATAATAATAATGAGTCTATAGGAGGACGAGAATATGAGTTTATCACTAACAGTAATCGCAGGAAACATGGGGCGTGACCCACAGGTCAGAGACACCAGTAACGGCAAAAAGGTGTGCAGCTTTTCAGTTGCTGTCAATGGCCGTGGAAAGGTCGATGGTCGCTGGCAAAAGACGACCGAATGGTATAGCGTCACCTGCTTTGGTCAGACCGCTGAGTTTATCGGTGAGCATGGCACCAAGGGTCGCACGATTATATGTGTCGGCGAGGTTCGCATAAACAGCTACGTCAACAAGAGCGGAGAAAAGGTTTCCAATCTGGAGATGACTGCCGACAGGGCGACGTTTATAGGGCCTCGTGGTGATACATTTACTGCCGAAGCCAAGCCAGCAGCCGATTTTGAGGAGGTTCCTTTCTAATGGAAAACGAACACTCAGAAATCCAAAAGCGGGTCGTCTCAATGATGGGCCAAATGCACAACAATCCGAATATGTCGATGAGCGATATATTTACGGTTTTAGCCTTGTCTGAGGAAGCTTTGGAAGCAATCGCAGCCGATGACCAAGCAAAGACAACTTTGCTTATGGATAAGGTCCAGGGCATTTTAGACAAGTAAACCATGATACCCCTACGGGCGAGCGGGTGAAAGGCCCGCCTTTTTTTCAACCATAGGAGGAACGAGATGAGTGATACGATTTATTTGGCATCTATTAGCGGCGGTAAAGATAGCGCAGCTATGGCCCTACACCTAAAAGAACAGGGGATTGAATGCCGTAATGTTTTCTTTGATACAGGCTGGGAAAATCCGCTTGTTTACGAATATATACGAACGACCTTGACTCAGGCTATTGGCCCAATCGAAATGATAGAACCACCGATGCCAGAACTAGACCCCGAACAGGAGGCTCTGGCTATCAAGTATGAAGACAGCCTTGGTCATAAGTCAGCATTTATTCGTTTGACGATACGAAAAGGTATGTTTCCGAGTAGAAAACGGAGGTGGTGTACTGACCTTCTGAAGATAAGGACTCTCAAAAAACTATTGAGACCCATGCTCGAAGATGGATTATTGCCAGTGAACACGGTTGGTATTCGGGCCGCCGAGAGTAAAGCGAGGGCCAAATTGCCAGAGCGTGAGATATCCACCAGCCTCGACTGTATGGTCTGGCGACCTATTATCACTTGGTCAACTCAAGACGTTATTGATATCCATACCCGACATGGGTTAGCGCCCAATCCTTTATACCTAAAAGGGGCTGACCGCGTTGGGTGTTGGCCGTGTATCTTTTCAAGGAAATCGGAGGTCAGATTCATGGCTGAAACAGACCAGAATCGTATCGATTTAGTGCGCGACCTTGAAGCCGATGTAGGCAGGTTGACCCTTGAGAGGTATAAGCGCAAGGGCAATCACTTTAGCGGGGCCCTTCCGACATTCTTCGGTCAGAATGGCCCTTCTGGAGATGATATGACCACAATCGACGAGATGGTGCAATGGTCTAAAACCTCTTTTGGAGGTAAACAGTTCAACTTTTTCAGGGAAGATGAGCTGGAGCCCAGTTGCATGTCGTGGGGCTTATGCGATTCAGGAAGCGAATAAACATGAACTATCAACCATAAGGGGACAGAATGACAGAACCATATACAGACATCAATATTCGATGGTGGCCAGATATAGCCGCCTCACTCACCAAGCCCTGGCCTAGAATGGCGGCACTAATGGACCTTAGATATCAGGCCGACCAAGTTCGTATGGGCTTTATGAAGCGACCAATGGGAAGGGGTAAACTCGCTACCAGATGGGGCTGGAAACCTAATAAGGTTTACCAATTATTGCAGAGCTCAGATGAGTGGAAAAGTAACCTAAAAAGGGCTGACAGGTTTCCGACAGAAAATAAACAGAAAAGTAAAGCTAAACCCCCGAAACCACAAGAGGTGACCAACAGGAAAAAAACAGGTTCCCGACAGAAACCAAAGTCGAGCCTTATATATAACAAAACAACAAAACAACAAAATCATATATATACCGATTTTTGGACTCATATTCTCGACGCCAAGGGCGGTAGAAAAATGAAGCTCAACAAGAAAAGGATAAAAATGCTGAAGGTCTTGTTGGATAGCTACACTGAGGCAAACATTATCGATGTTATCAAATGGTGGCAGACCTCAAACCACAGCCGAGCACAGTTTTTGCGTGAGGGTGGATACAGCATCAATACGATTCTGAATGAAGATAAGTTCGAACAATATTTCAACTTTCTGAATGAGCCAACAAAGGCTCCTGCCGCAGGAAAAGGGTTTGCCAGCTCATTACTCCAGGGATTTCTAGATGACATAAACGATACGAACGTGATACCGTTCAGCACCCCCCAACCACAACAGGTCTTCGAGGCCGAATACGAGGAAAAGATAAATGACTAAACAAACACTTTCAAAGCAAGCCGTGCGAACCATGTTCGCGACACTATTGATGGCTGGGTGTAGACCACCCGAGACGTGGGCAACCATGGACAGGGAAGCAGCCGTCACTCTCTGGCACACATTGCTCGCTGACCTGACAGATGATGTACTAACCCAAGCGGTTATCAGCTACATGCGAAGCCCTGACGCGAAATGGTGGCCAACGGCTGGAGCGCTAATCGCTCTCACCCCTGAGAAACAGCTCGAGCAGATAGATGATTCTGACGAGGCTTGGGCCGAAACTATTAGCTTGATTCGTCGCCGTGGCAGGGGCCGTAGGCCTACGAGATATCACGATGATGACTCTAAACACGTAAGAATCAAAGCAGGCATTGGAGCCTGTGGCGGCTGGGTCGCGCTATGTAATGCGCAGGAATCAACACTGACAGCACATCGTGCATCATTCAGGGCAGCGTATCGCTCATGCAAGGGTAGGACGAAAATAAGAAACGAGCAGCGGTCAATTGAGGCCGTTTTTCCAATGTACAAACTAATAAACGAAAGGAAAAAATAAATGTCTAATACAAAAATAGAAGCGGCGGCAGAATGGGTCGATATCGAATCCCTAACACCTTGGAGTGATAACCCAAGGAACAATGAAACCGCCGTACAGTCCGTTGCAGCGAGCATAAAGCGTTTTGGGTTTGCTAGCCCTATCATCGCACGAACAGAGAATAGAGAGGTGATTGCGGGCCATACAAGGCTATTGGCTGCTCAAAGCTTGGGTCTTGATACTGTTCCTGTGCGTTTTATGGATTTAGACCCAGCCGACGCAAAGTTATTGGCTCTCGCTGATAACCGAATAGGCGAGATAGCTGAATGGGATGAGAGTATGTTAGCGAGCATCTTGGAGGAGCTCAGGGACGACGACATTGATGTATCAGGTCTTGGTTTTACAGATGAGGAGTTATCAGACCTGCTGGAAATGCCTGACCTCGATGACGAGTCTGATAAATATACGTGTAAGGTCAAAGCCCCAATATATGAGCCGACAGGCGAGTGCCCTAATGCCTCTGAAATATATGATTCTGATAAAACAAATAAGCTCATTCAGGCAGTTGAAAACGCTGATATTGACCTTTCAACCAAGGATTTCCTGATATCAGCAGCTCGAAGGCATACCGTATTTAGGTATGATAAAATCGCTGAGTTTTATGCCCATGCAGACCCTGAAGTGCAGTCGCTAATGGAGGCTTCTGCGCTCGTTATTATTGACTTTGATAAGGCTATTGAGCAAGGGTACATCAAGCTGACGGGTAGTCTTGAAGCAATAAATACTGAGGAACAAAATGGATAACTTTTGTGCATTTATTCTGACTCATGGCAGACCAGACAACGTTCGCACATATAATAAGCTGAGGGAATATGGATATAGTGGCAGAATAGTCCTTTTGGTTGACGATAAAGATGAGAGCCTAACTGAATACATAAATCGCTACGGCGACGAAGTTTATGTGTTTAGCAAGTCTGAGGTAGCGAAGACCTTCGACCAAGGAAATAACTTCAACGACCCTCGTAGCGTTATTTATGCCCGAAATGCAAATCCAGAGATAGCTCGCGAGCTTGGAGTGACACATTATATCCAGCTTGATGATGACTATACGGGATTTTGGTGGCGATTCAATCCAGACCGTTCGTATCATGGCGCCGTCAAGGTACGGAGGCTCGATGATGTTTTTGAAGCGATGGTAACCTTTATTCGTGAGACACCATACAGGTCAATCGCTATGGCTCAGGGTGGAGACTATATCGGAGGCTCTGAATCAGCGGCAGCCAAGGCGATAATACTTAAACGAAAAGTGATGAATAGCTTTGTTGTATCAACCGATAACCCAATGGAGTTCGTATCAATCTTGAATGATGATGTTACGACTTATGTTGTTGATGCGACCCGTGGAGTATTGTACGGCACAACAAACTATTTGAGCCTTGACCAATCCGATACTCAACAGCAATCGGGAGGGTTGACTGAGCTTTATTTAGATACAGGCACCTACGTCAAATCCTTTTATTCTGTAATGTTCTCGCCCTCGAATGTGAGCATTATTTCAATGGGGTCTGGACACAGACGACTGCATCATCGTGTATCATGGAATAATACAACGCCGATGATTATACGAGAGGAGCTCAAGAAATGAAGTTCAACGACGATACATGCGCCAAAATAGTGGAGGGGTATCGGCTAGGAATGACACAAAAACTGGCGTGTCAATATGCTGGGATTACTGTTCAATGCTTCCATCAATGGAAGGGGCGAGCGAGTGCAGGGCGTGAGGAATATATTGAGTTTTTTGATTCCCTAAAAAGGGCCGAGGCTCAGAGTGCCGCACATGCCCTAGCGAGCATCAAGAAAGCGGCACAAGAGGGGACCTGGACGGCCGCCGCTTGGTTATTAGAGCGCCGCCATGATTACCGTAGGGACATCGTACCAGTTGAAATAAACACGTCCTCAAGCAACATGGTAGACCCCTCAACACCAGAGGGCCGCGAGCTAATAGTCGCCCAGATATCGGAGCTACCCGAGGACATGATACTCGACGCGCTGAATAGGAGTGGCAAATAGTGTTCGATTTGTCTACGATTTCTGTATTCAATAATAGCCGAACCAGTTCGCTTGATACTTATATTCACTCGCCCGCTGGACACGGTGGGATGTCCAAGGGGCAGCGGATATTTCATGAGTCACAAGACCTGCTGAGAATACTTATTGGCGGTAACCAAATCGGTAAGACACGAGTGCTGGCAGCTGAATGCTGGTTCCATGCTTTGGGTGAACACCCATATCGTAAGACCCCTCCACCTGGCAACCTCGGTTGGATATTATGCGCCGACCTGCGAAGCGGCTGGGCTAACATTTCTGCGAAGCTGAAAGAAATAGAGCCGCTGGGAGCCGTAGATGATAACTG
>PVBE010351423.1_pt1 | contig 10566 bp, 10 predicted proteins | sample 1631181 | NCBI WGS metagenome assembly PVBE01 (sample SAMN08397723, study PRJNA350692) | Marine metagenome, whole genome shotgun sequencing project. | isolation source: water | place: Pacific Ocean | collected 2012-04 | reverse complement strand
CATACGGAAAGATGTGATACTTGCATGGTGTTTGATAGTGACAAAGAGGCAGATAACTATATTAAAAATGATTGATTATATACAACATGTGTTAAAGATAGAAGAGATTAAAAAGGAACATGATAAATTAATGATGGCTAAGATTATTAAATATGAAAATGAAATTGCAGAATTAAAAAAAGATAATAAAAAATTAAGAGAACTAAGTAATTCAATTCGATCCATCGATAAACTAAAAATCTATCTATCTATCACGTCAGGAAGGATAACTTTGAATGAAGGCTTTACCTCTCCATGTCTGAAATAATAAAAATATCTTAGTAACCAAAATAGCAATAATAATACAATTAATAACCAGGGGAATCGAACACTCAAAAACATAGCAGGAATAAAAACAACGTACATCTGACATCGTTGTATATGACGAATAGCAGAAGGAAAGATTAATGCAACTAGTGGGAATGGGCTATAAACTGCAGCTATGGTACTAATCATTGGATCATCATTAAAATAACCAATAACAGAACTTAATAGTGTTAAGACTATGATGATCCCAAGTTTCGCTGCTATTTCATTTTTTGAAGGTACAGATTTATCCTGCACATCTATTTCTATACTCCAAACCATATACCCTACTAAGAAAAAAATGATATAGGATAAGCCATATTTAAAAAATAATAAATCAAAACCATAAGGAATTGTGCCCATAAGAAAAAATAAAGTACCGCTAGCAAAAACATATAACGCAGATTTCAGCGAATCAACTTTTTCAGGAAAAATTGAAGATCTATTCGTATATCTATCCCACCAAAGTGCAATAATTAAGATTATTACTAGAAGAAAAGACAATGTAGACCAATCCCAATACAACCATCGATTCTTAATATGCCCAGCTACATTGGCACCAGAAAGCACCATCGTCAATACCCAAAACCAACGTTCAGGATTAAGAGATATAAAACCATCTAATTTATTGAATAACCCGGCTAATGATTCATACCGAGAGGAGCCTATGGGAAAATACTTTTCAGCCAGCAAGACTTATCCGATCAAAGCCTTTCCAGCTATAGTAAAATAGATTTCATTAAAAATGATAAATCCAACTATTGCCGCAGCAATAATTAAGAATGTCTTAACCAATCTATTTGGAACCGACATATTATTCATTCCTTCTCTTAGCTCATTCATATATTCTTTTAAACCCCATTTATGCAGAATAAATATAGCCGTAAGCATACCGCCTATTGGGAGCATATATTTTGATGACAAATAATCCATTACATCAAAGAAAGACATTCCAAGAAATCCTGTAAGATTGACGCCTCCACCTAATGAGAAAGAACAAAAAATGCCTACAATAGTAATGATAGAACCAAACTGTATTGTTGCTTTTTTCCTAGACCATCCTTTTTGATCTATAAAATATGCTGTAACAACTTCTAGAATAGATATAGCAGAGGTTAATGCAGCCATAAAGAGCAGGATAAAGAAAAGGGTAGCCCAAATAGTACCACCCGCTAATTGTGGGAATATAGAAGGTAAAATAACAAAAATTAACCCAGGGCCTTCAGCCGGGTTGGCTCCCAAAGCAAATACTGTTGTAAATATTGCTACACCTGCTAACATGGCAATGGCAGTATCCAAGAGGATAACCCAAAGGGCTGATGTCATTAAGTTCTGTTTCCTGTTGAGGTAACTTCCATAGGTTATCATTGTACCCATTCCCAGACTAACGGTAAAAAATGAATGACCCAATGCAAGCACAATAGCCGAAGCAGTTAAATCTTCAAATCGAGGATTAAATAAAAAAGAAAGTCCCTCCATTCCTCCTTCTAAAGTCATACCTCTAATAGCTAAAACAGCCAACAAAACAATAATTATAGGCATCATTATTTTAGACCACTTTTCTATTCCGCCTTTTACACCTTGGACTATTACAAATATACATAAACCCATGAATAAGACTTGGTAGATAACGGGACTATATGTACTTGAAATGAAACCGTTAAATACTGCACCGGCTGCTTCAGGGTTACCTGATAAATTATTGAAACCTCCTAAAATAGAATCAATAATATATTTTAATATCCAGCCTCCAACTACACCATAAAAAGAAAGAATCACAAAAGCAGAAGCAACGCCAAGAAATCCTACCCATTTCCAATTACTTCCAGGTGCCAATTTTTCAAATGCTCCAACTGGGCTTAGTTGAGTTTTTCTTCCAATAACAAATTCAGCAACTACAATAGATAGTCCAACAATGAGAATGCACGCTAAATAAACAATAGTAAAAGCTCCACCTCCATTTTGACCTGCCATAGAGGGGTATTTCCAAATATTACCAATTCCAACCGCGGATCCTGATGCTGCAAGTATAAAACCAAGCTTAGATCCCCATTGTTCGCGTTGACTACTCATTGTTCTTTACTAACCTCCACTTTAGATTTTTCTAGATCTTCATTCATAACTTTATTAAATGGATGCAAATGGACCTCAACAATAGCATCAAGAAGACCGTAAATATAGACAAATCCTACCCACCAACCATATTTGTTTCTAAGCTTTAAGTACCGTTCTTTCTCAAAAGTATCAACACCCGTGTAACTATGGTATTTATTAGCATAGTCTGCGTATAAAAAACCAGATACTACTGCGCCACCCATAAGTAAAAACCCTTTAAATTTTTGACCATTATAGAATTGACCTCCACCAGGTAATAAAAGAGCCGATCTTACTGCTTTTGATGATGATTTTTGAAGTGTAGAATCAGGAACTTGACTAAAGATTGTTCCCATCATCACCATCAAAATCAGTATTGGTCGAAACATCAATTTATTTTACTGTTGCGATACACTCGATTTCAACATCAGTATCTGCTGGCAATCCTTTTACTGCGACAAGAGACCTAGCTGGCGCATTAGCTTCATCAAGCCAAGCATTAAAGACTTCATTTACATCACTGTAATAAGACATATCAGTCAAAAAAACTGTAAACTTTACCACATTTGATAAATCTGTATCTGCACGTTCTAAAATAGCAGAAAGATTCTTAAAAACCTGGTCCACTCGATCTTTAAAACTTCCCTCAACTAATTTTCCAGTGTCTGGGTTAATAGCGATCTGGCCCGCAGTAAATACAAAACCATTAGAAATCACAGCTTGATTGTATGATCCAATTGGATTTGGCGCATGAGCATCGGTAATAACAGTTTTATCCATAAAATTCTCCTTAGTTAAAAGCCATACAGGCTAGGCCAATATTGGGGTCAAATTCACGTTTCCCATCTGTGTTAATCTTACGCAATATAAATTCACCCACGGCAGCCACTTGGGCTTCAAATAAATGGCCTCCATTACCTATCAAACTATGATCTGATATATTGATATGAGCATGGATAAAGGGTTCGCCATCTTTTAGTAAAACATTCCCTTGGTAAGATGTTAATTCCCATATTTCTGGATAAAGTTTTTTGATATATTCCTGTTTTTCCAAATCATAAGCACCTAGTTCAATATCTTTTATTGCTCCTATACCAGATAATTGAGCATTTATAATATTATTATCTTTACAAAATCGAGTTAATGTTTCCATAATAGGTTCATTTTGTTCAATATAGATGATATACGTATCACCATCCTGTTTGTACTGCATAATTAACTTTTTCCTTCTATAAGTTCTTTTATGATATCAAGACTTTTTCCCATTGCCTTTTTCAGTTTTACTGAATCAAGGCCCCCAGCAGTTGCCAAATGAGCTTTTCCACCTCCACCACCACCCATAAGCGCACCAATATCTTTCGCTAAATCTCCAGCCTTAATTCCTAACTTGACCAAGTCTTGCGTTACAACAATAACAACGGAAGGTTTTTCACCCTCAGCACCAAGAATACCTACTCCACTTTTCAATACATTCAACAAAGAATCACCTATATCTTTTAATTCATCGAGTGATTTTGCATTAATTGTTTTAATAACAATCGAATGTTTCCTTACCAAATATGAATCTTTGATTAAAGTTTTTACATTAAGACCAACATCAGCTTTCTTATTGACTTTTAATTCTTTCTCTAAAGATTTTTTTTGCAAGATTAGCTGATCGATTCTTGAAGTAATATCATTTGTGGCGCAATTGAGCTGAGATTGTACTTTCTGTAAAACATTAGATTGTTCTTGAGAATATTCAACAGACTTTTGACCAGTAACTGCAACAATGCGACGAACCCCAGCAGCTAAAGAAGATTCTTCAATTATTTTAAATAATCCTATGTCACCTGTTCGATCTACATGCGTACCACCACATAATTCCTTAGAGTAATCTTCAATTGTAATTACTCGAACTTCCTCGCCATATTTTTCACCAAACATCGCAATAGCACCGTCTTTTTTTGCTTCATCAAAAGGTTTAACTGAAACATCTAAGCTATTATTTAACAATATTTGTGAGTTAACACTACTTTCAATTGATCGAATTTGTTCATTAGTTATTTTTTCATAATGTGAGAGATCGAATCTTAGATAATCTGGATGGACTAATGAACCAGCCTGCTGCACATGCTCACCTAGAACATCCTTTAGAGCCTGATGCATTAGATGCGTAGCAGTATGATTTTTTCTAATATTTTGTCTACGTTCAAAATCAACCTCGCAAGAGACACTTCCTTTGACTTTATTATCAATACTTCCAGTGCAGTAATGAATAAACTCCTCACCATCCTTTTTTACATCATTCACAATTAAATCTACATCAGAACCTTTTATAGTGCCCGTATCGCCAATTTGTCCTCCAGATTCAGCATAGAACGGGGTCTTATCCATTACAACTAATATCTGATCTCCTTGCTGCGCATACCGTCTTATTTGGGATTTTCCAGATGTCTTTTTATAGCCAATAAAACTGAAATCATCTCCCTTAGATAAAGTAATCCAATTTAATTCTTTTGTCTCCTGAGTAAATTTAGCCGTTGATTTTGCCTTAGCTTTCTGCTTTTCCATTTCTTTATTAAACCCTTTCTCATCTACTGAGAATCCCTTCTCTCTCGCTATAAGTTCCGTCAAATCAAGTGGAAATCCAAAAGTATCATATAGACGAAAAGCTTCTGTGCCTGGAATACTATTACCACTAAGATTCTTAAGTACTTTGTCAAAATGATTTAATCCACGCCCAAGCGTATCACCAAAAGACACTTCTTCTGATTCTATCACTTTTTTGATATGAGCCTTCTTTTCCATAATCTCTGGAAAAGAATCTCCCATAATCTCACAAAGGACATCTGTAAGATTAAAAATAAACGGTTTTTCTTGACCTAAAGATCGACCAAATCGTGCTGCTCTTCTTACAATCCTACGTAAAACATAACCTCGGCCCTCATTACTTGGCATACAACCATCCGCAATTGAAAAACCTAACATTCTGATATGATCAGCTATAACTTGAAATGGAGCTGGATTATCAACAAATTTTGACCTTGTAAGCTTTTCTGTCTGTTTGATAATTGGCATAAATAGATCTGTTGTATAATTGTTGTAAGTTTTTTGTAAAACCGATGCAATCCTTTCAAATCCTGCTCCAGTATCTACATGCTTGGCAGGCAAAGATTCTAAGTCGCCATTATCTAGACGATTATTCTGAATAAAAACTAAATTCCATAATTCCCAAAATTGATCAGAAGAATTAACGCCATCGGCGCTCTGCTTATTTAAATCCTCCCCGATAAAATAATGAATTTCTGAACAAGGACCACAAGGCCCGGTCTCACCCATTTCCCAGAAATTATCTTTCTTACCGCATTTTAATACACGGGCAGGATCAATATCTGTAACCTTAGGCCATAATTTATACGCTTCTTCATCTTCGTAAAATACAGTGACCCAAAGTCGATTTTTATCCAAACCCCAGACTTCAGTAAATAATTCCCAAGCCCACTGAATAGCTTCTGCTTTGTAATAATCACCAAAAGACCAGTTGCCTAACATTTCAAAAAAAGTATGGTGAAAGTTATCTATCCCAACTTCTTCAAGATCATTATGTTTTCCACTAACACGAATACATTTTTGACTATTGACTACTCTTGGGTGCTCTACTTTTTGCTCATTAAGGAATATTGGTTTAAATTGATTCATTCCTGCATTGGTAAACAACAATGTAGGATCATCGATTGGAACTACAGGCGAACTGCGGACAAACTTATGATCTTTACTTTTAAAAAAATCAATAAATGCGTTTCTTATATCTTGACTTTTCATAGACATTAGAAAGAGAAAGAAGTTTCAATAGAGGTTATATCAATTGTCTCATTATCTCCACTAATCTCTCCATCTCCATTTTGGTCGCGAAATGAGCGTCGAAAAGTATAACTTAGCACCATACCATTTCCCATAGAAATTCCAACTTGATAACCTAAGATCGTACTCTCCGTATAAATGAATTTAAAGGGATTTGGCACATTTCTCTGCTGATAAAATGTATAAGCATATTTTATTCTGCTGATTGATTTTTTTAACCTCAATGAGGCAAGAAATGTTTGATTTTTCTTTTGAACATAGCTTTGATCACTTAGCGACCAAATATCACCAAGCATATCATGGTATGATGCACCCGCTTCAATCAAAGAGCCCATGTTAAGTCTTAATCTAGTGAAATATCCTTTTTGCTCTCCAAAGCGGCCCAAGCGAGATTCTTTTGTTTTTAAATTAATTTGGTTGTTACTTGTTTTTGTTAAAGAAACTCTTTCAATCTCATACAAGCGATTCCAATAATTAAATTCAAAACGACCATCAGGAATTATTCGATACTCAAAATTAAATCTAGCTGGTCCAAATGTTGATGATAATCCAAAGGGAACCAGCCCACGCCCTAAGGTCAAAATATTTTCAGAGGCTGGATCAGCAGTATTACCTATCATCTGAGCCATTTGAGCATAAATCGATAAGGAGATCTTTTCTCTCTTTAACAAAGGATAACCGATGTCAATTGCAAATGCCATAATTTTATCTTTATCCTTCGATAAATTAATAGGCTCACCCTTGCGTAAAATGTCATTGTCTAATATCACAGTCTCTCCTGTATACCCCGGAATTCTACTATCTAACGTATCAGTAATACCATCGCCGTCAATATCTAATTCTCCTGGGTCGTTATCAGCAATACCATCGCCATCAGTATCAACCCACCATGAATCATCATTTGGAAAATCATCCACGACATTCGGGCGCCCATCTCCATCGCTATCTTTAAGGCCTAAAAATTGATTTCGATCCGATACAATTGAAAAGCCAATAGGTAACCCCAAAAGCTTCTTGGTTTTATATCTACCACCTATTAACCCAATATTTTCCTTAAAGTCATTTATGAATATCTCTATATTGCTATATTTAGAGTTTTTTTCAAAGCTTAGCCCAATCTTTCTATCCTGGGGGTAAAGCATATTATTGGCATACCCACTTACTAGAATTCCGTAACCTAAATCTACATGATCTAAAGCGCCGATCTTGGCATATGTGGGGCTACCGGGGAAGCCATAGCGTATATAATAAATTTTATCTATAAGAGTATTTTTAATTGCATTTCCCGATGAGAAGTCCCATTCATCGGAGTGAATATTTCCTTCTGCATCAAAATAAAAAACTAGGTCAAGTGCTACTCCCCATTTACCAAGTGGAATAACGGGGCGCATAGCAATTTGATTCCATACTTTACCGTCGATGGTTACAGATCCTATTGCACCTTGATTCTTGATCTGAGAGAAAACCGAAGTTGTCGAGATTGAGACAAATGCAAATATGAGAAAGATGTTCCGAGGTATTCTCATTATGTTATAGAAATTACTTTGACTATCGAATGGTGTTCAATGTCTAAATCTCAATTTCACAGCTCCAATATTCCAACTAAATTCAGGTGCTCTATGAACCTTTCGGATATGAAAACTAAGGACCTTATTCACCTGTCAAATGAAGAATTAACTTCATATGTCTATGCTATACAAGAAAAACTCCAAAACAAATTGGATTCTGGTTTATCGATTGATGATATTATTGACGAAGAAGATCCTTTTGAAGAATTGGAACCAATCTTACCCCAAGAAGTTTATCCCATATTGGTTTTAAATATAATTAATAATATCCGATCGGATACTATTATGGAAGCGATTATTGAAGGTTTGCAAAAAGGGATTAAGGAATACAAAAATAAAATAAAAGAATGAAAAGAAGCATCCTAATATTATTCCTCTTCAATATAGTTTTTAGCCAAACTAAACAAATCAGCCAAATATCTATATCGTCAAAAAAAAATGGCATATCTATTAATATTTTGTCAGATATACCACTTGATAAGTCTCAAGTGACAGGATGGTACAATGACACTAACTCTTGGTATTATATGACAATCCATAATGCTACTGGCGACGTAATAGCATTAGAAAAGACCCGAATTGAGTATCCAATCTCAAATATTGAAATCGTGAATGCAGGAGAATCTATACAAATAGGCTTCAAAATGAAGTTACCTGTTGAAGAGTTTGAATTTTACTTTGATGATTCTAGCAGTAGACTACTCGTGGCTTTGCGATTTCCATTATCAAATGTATTAGCTTCGATCAAAGCTGAGAGGCCTAATCGCTCTAACAAAAAGAATGTAGACGATAATAGGCCTAAATCTTGGATAAAGGGACTTTATTTTACTGGCTCTAGTATCGTGGGTGTTGGATTATTGAAAAGGAATAACCAAAAAGGTTGGGAAATCCCAGTTGGGTTTAGCCTTATACTAATAGCCTATTGCTATGAACAATTCATAATATATAAAGCAAAATGAGAGAAAATCTACCCTACTTTGCTTGGTTCTATGTTGTTGGAATACTTTTTATGGCTTTATTTATTCGATTTTACCTTTATCGAAAACGACAGAAAACTCAAGAGGAAGATGATCGATGAGGTCATTCATACTGATTTTCATTCTATCAATTGATTTAAGTGCACAGAATGTTAAACAGTCCATAGAAACTGTTTTCAACGCCTTCACAGACGTAAAAACTAATAATCACCACCTTACCCCCTATTTACTAGAAATAGCTAAAAATGGTCAAAATATAGATTATGATGATAAGAAAAAATTAGAGGAGGTTGGTTTTAATTTTAATAGCCAATTGGTAACGCGAGGTGGAGCAAAACGATCAGAGTCTGCTGGCTTAGATAAATTCATCGATAGTGGACATTTCAGACTGCATTATACAACCTCTGGTTTTCATGCTATTGACACTAAAGATCAAAATAATAATTTGTTGCCAGATTATATTGAATCAGTCATTGAAGTTTTTGATTATGTTTCAAATATGCTTCATGATCAAATGGGCTACACTAAACCTCCTGGAGATGGATATTATTCAACATCTCGGGATAAAGGAGGATCAGACCACTATGATATCTACATCCGTTCGATACCCTCAAAATATTATGGATATGTACAACCAGAAGAATATGCACAAGGTAAAGGAGATAACGAAAAATCAGAGTCACGAGTAGAAAAAAATGCCTTTACAAGCTATATGGCTATTAGAAATAATTATAAAAATTTTGTTTTAGAAGAGCTTGAAAAGAAAATTAAACAAGCTGGAGTGACACAAATAATTAGTACTAATACTATACCAAGTAATTCGTCAAAAGTTGATGTATCTAAAATATTAGCAGAATCTCTTTTGTGAGTATAATATTATGAAATTAGTTTTTTTGGGAACATCTGGTGCAATGCCTACTATTCAGAGAGGATTGTCATGCACTTGCCTAGTAAAAGATAATGAAGTTTTGATGTTTGATGCAGGCGAGGGTGCACAAATTTCATACCTAAAATCAGGCTTGCCATGGAATAAAAAAATGAAAATTTTTGTAACACATCTTCATGGGGATCATTGTATTGGAATTTTGGGTCTATTACAATCCATGAATTTACAGAATAGAACAGAACCTCTTGAAATTTTTGGTCCTGAAGGAATTGATGAGTTTATTGCAGCTAACATCAAAATTTTAAACTTTGGTTTGTCTTTTCCAGTTCTTATTACAAAAATTAATGAGGGTATGTTAGTTGATGAAAAAAATTATTCCATTTTTGCTAGTGACGCAAAACATGGAATTCCAGCTTTTTCATTTCGCTTTGATGAAAAAGATAAACCTGGTGAATTTTTTCCTGAAAAAGCAAAAGCACTAGGAATTCCTGAAGGAAAACTTTGGCATGAATTACAAATAGGAAATTCTGTTGAAATAGATGGTAAGAAAACTGTACCATCACAAGTAACAGGAGAAAAACGATCTGGAAGAAAAATTGGTATTTCAGGTGATACAAGACCAACAGACAAGCTGGTTGAATTCTTCAAAAATTGTGATTATCTAAGTTTTGATTCGACATTTGATGATGAATTAAAGAAAAAAGCAGTAGAAGCAAACCATTCAACTGCAAAAGAAGCAGCAGAATTGGCTGAAAAGGCTAATGTCTCTACGTTGATTCTAACTCATTTTTCTGCAAGATATAATGATGAATCTGTTTTGTTAAAAGAAGCAAAAGAAATTCATAATAATACT
>PVBE012481988.1_pt1 | contig 10567 bp, 8 predicted proteins | sample 1631181 | NCBI WGS metagenome assembly PVBE01 (sample SAMN08397723, study PRJNA350692) | Marine metagenome, whole genome shotgun sequencing project. | isolation source: water | place: Pacific Ocean | collected 2012-04 | reverse complement strand
CTCAGCCATTTCTGATGGGGATCATCAGGCAATTGGACGCCGAGTTTCTTCACGTACTTGTCCAGTAACGCCTTGCTGCGGGTGTGGATCGGCGTATGCACCAGCCAAGTTGCGTAGTAGAGGAAGAAGGGCCGGTCCTTATGCTCACGGAGGAAAGTCAGCGCGTCCTCGCTGTTCTGGTGATAAGGAAAACCTTTTTCATTGAGCCGGAACGGATCGTCCTTGTGGCGGGTCGCGAAGCTGGTCATCCGGTGCGGGCGCATGGGTTGAGCTGCCCCCCGGTCATGTCGCGTCCAGTCGAAGCCCACGTCTTCAGGCTGGGGAAACGCGTTGTGACTGATCGCGACGTGCCATTTGCCACTGTGCCCCGTGGTGTAGCCGGCTGACTTGAGCGCGCGAGCAAGGGTGAAGGTGTCCTCGGGCATGCGGCCGCTGTACCACGGCGACATCATCGACCAGGCCCGTAGGTGATGCGGCGCAGGAGGAGCGCCCCCCACGACGTGGGTTTTCTGCGCCCGGGCGGGGTGAATGCCACTCAGAATGGCGCACCGCGTCGGGGCGCAGGTCGGAGCCGGCGCGTAGGCTTGCCAGAACTTAACGCCCTTCTTTGCCAACGCATCGATGTTCGGCGTCTCCACCGGGCTCGGCTCATCGATGTCATAACATTTAACGTCCTGCCAACCGAGGTCATCTGTCAGGATCAGGACAATGTTCGGTTTGGGCTTTTTCGTTTTGGCACAAATTGCAAGAGGAGGCAGCAAAGCAAAGAGAATCAAATAGGATTTATTCATTTCTTCTTTTGCCTCTGCGGTTAGTATCGAAAATTGAATCGTCGGTCCGGCGCCACGTCACCTTCGAGAAACAGGGATTCAATGGACTTCAATCGCACGTTGTCAATCCACTTGAACTCAAAACCCTCGCCTGGCTCGCGTGGGAAGAATGTGTTCGGAATGCTGATCTCCAGATGCTTGCCTTGGTAGCCGATGGCGACCTCGCCTGAGATTTCCCATTTACCTTTAATCCATTCCGCGAACATCGATTCCGAATTCGAAACGGCTTTCCAGTTGATTGCTAGGTCGTAGCCTTCCCATCCGGTTTCTTTCTTCTGGTCGGTATCGATCAGCAGAATCATCCAATGGTCATCTGTATGGGGAGTGAGATCGTCGGCTGTGCTGACCGTGAAATGGACATGGTTTCCGCCTGTGACGACGCGCGCGGACAGGATGTCGTTTCGTCCGAAGGTATTCGTGTAGATCGTGTCTGGGTCAGTTCCGCGATAGGAACGATGCATTGTGTCGCCTGGAGGATCTAAATAGATGGCGGGGATTCCCTGCCAGTCCTCGAACTTGCCGTCGATCTGGATCTCGCGCGGCCTTGGTCGCTTGGGCGGGGCTGAAAGCCCCTTGAAGCGGCGGATGTGCCCGACCATCTGGTAGTAGTAGTTGTCGGTGTGACCGCCTCGCATTGGCGCAACGTCGCGGCTGAATTCGGAGGTGAAGACGTCGACGAACCAGGTGCCATTCTTCAACGGAGAACGACCGGCGTAGATTTTCCCCTGATCCTTCTTGATGAATCGCTGCGCGATCCACTCGTTCCAACCGCTGATCATTACCACTTTCGGATCCACCTCGTGGGCACGTTTCCACTGTTCCTCAAAGTAGAGCCCCTGATGTGTGAACTCCGTGGTGTAGTCCGGCCGCACGGCGGGCTGCTTGCCGTTGTGATAGCTCTTTCCCATAGAATTTGCCGCATGCGACGCCACGCTCACCGGGATTTGATCCGCAATCTTCGGCGATTGGCTCCAGCCGTAGTCCTGCGGATATGTATCCTGCCATTGCCAGTGATTCGGCTCGGTCTTCGCGGCGGTCCACGCCCAACTACGCTTAATCGTGAAGTAGCCCACCAGTTCTTTTCGCAGCTCCGGGTCATCATTGATGCCGAAGATCAGCGGCCGGCCTTCCCACTCAAACCAGAGTCCATTGTGTTTGGCACCCTTGTAGAAGCGGTCGTAGATGCGGTTGATGGTCTTCCCGCTTTTCGTATTGGTCATGAACACGACGGTCGGAGCGGGGATGCCCTCGCCGCGCATCTGCTTAATGACCTTCAATAATTGATCGACAGTTTTCTCATAGATTAGCGTGTTGGTGACGTCCAGGTAGATGAAGTCCACGTCGGCGTTGGCGAGCATCTGCATGTCGCGCCGAATCACCCAAGGGTCAGAGGCATGAAAATATCCGTACTCCGGTTCGCATCCGAAGTGAGTGGCTTGTTCCGGACCCCACTGCTGCTTAGCTTCCGACTCCTTGAGGATCTTTGAAATATCGTAGACCTTTTGTGCGTGATTTCCGACCCAGACAAAATAGAAAACTCCGACAATCTTGCCGTCTCGCCGGGCTCTGGTCTTGACGCGGATTGGCAGCTTTCGGCCCAGGGCATCTGTTGCCACCCAGTTATCCGAGGGGTTGGGCGGAGCCTGTTCGACAGCAGCGACATTGCACACAGCCAGGCCAGATATCGCGATGAGGTAATTGATATAACGAAATTTGCCAAAAATTTCGCCTAACTCACCCAAGATACCAAAAGATTTCGTGTCTTGCCCTGCACTGTTTCGTGATAGCATCATGATTTTGGAAGTAGTTTTTTATGGATTTATTTTCATTTCGTTGCACCCGCCTCGCGGCTGCCATCCGGGCTTTGTAATGGACTCTGGGCTGCTTCAGGGTGGCGGCGTGTTCAGTTCACGCCACTCGGCACGCTGATGATTAACGGGACATGCTTGGTGCGCTCCCAGAGCGAGACCGTCGACCCAGTCGGTCGGATTGTCGATGCTGATCAAAAGGACGTTCGGCTTCTTTTGATCGGTCGTCACCTGCCACGCTACCTTACCTTCAACCGAATCCTTTATACGGTTATTGAGGTCAAACCCAAAGTGGACATCTTTATTTTTGTTAACAATTCCATTGACCGATTTCTTAAAGATCGAACGCAAATAGATATCAGGGGCCCCATGGGTCATGGCAGCAAGGGCGCACAAGATAAAAAGAAATATTTTCACTGGTTCTTCCCTTGTGGGATGACTTGCTCAATCTGCCTCTGCTCTTTCACAGAATGTACCGAACCGATATCATCTTTGCGATGCGCTCTTCGCATGGCCCGGATTCGGTCGTACTGGTAATGGTACTTCCCATCATTTTTCCTGTAGCCGATCTGCGTGGCATAGAACAAATAGAGCCATTCTCTGCCATCGACTTTGGTGACCAGCGCCTGAGGAACGTGACAGGCATCCGCGTCTTTGTCCGGGGGAATGAAGGTGAGTTTCTACCACGATAATCCATCGCTGGAAACGGCCTCCCGCAGTTGACGGCTTTTCCATCTGGATTCGCCTGGCTTGATCGAATAACCAGGAGCGTCTGAAAAGCAATGATATTTGTGTCCAATTCGGATCACTTCTGGATTGGGCCAATGTTGGAGCAGCGGCTTGGCAAGGTCGTGCCTGATGATGAAGCCATCTTTGTCCGTAAACTCTCCCGTATTTTCCGCGTACCCCATGCAAACGCCTTTGCCTGGCACCCAGTAGTCGAACCAGAGTCTCCATTTGTCGTCTTGCCATTGGAGCGACGGCCTGTGGAAGTCTCCAATGCGTGTCGAATCGGGTTCAGGGTTCGGTGTGTCTGCTGCACAGATCAGGAGTGGTTGGTCTGTTGGCTTCCAACGAATGCCGTCATCAGAAACCCCACCCATCACACACTGAACCATTTCCGCGGGATAACCGGCGATCTTCCCAAAATGCTTTGATGTCGCACTGTACGCCATGTAGTACCGGCCTTCTTTGAAGACAACAGAGGGATCGCCAACATGCCATGATTCGTACCACCGGTCACTCGCGTGCAGGACCGGCCACCACTTTTTCGGATTCATCTTTGTGTCCCACGATGCATCCTTGCAGTAGACCTCCCAGGTCACTAGGTCTTTTGAGCGAGCATGGTGGATGGCGTCAGCGCCTGGGATATTGGGATTAGCTGTGGCCGTTGCCCAGCCAAAGAACCACATCTTGTAACGGTACACGCCTCCGGTTTCGACGACACACGGGTTGTACATGTTGTTAAAGTTTGTCAGCAGAGGACGAGGATCTCGTTCCCATTCACCGGTGGATGCGATGGCTGTTGAGAGAATGAATATTGCGATGGTTATTCTTATGGGTTGTTTCATGGCTTCTTCTCTTCAGGGATGGCCGGTTTAATCTGACGCCCGTCTTCCACCGACTCAGCGTTCCCCGTAGATGGGGGCTTTCCAGTCCTTGGGCAGGCGACCCGAGGGACGCACGCCGTGTGCATCGGCAGGAATGGGATGATCCTTGGGTTGAAGGAGCAGCAGATCGTCAGGTAGATGCCTGATGAGCATGTCCTTAAACTCGATTGTCATGGGTGGGCCACGATGCACCTGCATGGCGAGTACTCCGTCCAGTGCCCTGCCTTTTTCATCAAAATCGATGAGATCGCCGGTGGGATGTTCGTCGATCCAGTGACGGTGGCGGTTGCCCTCAACCAGAATGCGGTATTCATGCCACTGGTCCGGGGCAAATTCCTTTATCTCGAAATTTCCCACCACCCAACGGTCGCCCTTTGGATCAACAATCACCTTTTCTCCAGTGTGTGAGAGAATGCGGCGACCCTTTTCCTCGTAGACCATGCCGTTGTATTGAGGTTTATCGGCCACGATGTCGCACTGGTAACCCCTCACCACATCAAGCCCAAGGTCGGGCGCGTGGGCACTGCGGTATTGAATGCCACTATTGCCTCCCTTGGAGATGCGCACCTTCACCTTCAGGTCAAAATTGCGAACGGTGGCAACTTTCCAGGTGATAAAGTGGTTCATCTTGAGTGTGCCATCGGTCTTGCCAATCAGAACTCCATTCTTCTGCGACCAAAACTTTGAATCGCCTGCCCAGCTGCGCATCCGGTTACCCGCACCGATAAGGTTGGAAAACCCGCTCGGAACCGGAGGATCGGCCACAGTCGCAGCGGCTACTGGATGCGGAGATGTAGAGGCTGATAAGTTGCCTTTCATCGGCTGCAAAGGCCCGCCCAGCTCCGCCACGCGTTTATCGGTACGCTTGCGTAATTGCTCGAGCGTCTTGGCATACTTGGAATCCTGGGCCGAGTTGGTCAATTCGTCAGGATCTTCCTTGAGATCGTGGAGGAACTCGTGGTTCCCCTCGTCGATGTAACGAACGTACTTGTAGCGTTCGGTGCGCAATCCCTCGAAAGCAGGGATGCGCGAACGCACCGCAAAGTGCTCGTGAAAAGTCTGTTTGCGCCAATCATCAGCTTTCCCAGTGGAGACAATGGACTTGAGACTGCGGCCCTGGTAACGCCCGGGCACAGTGGCCTCGGCCCAGTCCAGAAAAGTGGCGGGAAGATCAAGGTTAAGGGCCGGATAGTCGACCACCTGCCCGCGAGTGGACTTGGGCGCACGGGGATCCCATATAATCATGGGAACACGCAGGGATTCTTCATAATGGGACCACTTGCCAGCGAATCCACGATTACCCATGTGGTAGCCGTTGTCGGCGGTATAGACGATGATGGTGTTATCGGCCAAACCCTTCATCTCAAGGGCCTTGATGAAACGCCCGATGGCGTTATCGATTCCACTTACCATACGCAGATAAGCCCGCATGTTAGTGCGGTACTTGGTTTCGGTGTTCCAACGCCAGAAGAAACGTTCGCGGTTGATGGTGGTCTTAAGAAAATACGGCTGGCTCTCGAAAATCTGGGGATCGTTCAATCGAGGCGGAGCAATCTCATCCTCCTCATAAAGGCCATCGACAGCCCGGGGCCACGGGAAATGCCCGATACCCGGTCGACGATCTCCGTCCTCCGCGTGGCAGGCGTTGAACCACATGTTGAAGGCAAAGGGCTGGTCCTTGGGCTGGTTCTCGAGGAACTCAATGCCTCGATCCACGATCAATTCGGTCTCATGACGGAGGGAACCATCGGGTTGTTTCTTGTAGAAGGGGTTGCGACTGATCGGTTGAAAGACATCGAAGTGATCGGTCGCGTTCCAGCCCTTGGGCATCTTGGCGTGCCATTTACCGGCAAAACCGGTCCGGTAACCGGCTTTGCGAAGGTGATCGACGTAGAGTTCCCTGACCGCGTCTGGGCGGGCGGCGTCATGTCTGCCTGGGATGCCGTAACTGCGTCCGGTAAGGCCGGTCAGGATGGTGGTTCGACTGACCCAGCAGATGGACTGACTGACGAAGGCATTGGCGAATCTTGTGCCCCCAGTGGCCAGACGATCGATATTGGGTGTCTTGACCAAGGGATGACCGTAGCAAGAGAGCGAGCTGGGAGCCTGATCGTCAGCAAAGAAGAAGACGATGTTGGGTTGCTTGGCAGCCTGAGTGGAGCAAGCCATCAGGAAACAAAGGGTGATGACGTTTTTTTTCATTTTGTTCTCTTTTATCAAATTTCTTATACGAACCAATCTTCCAGAAAGGCTAGCTGGCGACGACCCATTTTATCATCTCACTGACGGCAAAGTCGATCAAGCGCTGCTCGCCAACCACGAACGGTTCTCCACCTGCCGTGCCGACTTTCAAACATCTTTCACAGAAAAACTTCCTCGCTGGCAATCCCAGCGTTATGTGTTTAGTACGTCGCGTGGCAGAACTAAATCACGAACCAATTTCCGAAGGGTCCGTTACAGCCTGGCTGGTTCGCCCTTCTCCTTGTCATATTGGCTATGATGTCTCAGGCCGAAATACGGCTTCAGGTCGAAGTCTTCTGGATGCGGAGTCTCATAGAGTGTGCGACGTTCGGGTTCCATCGCGGCAACGTGCTCCTTGGTTTCTTCGGGCGATACGGCTTCCACGCTTCCATCGTCGAGTTGGACGATGACTCCCCCGTTGCGCAACAACTCCATTCGCCGTTTGCGCTCCTCGGGATCTGGATGGCAAACATGCATGCAATTTCCGCATGTCAGGGTCACATCACGTTGTGTCTTGCCGTAAGTGATGGGACTCTGCATCCCTCCGCCAGGCAATTCCGGGCGTTCGCTCCAGGCCGCAAACGCTCCACTTCTGATCGGATCAAGGTCTTCATCATTCGTCGGAATGAGAAATCGAGCGGGTGACCAAGTGGGCCATTTTCCCGACGCATGCATCCCCGTCTGTCCGCTGCACACAGAGCTGCAACGGTCATAGGAGCGACGCCGGGTATAGGTAAAATCAACGCCGCCCTAAAGTTGCGACAATGTCGTGATGTCGACATGAGCAGAGGTCAAGTCGCTTGTGACCGGCGCAGATCACTTTTGAAACTTGTTGAACCAGCTCTGCACTCTTAGTCCTGGATGCTGGTTCGCCGGGATCATTTGGGTCAATCTCTTTTTTGTCTCTTCGTGCTCTGGCTTGTTCGCGAGGTTGGTCCATTCGTCAGGATCGACTCGGTGATCATAGAGTTCCTCGGAGCCGTCTTCATAACGGATGTAACGCCAGTGTTCGGTGCGAATCGAGGTGTTAGCTTCCCCATAAGATGAAATCGCAGCAGGGCGCGGCGTGGATGGCGCGGCGAGTTGCGACTTGATGGATATTCCGTCGAGCCAATCGGGAGTTTCAAATCCTGCAAGATCGACCAGCGAAGGATAAACGTCAATCAGGCTGACGGGTTGGGTGCAGATGGAACCGGCTTTGATTCCCGGGCCGCGAACGATGAAGGGAATGTGGGTGGTCTGTTCCCAGATGGCTCCCTTGCACCAGTGTTTCTTCTCGCCCAGATGCCAGCCGTGATCGCTCACCAGCATGACGAACGTTTCACGCCCGCGAGGATTCTTCTTCAGGCTTTCGAGAAATCGGCCGATCTGGCGATCGACAAAAGCGACTGACGCGTGATAGGCGCGGATTGTGGCATCCCACTGATCGTTGGCGACGATATATTCGTGATCACTCAAGCCATTGTGGAGCGGTTTGTGGGCGTGCGTTCGGGCGAGGCGCCTGGCGAACTCCGGCATGTCGGCCCAGTCATCCACGCCGTCAGGTTCGGTGGGGCGCCGAATCGATTCGAGCGGAAATTGATCGAACCAGGACTTCGGCACTTGCAAGGGGCGATGCGGGCGGAAGAAGCCGACCGACATGAAGAGGGGGTTCTCGGTGACTTTCCTCCACTCCTGACTAGCCCATTGAGCGACCTTGTAATCACCCATCTCTTTGTCGACGACGTCTAGGGCGTAGCCGTCGTTGGGCGCTCTCATGGCGTTAAAGTTGTCTTTGCCCTCCGGGGGTTTGGGATCTCGTGGCCTTTGGAAAAGCGCATCGCCCACCTTGCCGGGATTTCCGTGGAAGACTTTGCCTCCGCTGGCGACGCGGTAACCGCTTTCCATGAAGAACTGCTGCATGGTCGGCGTCGTGATGTTTGTTTCGTTGGGAGCCTTGGCGTTGAAGTAGGTACCGGTCTTGAAGGGATAGACGCCGTGATTGAGGCTGGTGCGCGAGGGGCGGCACTGCGGTGAGTTGCAGTAAGCCGTGGAAAAGAGCATACCGCTGGCAGCGAGGGCGTCGAGGTTGGGCGACTTGGCGTCGGGATGGCCGTTGAGACATCCGATCCAGTCATTCAGATCATCCACGATGATGAAGACAATGTCGGGACGTGGTTTCTCCTCGGTCCGAGCTGTGGTTGTTGTGGCTGCGACACCCGCGAAGATCAGGAGACACCTGACGATAAATGTGAATTGACTCATAGGTAGAAGGATCCGGAGTGTTTCTGCTAATAAGGTTTTTGGGGCTGTTTACCATTTCTTTCCCGAGCGGGTTGGTTTCCCGATTTTCTGAATAGCCGGGTCATGGCCGGCGATAAGTTCGTCACAACGCGCACGCAGCCTGACAAGCGCGGAGCCGCTCTTCTGCTCCAGTTCGTCTGCTGGAATCAGCGCCAGATTCATCAGCTGATCAGGATCGTTTTCCGGGTTGAGACGTTCGATCATCTTGATCAACATCTTGCGTTCTTTTTTGCCGGAAGGGTCGAGTGGTACCTCCAGATTCTGGAACGGCGCATGCGGAGCTTGGAAGGGCAGGTAGATAAAAAAGGGCTTTTCGCTTTCGGCGTTGATAAATGAAATTGCTTCGTCGGCAAGGATTGAGTCGGCCCAGACCCCTTTGCGGTCGTAGGGCTTGCCGTCCTTGTAGAGGTCGTGTTCACCGGTTCGTTCAAGCTTGTGCTTATAGTAATTGTGATTGAGATGAAGGCAACCCAGGTGTCGGACCCAAAATCGTTGGCGCGTCGGCAGTTCCCAATGGAGATGTTCCACTTGCCGCCGGCAGTATCGAGCGGTAAGGATTCCATAACGGGTAGGGGTATAAACGCTGGTGTTCATATGGGCGTTACGGTGAACAGCATGCCCTCGCGGTCGAGTCGATCGATGTTCGGTGTCGGGATCTTGCCGTCAGCATAGCGCGCGCTGACATTTCCATGCCCCATGTCATCGGCCAGGATAAATACGACGTTGGGCATTTCTGATCCAATCAAAGACACACACAAACAAGGCAAAACTGTGAGTAAGATTTCCATTGCTCAAGGAATCTTACCCTGGCGTTTAGATTCAGGAAAGTTCAGAGGAGTCTCATCTCAAACCCCACGAGAAACACTGAGATTCAATGAAACGAAGAATCCCACACCCCAACATCACTCTAGACATAGGGAGAACATTGGGAGGATTGGGTCTCTGTAGGATTTTCTGAGTGATGAGTGTGATAGCTGTATTTCCCCAGAAAACGGGGGTTTGATGTTCGTTGGGTTCGATTCCCAAAACACACCGAGAATCACTGAAGCGAAATTCGCGTATAGGGACTGGAGATATAGGTATTATAAGTTCGACCACCGCGGCGAATGGTTTTGCGGTGGTTACTAAAGAAATCAATGTGCTTCTTACCCGGTTTCAGGGCCAAAGTCGCACTCCATGAATTATCTTTGGGGTTAAATTTCATGGGCGCAGCCTGATCCTCAGCGAAGAGTTCAGCAATATAGGCCGCACTCCCATCAGGGCTGCGGTCATACATCCACCAGACGCGCCCACTCTCTGCCTTGGATCCCTTGGGAAATGTCACCGTGATCTGAACTTTATCCTCATTGGCCCTACTCTTCACCGATGGAGGGGGCAATAATCCTTCTCCCCCAAAAAAGTGATGGAGTAAGAATGCCGATTTATTCTGTTCATCGCGTTCAGCCGCCGGATGAGGTTCACGAATCCCATGGCCAGAATTAGCCTTCAGGTAAATCGGAATTTGCGGGTGATGTTTTCCTCCCCATGCCAGATCAAACGCCACAAAGTCATGGGTGCCCGGGTGAAAAAACAAATCGACATTCCGCTCCTTGAGGGTCTTCAGATGTCGGGAAACAAAAACGTGATCAGCCATCTCTCCGGCAATCTTCTGCAAATCCTCCCACTTCTTCCCCGTGGCCAGAGCCTGGCGGTTATAGACCGGCCCAAAGGTGCCGCCCAAAAAGAAGTGATTCATAATGCGTTCAGTGTTTACAGGTTCACCGCGCGCCCTCAGTTTGGCCACATAAGTCTCATT
>PVBE011067314.1_pt1 | contig 10567 bp, 1 predicted proteins | sample 1631181 | NCBI WGS metagenome assembly PVBE01 (sample SAMN08397723, study PRJNA350692) | Marine metagenome, whole genome shotgun sequencing project. | isolation source: water | place: Pacific Ocean | collected 2012-04 | reverse complement strand
TGAGCTGCACCTCTGTCCGAATCGGCGGCTCCTCTCCGGGCGGCGCTGCCTCTGCGGCCGCCTGCACGACCATCTCGTGTCCGTCTGCGACGATGAGCACCGCCCGTTGCGCGCCTGCGTTCTCGACCATGACGGCCACGAGCGACTCGAGGAGTCGGCCCATCCGGATCTCGGTGGAGATCGCCTGCGAAGCCTTGATGACGCTGGAGAGATCGAGTTGCCCGGCCACGGAATCCGCGGTACCGGTGGTCATCGTCATCGTCACCGCCGCGGAGCTGCCTGTGGGCTGGCGAACCACCAGCTCGGGGAACTCGGCCTCGAGCATCTCCGTCTTGCGGCGTGCCCCCCAGTGCGCGTAGCCGTAGCGCGCCTGTGCCAGATAACCGCGGCTGAGCTCCTCACGCCCTTCGCCGGCCCAGAACCGCCCGGCGAGCTCACAGGCCAGAGCGTGGTCGGCCACCCATCCGTGGCGATGGGCGAGGTCGATGGCGCGTTCGTACGCGTCGATCGCGGATGTCCGATCGCCGGCGAGGCGAGACCGCTCGGCCACCACCAGCGCCAGCGCGTGCCCCCAGTTTGCCTCGCAATCCGCCGCGTACCCGGTCAGCTTCTCCACGAACTCGTCCAGGCGTTCGGCATGGGTCTCGCCCGGCTCCTCCTTCCCGTTCGCGCCAGCGACCGGTGCGAGCGCGACGCCCGCGTGCATGAGGAGCCGACCACCGCAGATGTTCCCGGGGATGGTCGCGAGCAACTCGGTGGCCTTGTCCGCGGCGGCGAGGGCGTCCGCATACTCGCCGTACATGGTGAGCGCCGCGCATTTGAAGATGGCGTAATAGCAGACGATGATCATCGACTGGTTCGCCAGCAGGCGCTCGGTGAAGCTGGCGTCGTCGATGCCGTCGCACTCGAAGGCGTCGATGCCGTCGGTGTTCCCCGCCAGGTTGCTCACCGCGAGGCGGACTGCCTGTATGCAGTCGACGGACATCTGATCCTCCTGTCTCGCGCAATACTCGAGGTGCTCCCGAGTCTCGGTGAGGATCTGCTCCAGCGGCTCGCCGAGGAGCATGGCGTTCAGGCCGAGGTAGGCCATGTTGTAACGCGCGAACGGGAACTGGCCAGACTGCAGACCGGCGCGAATCCCCTCCTCGAGGATCGGGCGCGCGTTACGGAAGGGCTCGACCCAACACAGGGCCCAGTTTCCGCTCAGGAAACAGGCCTGGGCCTTGTCCGCGATGTTGCCGTACCGGTCGCAGAGCTCCCGGCTGACGACGGTGAACTCGTAGCCGCCTTTCGGGTCGCCGAACATCGCGCTCAGCAGGTGCCCGTATTGGGAGTAGATCGCGAGCGCTTCCCGCGGGTTCCCGTGCTCGGCGATGAGCTTCATCGCCTCGAAACCGATCACGCTGTAGAGGAGCGGATCGAGGTAGAACGCAGGCGCCATGCTCCAGGTGAGCAGCCGGGTCTGGGCGATCGCCATCGGGTCGGTCATCTGCGGTCGGTCCAGGAACGCCGACGCCGTTGCGCCACCGAGCGTCTCCTGAAGCTGACCGAAGGACGCCATCATGGCGCCCATGACCTCGTCGCGGGGCAGCTCGAGGCCGACCAGCGCGAGGCCCGCCCGCGTTGCCTCGAGCGCCTCGGGATAGCGCCCGAGCGTCGTGTGCTGCTGTACGACGATCACGTGGAGTTCCGCGCGCTCCAGGTCGGTTCGTGCGCGCTCGATGCAAGTGTCGATCGCTTCGGCGGCGCGATCGTGGTCGGCGAGACCGAACAGGGCCTTCCCGTGCCCGCCGTGCAGCCCCATGCACAGGTCGTAGTGCTTCTCCCAGGCGTCGTCGGGCAGGAAATCGATCCCCACGGAGAAATACTCCGCCGCGGCATCGTTGGCAGCCGATGCGGCCGCTCGGAGTCCCGCGTCGAGGTTGAGCTGCGCGACCTGCAGCCGCTCCGCCGGTTCGTCGATCAACGTCCGCGCCCGGTTGAGCTGGAACACCCGTTCGAAGAGCCGCTCGTGCTGCGCGTCCTCGGTGTGGGACATGAGCCGGCCGAGGGCGAGATGGGTGGCGGTTCGCTCACGGAAGGCCATCGACGCGTACGCGGCCTCCTGGATCCGATCGTGGAAGAACCGGCAGCTCTGCTCGAGCGTACCGACGGCCGAGATCAAGACTTCGAGCTCGGACGTCGTCACCAGGAGCCCGTCCTGGACGGCCGGTCGGAGTTGCCTCCAGATGCTGGAGACATCGGTGCCCTTCAGACCCGCCAACGTCGCGAGATCGAACGACGCGCCGACACAGGCCGCGACCTGCAGCAGCGCGCGGGTCTCCGGCTCCAGGCGGTCGAGCCGCGCGGTCATGAGCTCCAGCACGTTCTGCGTGAAGCCGCGCTCCCGGATCTCGTCCTCGCTCCACGTCCATGCCCCCACGTCCCGGTCGAAGCGCAACAGGTCATCGCGGTCGAGCGCTGCGACGTACTCCCTCACGAAGAGCGGATTACCGCCCGTGGTCCGAACGATCAGGTCGGCCAGCGACGCTACGTCACCGCCGCTCCCGACGGTGTCCGTGAGCAACTCCGTGACCTCGGCGGTGCCTAGGGGGACAGGTCGATCTGGGAGGGCGGTCGGCCGTCGGCCGCCAGTCCCGCCAGCGTCGTCTTCAGCGGGTGGTTCGCGTGAACCTCCTCGGGCCGATACGCCCCAATGACGAAGAGCGCGAGCCGGTCGTCGGAGAGCAGGTGCCGCATCAGGCTCAAGCTGGCGGGGTCGGCCCACTGCAAGTCGTCCAGGAAGACGACGACCGGGTGGTCGGGCTGCGCGAACACCCGTACGAACTTGCGGAAGATCCGTTCGAAACGGTTCGCCGTCTCCGCGGCTCCGAGCTCCTCCACGGGCGATTGCGCCCCGATGATCGTCTCGACCTGCGGGATGACGTCGGTGATCAGGCGTCCGTTCGGGCCGAGCGCGGCCACGAGATCGTTGCGCAGCCGCTCGAGCCGCTCCGGGCTCTCGGCGAGGAGATCGGTCACCAACGTCTGGAAGGCGGCGACGATCCCGGAGAAGGGTACGCGCAGGTATTGGTCGAACTTGCCGGCGACGTAGTGACCGCGATGCTCGGTCAGCGGCCGGAAGATCTCGCGTACGAGCGCGGTCTTGCCCAGCCCGGCGCCGCCGGTCACCAGCACGCCGGTGGGACGGACGGACGCGCTTCGGCTGGCGAGCATGCCCTCGAACGTCGCCACGAGCTCCGCGGCCTCGTCCTCGCGGCCGTAGAGCCGAGCGGGGATCAGGAAGCGCTCGGTCACGTCATGCTCACGGACCGGGAAGCTCTCGATCCGATCTCCATCCCGCAGGTCGTGGCGACACCGCTCCAGGTCGGCAAGCAGGCCGCGGGCGCTGTGGTACCGGGCGTCGACCGGCTTCTGCAACAGGCCGCTCACGACTTCCCCGATCACCGCCGGGACGTCGGGAGCGACGTCGCACAGCGGCTCCGGCTCGCGCGCGATGTGCGCGTGGACGACGGCCATCGCGTCACCGTCCTGGAACGGCGGACGTTCGGCGAACAGGTCGTAGAGGGTGGCCCCGAGCGAGTACAGGTCCGAGCGGTAGTCGACGGCCGCGGTCACGCGGCCGGTCTGCTCCGGAGAGATGTAGGCCAGCGTGCCGGCAAGTCGGTTCTCGTTCGAGAACGACGGGGCCTCGGTCGCCAGCGCGGTCGACAGACCGAAGTCGATCAGCTTGATCTCACCCGTCTCCGGGTTGCGCACGACGTTTGCCGGGTTGACGTCCTTGTGGATCACGCCGCGGTCGTGAACGTCGCGCAACGCCGTCGTGATCACGATCGCGATGTCGAGTTTCTCGGCGAGGGTCCATTGCTCGCCGTCACCGGTCCGCTGCGACGCCAGCGAGGTCGCGTCGAAGTCCTCCTGTACCAGGGCCCAACGGCGGTGGTCGGTTTCGAAGCCGAGCGCACGGATGACGTGCGGAGACGCGGAGGAGACCAGCATCTCGTACTCGTGACGAAAGCGCGCGACCTCCTCCGGCGACGGATGCAGTTGCCGCAACCGCTTCACGATCACCGGCGTCCCGTCGGGAGCAGTCCCATCGCAGGATGTCGTGTCTTCGTCCCTCGTGGATGCACTCGCCGAGATTGAACGTCGCCAGGCCCTGCATGGTGGTGTCCGGTCTGTCGTGTTTTCGGATGCTGCTGATGAGATCGGCCGAAAGGTCGCGTCATGTCAACCACCGCATCCTGTGTTCTCGGCCGCTCCGGCACCGGGTCCTCGGAGGCTTGTCTTCTCGCTCTTGCGCGCGGTCGCACCCGCTGGGACTCCCGGAGGGAGATGCCGCGGAACGCCGTCGGTTTTACGACGTGTGGCGGATCGCTGTCCGGCGTCGGTGCGATCCGTCTCGCGCCACCAGCCGGGATCGTGGTGCAGCCTGGACGGTGGCTGCGTCGCCCCCTAGTATCGGCGCACCCTAGTCCAATCGAGCGTCACAGCCGGACCCCCAGCATCGAGGCGAGCATCCAGCTTGCGCCCGCGTGAGATTACATGAAAACAACCCAGCTGATCACCGTAGCGTTCTCCGCCCTCGTCGCCCTTGGCATCGGCGCTATCGCCGACGCCCAGGAGCTGACGACATCACTCTCGGCGGTCTACGACGTCACCCTTCGCGGCGACTTCATCGTCGCCGGGAACGCGTCGGACGAGTGTGACCCGGCCGATCCGGATTGCGTCGCCGACGCGGTCGACGCGGATACGGACGTCGAATCTCACAAGAACAACAACGACTACCGGACGCGATTCGCCGACTACGACGACACGGCGGTCGATGCACCCCCGTCGGACTGGCTCGGTGACGGGTCGAGCGACACGTTCAACTCGACGTCGGCGACCGTCGCCATCCCCTCGACCGGGACCGTGGTCTACGCCGCGCTCCACTGGGGGGGCCGTGTTGCGGATGACCTGCCGCCAGCGCCGCGCGAGGCGAACGTCGTGCAGTTCGGCGCGCCGGGCGCCGCCGCGTACACCGAGGTGACAGCGGACGCGTTCCGCTCGCCGCGGTGCTCGCCGCCGACCTCCGTGTGTGATCCGGGCACCGGTCCGTTATGGTTCGGCCGCCGTGACTACTACGCGTACGCCGACGTCACCGACCTGGTCGCGGCCGCCGGCGCCGGCGACTACTGGGTGGCCAACGTCGTGTTCGGCGAGGGGCTCGACGACAACTACGGTGGCTGGCAGCTCTTCGTCGTCTACGAGGACACCGACGCGGACTACCGCAACATCCAGCTCTTCCACGGCGCGGTCGCCTACGGATCGGGGACGCCCACGATCCAGAACCTGACCGGATTCCTCACCCCGCTCTCCGGCCCGATCGAAGCGGAGGTCACCTACTTCATCTTCGACGGCGATCGATACGACGGCACCGCCGGATCCGCCCAACGGGACACGGTCGGCTTCAACGGATCTGCGGTCTCGGACGCGATGAACCCGGCGCTCGATACCGGCAACTCGACGATCTCCATCGGCGGCGAGCTCGTGACCACACGCACGCCGGCCCACGCCAACACGCTCGGCGTCGACATCGACGTCTTCGAGGTCGGCTCGCGGCTGAGCAACGGCGATACATCGGCGGAGATCGAGCTCCAGGCCGGCTCTGGCGAGGAGAACTACGTGCTCGCAGTCGGGTTCGCCACCACGATCCAGGTGCCGGAGGTCGTCGCCGAGAAGACCGCCACCGTATACGACTCCGACGGGGTCCTCGACCCCGAGCAGATCGCCCATGAGGGCGACTTGATCGAGTACGTGATCTCGGTCGAGAACCGGGCGAGCGACGATGCCGAGAACCTCGTGATCAGCGACGAGATTCCCGAGGGCACGACCTACCTGGCCGACACCCTGCTCATCGATGGCGCGACCCGCACAGATGATGCCGGTGACGACACAGCGGAGTTCGACGGCGGGTTCGGCGACCGCGGGCGCGTGGTGTTCCGGGCGGGCACCGGAGCCGACGCCACCGACGGCGGGGACCTCGTGATCGGCGACTCCACCGAGGTGCGATTCCGGGTCACCGTGCTGCCCCCGGCCCCGGGCACCGCGATCGAGAACGTGGCCGAGGTCGCGTTCAACGGGGCGACCCTCGGACCGCTGGAGATCCTGAACTCGTCGTCCACGGCCAGTGGCGGCACGACCGATACGTCGGTGTGCGGCAACGCGATTCCCGAAGACGGCGAGGGCTGCGACGACGGCAACCCGGTCACGGGCGACGGATGCACTCCCGCGTGCGATGTCGAGTCGGGGTTCGAGTGCTCCGGTACTCCGTCGGTCTGCGGGCCCGTCGACGCCGACAACGATGGCGTCGACATCCTCACCGACATCGACGACGACGACCCGGACGTTTGTCGCGACGCCGACGGCGACACGTGCGACGACTGCAGCGTGGGCACCGACGACCGCGGCCCGCGCCCGGACTTCGACCCGGCCAACGACGGTCCCGACGCAGACGGCGATGGAGCCTGCGACGCGTTCGACGGCGACGACGACAATGACGGGGTCGCCGATGATGGCGACACCGATCCGACCGACCCCGACGTTTGCCGCGACCTCGACGGCGACACGTGCGACGACTGCGCCGTCGGCGACGACGACTTCGGGCCGCTCCCGGACTTCGACCCGGCCAACGACGGTCCCGACATCGACGGCGACGGACTCTGCGACGCCGGGGATCTCTGCGCTGGCGACGACGACACCGGCGACACCGACAGCGACGGTACCTGTGACGACCTCGACGACGACGACGACAACGACGGTGTCGACGACGGTCCGGACACCGCGCCCCTCGATCCCGACGCATGCCTCGATGCCGACGGTGATACCTGTGACGACTGCAGCGTGGGCACCGACGACTTCGGGCCCCTCAGCGACGCCACGCCGGAGAACGACGGGCCGGACGCGGACGGCGACGGCACCTGTGACGCCACGGACGCGTGCGTCGGCGACGACGACACCGGCGACACCGACGGCGACTGGCTCTGCGACGACTTCGACGGCGACGACGACAACGACGGCGTCGATGACGGCGAGGACGCCAACCCCACCAACCCCGACGTCTGCCGCGATGTCGATGGCGATTCGTGTGACGACTGCGCGATCGGCACTGACGACTTCGGGCCGGCCGACGACTTCGACCCTGCCGCCGACGGCCTCGACGGCGACGGCGACGGCGTCTGCAACGTCTCGGACGCGTGCGTCGGCGACGACAGCACCGGCGATACGGATGGCGACGGAACCTGCGACGATGTCGACGCCGACGACGACAACGACGGCGTCGACGACGGTGAAGACGACGACCCGACCGACCCGGACGTCTGCCGAGATCTCGACGGAGACACCTGCGACGACTGCGCGGTGGGCACCGACGACTTCGGGCCCTTCTCCGACGCGAACCCCGACGCCGACGGCCCCGACGCTGACGCCGACGGGATCTGCGACGCGTCCGATGTCTGCGAGGGCACCGACGTCACGGGCGACACCGACGGCGACGGCACCTGTGACGACGCCGACGACGATGACGACAACGACGGCGTGGTCGATCTGGTCGACCCGGCCGACACCGACCCGGACGTCTGCGGCGATGTCGACGGCGACACGTGCGACGACTGCAGCGTGGGTACCGACGACTTCGGACCGCTCTCCGACTCGAGCCCGGCCGACGATGGCCCCGACGCCGATGGCGACGGCCTGTGCGACGACGGCGACCTCGACAACGACAACGACGGCGTCGGTTCGGCAGGTGATCCAGACGACGACGACCCGGATGTGTGCGGTGACGGTGACGGCGATACGTGCGACGACTGCTCCGTCGGCACCGACGACTTCGGCCCGCTGAGCGACCGGCTGCCGGACGACGACGGCCCCGATCTCGACGGCGACGGCCTCTGCGACGCCGGCGACGTCGACGACGACAACGACGGGGTCGAAGACGGATCCGACACCGACCCGACCGATCCGGACGTGTGCACTGATGTCGATGCGGACACGTGCGACGATTGCGCGGTCGGCACCGACGACTTCGGGCCGCTCTCCGACGCCGATCCGTCCGACGACGGCCCGGACGACGACGCCGACGGCCTGTGCAACGCCGGCGACCTCGACGGCGACAACGACGGCGTCGCGGCCGGCGACGACCCGGACGACGACGATCCCGACGTCTGCGGCGACAGTGACGGCGATACGTGCGACGACTGCTCCGTGGGCACCGACGACCGCGGACCCCTGAGTGATCGGCTGCCGAACGACGATGGTCCCGACCTCGACCTCGACGGTCGGTGCGACGCCGGCGATGTCGATGACGACAACGACGGGGTCGTCGACGAAGACGATACCGACCCGGCGAATCCGCGGATCTGCGAGGATCTCGACGGGGACACGTGCGACGACTGCGCCGTGGGCACCGACGGCTTCGGGCCGTTTGCCGACACCGATCCCGCCAACGACGGCCCGGACGCAGATGGCGATGGTATGTGCGATGCCATCGACGTCTGCGTGGGGGACGACACCCGCGGCGATACCGACGCCGATGGCATCTGCGACGATGTCGACACCGACGACGACAACGACGGCGTGATCGACGCGCTCGATCCCGCCGACGGCGATCCCGACCTCTGCGGCGACGTCGACGGGGACACGTGCGACGACTGCTCCGTAGGCACCGACGACTTCGGTCCGCTCGCCGATACGAACCCGGGCGACGACGGTCCGGATGCCGACGACGACGGGTTGTGCGATGCAGGCGACCTCGACGCGGACAACGACGGTGTCGGCGCGGCCGGCGATCCGGACGACGACGACCCGGACGTCTGTGGCGACGGAGACGGGGACACGTGCGACGACTGCTCGGTGGGTACCGATGATCGCGGTCCGCTGAGCGACCGACTCCCCGCGGACGACGGCTCTGACATTGACGGCGACGGCCAGTGCGACGCCGGTGACGTCGACGACGACAACGATGGGGTCGTCGACGGCTCCGATCGCGACTCGACCGACCCGGACACATGCGCCGATGTCGACGGCGACACCTGCGACGATTGCAGCGTGGGTACCGACGACTTCGGACCGCTCTCCGACGCCAACCCGGCCGATGACGGCCCCGACTCCGACGGCGACGGACTGTGTGACGCGGGCGACATCGACGCGGACAACGACGGCGTCGGCGCGGCCGGCGACCCGGACGACGACGACCCGGACGTCTGCGGCGACGGCGACGGCGACACCTGTGACGACTGCGCGGTGGGCACGGACGACCGCGGCCCGTTGAGCGACCGGCTGCCGAATGACGACGGCGCCGACCTCGACGGCGACGGCCAGTGCGATGCCGGCGACGACGATGACGACAACGACGGTGTCACCGACGACGTCGACACCGACCCCACCGACCCGACCATCTGCGAAGACATCGACGGCGACACGTGCGACGACTGCTCGGTCGGCGTCGACGGCTTCGGTCCCTTCGCCGACGCAGATCCGCTCGACGACGGCCCGGACGGGGACGACGACGGGGTCTGCGACGACGGCGACCTCTGCCTCGGCGACGACGCGCGCGGCGATCTCGATGGCGACGGCATCTGCGACGATCGCGAGGAACCCCACGCCAACGACGACGACGCCACCCTCGTCGAAGGTGCGGCCGAGCTCGTCATCGACGTGCTGGCCAACGACTTCCGGGGCGGCGCGCCGATCGACCCGTCGACGGTCACGATCGTCGATGCGCCGGACGCGGCCCATGGGACGACCTCGGTCGACCCGGTCACGGGCGACGTGACCTTCACCCCGGAAGCGGACTTCGACAGCCTCGCGACCTTCACCTACACGATGGAGGGCGAGGACGGCCGGATCTCCAACGTCGCGACCGTGACCGTGCGCTACAACGCCGCGCCGATCGGTCCGACGGACATCGTCGTCTGGCTCGCGGGCGGACCGCTCTCGGCGAGCGAGGCGGTCGCGGCGCTCTTCGACGACCCCGAGGGCGTGGGAATCGACCCGTTCTCGCTCGGCATCGACACCGCCCCGGCGAGCGCTGTGACCGAGGTCACCGACGCCGGCGAGATCGTCGTGACTCCGGACGACCCGACGGTTGCGGACGAGTACGTCGTGACGTTCGAGTTGTGCGACCTGGATCTCGATGCTCCGGCCTGCGTGAACGGCCGCATCACGTTCATCTACAACGACGACCCGTCCATCGGCCCGTTCGACCTCGAGACCTTCGTCGGCGTCACGTCGTCGATCTCGAACGACGACCTGCTGGCGACCTGGTCTGCCGGGATCATCGACGGGGGCCGCGACGAGGGTATCTTCCGCGTCGCCGCGTCGGCCGACGGAGACTTCGGCGAGAGCACGACGACGGCGCTCGGCACGTGCGATCTCGTCGACGGAGCGCTCGTGTTCACCGCGGGCGACGTCGGCGGAAGCGACGCGTGCTACCTCGTGGTCTGCGAGCTCCTGCCGGGTCCGGAGGGCGTGCTCGACTTCGACGGCCGCGCATGTGGTGTGGGCGTGGTCACGATCGAGATCGGGG
>PVBE010540112.1_pt1 | contig 10567 bp, 12 predicted proteins | sample 1631181 | NCBI WGS metagenome assembly PVBE01 (sample SAMN08397723, study PRJNA350692) | Marine metagenome, whole genome shotgun sequencing project. | isolation source: water | place: Pacific Ocean | collected 2012-04 | reverse complement strand
GAACTGCCTCCTGCTTCAGCCCTTCGTCAAGGACGAGGACAAGACCATCGCCGACCTGGTGACCGAGTTCGTCGCCACCTCCGGTGAGAACGTCAAGGTTCGCCGCTTCATCCGCTGGAAGCTCGGCGAGGGCCTCGAGAAGAAGGTCGACGACTTCGCCGCCGAGGTCGCCGCCATGACGGGTCAGCCGGCGCAGGCCTAGGCAGACCGCGCAGGCCTGAGCCCGACCGTTTAGACTCCCGCGCATGCAGGAGTACCTCGACGAAATGAGCACCGACATGGAGAAGCCGATTCGGCATCTCCGCGGTGAGCTGGGCAAGGTCCGCACCGGGCGCGCATCGCTCGCCCTCCTGGACGACATCAAGGTCGAGTATTACGGCTCGCCGACCCCGTTGAACGGGGTGGCGACGCTGTCCGTGCCCGAGCCTCGGATGATCATCATCAAGCCATGGGACGTCTCCATGCTCGGTGAGATCGAGAAGGCCATCGGCGCCTCCTCCCTCGGCATCCACCCGAACAACGACGGCAAGATCGTCCGCCTCAGCTTCCCCGAGTTGACCGGCGACCGGCGCAAGGAGCTGGTTCGCGAAGTGCAGGGCATGGGCGAGCAGGCCAAGGTCGGCGTGCGCGCGGTCCGCCGCGACTACAACGACCTGTTCAAGGGCATGCAGAAGGAGGGCGAGATGACCGAGGACGACCTCGCTCGCGTGCTCGACAAGGTGCAGGGCGTGACCAACGACGGCACCGCCAAGATCGACGACGTGGTCAAGCGCAAGGAAGCCGAGATCCTCGAGGTCTGATGCCCTCGCTGCCCCCTCCGCGGCACATCGCGATCATCATGGACGGCAACGGCCGGTGGGCTCAGGCCCACGGTCATCCGCGTGTGCTCGGACACCGCGAGGGAGCCATCTCGGTTCGTGCGGTCACCCGTGAGGCCCGACGCCTCGGGGTCGAAGCGATCACCCTGTACTCGTTCAGCACGGAGAACTGGGGCCGCCCCGACGATGAGGTTGCGGCGCTTATGGGGCTGCTGCTGGAGTACCTCAAGTCGGAGCGGGAGGAGATCCTCGGCAACGACATCCGCCTCGCCCACGCCGGGCAGGTCAAGCGGCTCCCCCAGAACGTGCAGGACGCGCTGTACGAGCTGGAAGAGGCGAGCGCCCACTGCACCGGCATGGTGCTGAACCTCGCGCTCTCCTACGGAGGGCGGCAGGAGATCGTGCGCGCGGTTCAGCGCATCGCCGAGGAGGTCTCGGACGGAACCCTGAAGCCGGGCGAGATCGGCGAAGACACGGTCAGCGCGCACCTGTACACGGCCGGGCTACCCGACCCCGACCTCGTCATCCGCACCTCCGGCGAGCTTCGGTTGAGCAACTTCCTGCTGTGGCAGGTCGCCTACGCGGAGCTGTACGTCACCGAGCTGGCGTGGCCCGCGTTCCGCGAGGAGGCGCTGCGCGAGGCGATCGCCGCGTACCACCAGCGCCGTCGTCGCTTTGGCCTGACGGGCGAGCAGATCGAGGACGCTTCGTGAGCGAACCAGCGGCCAAGCCCAAGAGCGACCTCCCGGTCCGATTCGTCTCCGGCATCACCGCGCTGCTGGTGGTGCTCCCGATCCTGATCAAGGGGAGCTTCTGGTGGCTGTTCGGCCTCGCCGCCGTGGCCGCCGCGTGGGGGCTCCACGAAGTCATCACGATGTCGATGAAGGAGCAGCGCGCCACCGCCTACCCGTTGGGGCTGCTGCTCGGCGCGGGCTGGTTCGTCGTTGCCGCCTTCTCGACCCAGGACGCGGTCCCGGGCTGGGCCGCGGAGGTGGACCCGATCCTCGCCCTGGGCGTGCTGACGACCATCCTGTCGGCCGCGTACTTCCTCGTGACCGCCAAGACCACCGAGGGGCTGGGCCACAGGTGGGCCTGGTTCGTGCTCGGCATCCTCTACTGCGCGCTCCCCCTGGGCATGTTCGTGTCGTTCCTGGAGCTCGAGGGCGGTCACGCCTGGCTGTTCGCCCCGCTGTTCGCGGGCTGGTGCGGCGACATCGGCGGCTACTTCGCCGGTCGGGCCTTCGGCAAGCACAAGATGATCCCGCTCATCTCCCCCAAGAAGACCTGGGAAGGCTTCTTCGGCGGCGTCGGGCTGGCCGTGTTCGGCGTGGTCCTGCTCAAGGTCGCGTTCGTCGACCCGTGGATCGACACCGAGTCTCCGCTGACCTGGATGGACTGCATCATCGTCGGCATCGTCGCGGACGTGGCGGGTGTGTTCGGCGACCTCGCCGCCTCCATGATCAAGCGCACCTGGGGCGCCAAGGACTCCGGCCGCTTCCTCCCCGGTCACGGCGGCATGCTCGACCGCATCGATGCCGTGATGTTCACCGTCCCCGTCGTCTGGCTGTGGGTCCTCGTGGTGCGGCCCCTGGTCCTGGGATGAGCGCGCCTCGCAAGGGTCGCAAAGGCCGCCCCGCACCCGCTCCTCGCGTCGAGGCCGATCCGGCCGCTCCGCTGGTGCTCGCCCTCGACACGGGCAGCGCCTCAGACGCCCTCGCCGTCGCCCAAGGGGGACTCGTCATCGCTTCGCGGCAGGTGCGGCGTCCCCGCCGGCAGGGAGCAGCGCTGGCCAAGGCGGTCTCCGAGCTGCTCGCCTCGGTGGGCAAGGAGACCAGCGACCTCGCGGCGGTGGCGGTCGGCGTGGGGCCGGGAGCGTTCACTGGACTTCGGGTCGGGATCGCGACCGCTCAGGGCATCGCCTCAGCCCTCGACATCCCCACCTTCGCGGCGCCTTCGACGGCGGCGTGGGCGGTGGCCGGCCATGGTGCGGGCACCGTGGCGGTCACGCTGGATGCTCGGCGCAAAGAGGTCTACGGCGCGGTCTACGACGTCACCACGGCCGCCGACCCGGTCTGCCTCGAAGAGGTGAAGGCATGGGCGCCGCGCGCGTGGTTCGAGCACCTGGGGCAGCGGTCCGAGCCCGTGCTGCTGGTCGGGGATGGAGCGCGTCTGTACGCGGAGTTGTCCCGAGAGATCCTCGGCGACTGGCCGGCTCGGCCCCGCTGGGGAGCGATGGCTCCGGATGTCGGGTGGCTCGCACTCCATGCCGCCGATCGGCTGACCTCGGGCGATCCGGGCGATCTGCTGAGGCCGATCTACCTCCGGGATCATGACGCTGCTCAGAAAGCCCAGAAAGCTCGGCCTTGATCGACCCGAGCGGTGCGCCCTAAGCTTGTTGCAGTGCCGGTATTCCGCAGTCGAAGCCATCTCGCTCCCGCCCGCCGGCGCTGTCTCCCCCATTCAGCACCCGGACCTGCATGAACGAGCATGACAAGTCGATGATTGACAGCTTGAGCACCACGCACCCCGAGCTCATGAGGTTGCGGACCAAGCACGAGGAATACGAAGAGCAGCTTCGGGCTATATCGTCGAAGCGCTGGCGCTCCAAAGGAGAGACCCTCCAGGAGCAGAAGTTGAAGCGATTGAAGCTTCAAGGGCGTGACAGGATGGCCTCGATTCTGGCAAAGCATCGGGCCAGCCAAGCAAGCTAGCGGCCGCTCCCTCGGGTGGCCTGGGAGTCGTCCGACATGAATCGGAATCAAGAGATGGAGATCCGTGCCCACGGTACGTGGGCACCCGTAGGGGCGCGCCCAGGACGGGCGCGATGAATCGCACAGACGCGGGGTACCGCGTAGCCGTCGTGGGAGCCACCGGAGCGGTGGGCCGCGAGATGGTCAACATCCTGGAATCGCGGGACTTTCCCGTCTCCGAGCTGACGCTGTTGGCGTCGGAGCGGTCGGCCGGTGAGACCGTCGCGTTTCGCGGCAAGACCAGCATCGTTCAGGCCCTCGGCGCCGACGTTCCGGAGGTCGACATCGCCCTGTTCAGCGCGGGCGGGGGCCTCAGCAAGGAGCGCGCGCCCGATTTCGCCGCCATGGGTGCGGTCGTCATCGACAACAGCTCGGCGTGGCGCATGGACCCCGCGGTCCCGCTGGTGGTGCCCGAGGTCAACGCGCAGGCGGCCTTCGCCGCGCTCAAGCCCGGGGCGAAGCGGATCATCGCCAACCCCAACTGCTCGACCATCCAGCTGGTGGTCGCGCTCAAGCCGCTGGCGGACGCCTTCGGGCTGCGCAAGGTCGTCGTGTCGACCTACCAGTCGGTCTCGGGCGCGGGGCAGAAGGGGATCTCCGAGCTCTCGGGTCAGGTCACCGCGCTGTTCAACAACCTGGACGTGAACGTGTCGGCGATGCCGCACCAGATCGCGTTCAACTGCATCCCGTCCATCGGCAGCTTCCTGGAGAACGGCTACACCGACGAGGAGTGGAAGCTCGTCGCCGAGAGCCGGAAGATCATGGGCATGCCGAAGCTGCACGTCTCCCCCACGGCGGTGCGCGTGCCGGTGTTCTCGTGCCACAGCGAGGCGGTGCACGTCATCTGTGAGCGCAAGGTGACCACCAAGTCGGCCAAGGCGGCGCTGCACCAGGGCGAGGGCATCACCCTGATGGACCGGCCCGAGGAGCAGACCTACCCGATGGGCTTCGCCCTGGCGGGCAGCGATGACGTGTACATCGGCCGGATCCGGCAGGACCCGATGGACGAGCATGCGCTGAACCTCTGGGTGGTCGCGGACAACCTCCGCAAGGGAGCCGCGCTGAACGCGGTCCAGATCGCCGAAGCGCTGGACGACGGACCCGAGGACGACGACGAATGAGCCTTCGCTTTCTCCTCATGGCGGCGGCGCTGGCGGTTCCGTCGGCGGCGCTGGCGGTCCCCACCACCGAGCGGGGCGTGATCGAGAACGCGACCGCGGGGGCGCCCACGGACATCGCGATCTCCCCCGACGGCCGGTACATCGGGGTCTCGGAAGCCTCCGGCGGTGGCCTCGCCGTATTCGACCGCTACGCCCTCAGCGAGGGAGCGTCCTCGCCGACGGTCTGCACCGGGGCGACGTCCGTCGTCTACGTGGACGACGCGACCGCGGGCGAGCGGTTCTTCGTCGGCTGCCCCTCCGGCGAGGTCTACGCGGTCGACGTCGACGGATCGACGATCCCGCCGACCCTGACGGTCAGCGACGTGATCGAGCTGAACGAGCGCGCCGGCGACGTCGAGTTCCTCGTGCACGCGCCCGGTGACTCGCTGGTGTTCGCGGTGGTGCAGGACGCGACCGTGTTCACGGTGCACGCCATCACCGTCGAAGCCGACGGGACCGATGGCGACGCCATCCCGCTGACCACGCTGACCGGCACGCTGACGATTTCCGCAGCGGCGCTGGGCGAAGGCGGCGGCCCGCTCGTGCTCGCCCGCAGCGACGGCTTCCTCAACTTCTACGACCGCTCCGGTTCGACCTTCGCCAGCGGCACGGTGCACCCCGATTCGTTCGCCCTCGGCACCCTGACCGACGTCGCCGTGCGCAGCTCGGCCCTGCAGGTGCTGGTCGGGGACAGCACCAACGATGAGGTCTGGAGCTTCGCCACGACGGGCTCGACCATCGGCCTCAGCTGGGCCGGCGGCTTCCCCGCGCCGGGCGCCATCGAGTTCGCGACGGACGACGTCGATGGGCTCATCGGCTGGGTCGCCGTCGACGGCAACGTGCTCTACGCGATCGACACGACGGAGGCGGAGCTCGCCGCCGTCGAGCTCGGCGGCTCCACCCCCACGGCGCTCGGCGTGGCCGATGGCGTCGCCGAGGTGTTCGTCGCCTCGTCGGACCGAACCGTCCGCGTCATCACCGATGTGCCGGTGCTCTCCAGCGTGGCCGCCAACCCCGCCTCGGTGGGCGAAGCCGAGCCGCTGACGTTCAGCTTCATCGCCCCCGATCTGGTCTCCTGGGTCGTCGAGGTGGGCGGCGACGGCACGGTCGGGTCCGGAACCGAGGTGGGATCCGGAGACACCGAAGAGGCCGACGAGGTGGTCGAGATCGACCTCACCGGCGACGACCTCCCCGACGAGGGGGCCAACCGGATCTTCGCGTACGCCACCGATGATGGAGGGACGGGCGTCGACTCGGCTTCCGTCGTGCTCGATACCCCCCCGGATGTGCCCGGCGATCCGGTCGTGTCCCCCGGCGAGGATCGGCTCAGCGTCGCCTGGACGGCCACCTCGGAGACCGACATCGCGACCTACGAACTCTACCTCAGCGACGTCGAGATCACCGATGGTTCGCTGCCGGAGTTCGACGTTTTCCGCGAGGACGGAACGACCGACCCGTACCCCGTCGAGGTCGAAGCGGGCGAAGCCTCCACGGATCAGAGCTACACGATCGAGGGGCTGACCAACGGCACCACCTACTGGGTCGCCGTGCGCGCCATCGACGCGGGCGGGCAGATCTCGCCGCTGACGGCGTGGACCTCCGGCTCGCCCCAGGAGACCTGCGGCGCGGCCGAGTGCGCCAACGACCCCGGTTGCTCCTGCAACGCCTCCATCGCCAACGCCCGTGACGTCCACAACGGCTTCGGCCTCAGCGTGCTCGTCCTCGCCATCGCCCGCCGGCGCCGTGACTGACGAGCGGGTCCTCAAGCTCGTCTTCGAGTACGACGGCGCACCGTTCGCGGGCTGGCAGGTTCAGCCGGCCCAGCGCACCGTCCAGGGAGACGTGGAAGCGGCCCTGCTCACCCTGATGGGCACCGAGACCCGGGTCGAGTGCTCCGGTCGCACCGACGCGGGCGTGCACGCTGCCGCGCAGGTCGCGAGCCTGCGAACCACGTCCGAGCTCAGCTGCGACCGCATTCAGCGCGGTATCAACGGCCTCGTCCCCAGCGGGGTCTCCTGCCTGTCCGTCCAGGAGATGGAGGCCGACTTCCACGCGCGGTTCAGCGCGACGGGGAAGGTCTATGCGTACCGGGTGCTCGCCCGCCGGGCCAAGAGTCCGCTGCGAGCGGGTCGGGTGTGGCACGTGCACCAGAGGCTCGATCGCGAGCTTCTGGCGGCGGAACTGGCGACGCTGACGGGGACCGCCGACTGGAGCGCCTACCGAGCTGCCGATTGCGGCAACGCCGATCCGGTCAAGACCCTGCGCCGCGCGGAGCTCGAGGTGGAGTCCCCCGACGTCCTCGTGATGAGGTTCGAGGGCTCGGGGTTCCTCAAGCAGATGGTGAGGACCCTGGCGGGCACGGCGATCGACGTCGCGCGCGGCCGGTACGAGCCGGGGGCGATGGTGCGGATCCGCGAGGGGCGGGATCGGAAAGAAGCGGGACGAACGGCGCCGGCCTGCGGCCTGACGCTGGAGCAGGTGCTCTACTGACCGTCGCTACTTCTTCTTGGCGGTGGCCTTCTTCTTCTTGTCGCCGTCCTTCTCGAAGTCGTCATCGAGAAGATCGTCGTCGGCCTCCAGCTTGGGGGACGAATCGATGGTCGGCGACGGCCCCACGGCGGGAGCGGCCTTCTTCTTCTTCTTCTTCCGGGACGGGCTGCGACGCAGCGACGCCAGGAACGCCGTGCGGGGATCCGGGTTCGGATCCTCACGCTGGTCGGCACCGCAGCGGGGGCACAGGGGCACCTCGACGCCGAGGTCGTAGAACTTGCAGGTGCACTTGAAGCACGTGAACTTGGATCCGAGGTTCTCGGCAGCATTCGACATCGACTGTCTCCAGGGCTTTCGCGAAGCCGCGGGAACTTGCCACAGGGTCGGGGGGCGGTCAATGGTCAGGATCCGAACGCCCGGTCGCGCGCGCGTGGCGTTCATGTAGGCTCGCGCGATGCTGCGCCGGAGCCTTTCGATTTTTGTGCTTCTGTTCGCCGTCGCGTGTGGGCCCGGTGGCCCCGGTGGCGACCCCGAGATCATCGCGTACACCACGCGCGACACCCTGGTCGATCACTCCGAGGGGGCCAACGTCGGCGCGCCCCGGCTCTGCGTCGCCGGTCCCAACGTCTTCGCCGTGTGGCACGACGACCGCCGGGGCTCCGACCGCAACCAGGTCTTCTTCAACGTCGGTCGGGGCGGTGGCGCCCTCTGGAACGACGTCGACACCCAGCTGTCCTCCGACCCCAACGGCGACTCCATCGCCGAGAACGCCGCCATCGCGTGCGCGGGCGAGTCCGTCTACGTGGTCTGGGAGGACGACCGGGACTCCGAGTTCGGCAACAAGTCGGTCTACTTCAGCTACTCCGACGACTCGGGGGAGACCTGGGAGGTCGATCGCCTCGTCACCACCGACCCCAACGGTGACTACGACGCGCAGGGGCCGCAGGTCGCCGTGCAGCACGACCCGGACGTCAGCCCCGACAAGCAGATCTACTTCGTCTGGTTCGACAACCGGTCCGGCGCGTACGACGTCTTCTTCACCCGCAGCACCAACGGCTACAACTTCCTCGCCAGCGAGGTCCGGGTGGACACCGATCCCCCGGGAGCGGCCTACTCCGGCGAGCCCGTGCTCGGCATCGACAACGCCGGCGGCGTCTACATCGCCTGGGAAGACAGCCGCGGCGGGGGAAACGACGTCCACTTCAACTCCAGCGACGACGAGGGCGACTCGTGGGGCACGGACGCCCGGCTGGACGGGGGCGACGGCGCGGGCGAGAGCGACGCGTTCGGCATCAGCATGGCGATCGACGTCGACGCGGACACCCCGGTGCCGTACGTCGCCTGGCACGACAGCCGCAACGGGGCCAACGACATCTACTTGAACCATCGCTCCACCGGCGCCTGGCAGAGCGACGCGATCCGCATCGACGGCGGCGGTGAGGGCGGCGCGGAGAGCTTCTACCCGTCGGTGTACGCCACGGACGGTCGGGTGCTCGTGGCGTGGCACGACGACCGCGACATCGGCTTCGACATCCTCATCCGGGGCAGCGAAAACGGCGGCGCGGACTGGGGCTCGGAGACGCGGCTGGACACGGACGTCGCCGGATCGGCCCACAGCCTGGGCGCGAAGCTGGCCGGTGTCGGCGACAACGTCGCGGCTGTGTGGACCGACTACCGCCGCCCCACGGAGCTGCTCGATGCCCAGCCGGACCTGTACCTCCGCACCAGCAACGACGGCGGCTTCCTCTGGAGCGGCGAGGACGTGCGGATCGACGACGACCCCCAGGGCACCGGCATCAGCGACGATCCCCAGGTGGTGATGTCCGGCCCGGCCGTCTACACGCTCTGGGTGGACTACCGAGCCGGCAACGCGGACCTCTATTTCCGCCGCATGTCCTCGAATCAATAACGGATTCGATCGTTGACCCTCAGATTTCGATCCTATAGAAGGCGCCTCCATTCGCCCGCGCGTGCGGGTTGGAGGCTATTGAGATGAAGACGTGGGTTGCACGCAAAGAAGACGTTGAGAACGGCACCATTGAGCGCAAGTGGTGGATCGTCGACGCTGAGGGCCAGACCCTCGGCCGCCTCGCCACGCAGATCGCTACGGTCCTGCGCGGGCGGCACAAGCCCATCTACACGCCGCACGTCGACGTGGGTGACTTCGTGGTCGTCATCAACGCCTCGAAGGTTCATGTCACGGGCAAGAAGCGTGACGCGAAGAAGTACTACAACTACTCCGGCTACCCGGGTGGCCTGCGCGCCTGGACGTTCGACGAGTTGATGACGCGGGACCCCAAGCGGGTCATCGAGCACGCCGTGCGCGGCATGCTCCCGAAGAACCGCCTCGCCCGGAAGCAGATCACCAAGCTCAAGGTCTACGGAGGTGCGGATCACCCGCACACTGCGCAGGCGCCTGAGTCCCTGGCCAATTAGGACGTATTGACGATGGCTGACAGCACCCCCACCTGGTACGGAACCGGTCGCCGCAAGGCCGCGACCGCCCGCGTCTACCTCCGCCCCGGCAACGGCCGGTTCGTGGTCAACCACCGCGACATCGACGTCTACTTCCGGCGCGAGACGGACAAGATGATCCTCCGCCAGCCCCTGCACCTGACGGGCACGACCGAGGACTTCGACATCTTCGTCAACGTCCGCGGCGGTGGCACCACCGGCCAGGCCGGCGCCATCAAGCACGGCATCAGCCGCGCGCTGCTCAAGTACAAGGGCGACCTCCGCGGTGAGCTGAAGTCGGCCGGTTTCCTGACTCGCGACGCGCGCGTGAAGGAGCGGAAGAAGTACGGACAGAAGGGCGCCCGGGCGCGCTTCCAGTTCAGCAAGCGCTAAGCCGCGAACTTTCTTCGAAAACGATCGACAAAGCCGCCCCTCGGGGCGGCTTTTGTCGTTTAAAGTCGCGGGCGCGCGGAGGTCAGGATGAAGCAGACGAAATTCATCTTCGTGACGGGGGGAGTCCTCTCGTCTTTGGGCAAGGGTTTGTCGAGTGCGTCGATGGGCGCATTGCTCGAAAGCCGCGGCCTTACGGTCGCCAACCTCAAGATGGATCCGTACATCAACGTCGATCCCGGGACGATGTCGCCGTACCAGCATGGTGAGGTCTACGTCACTGACGACGGTGCGGAGACCGACCTGGATCTGGGGCACTACGAGCGCTTCACGAACCAGACCTGTCACAAGGCCAGCAACTTCACGACCGGCAAGGTCTACGAAGCGGTGATCACGAAGGAGCGCCGGGGCGAGTACCTGGGTCGCACCGTGCAGGTGATTCCCCACATCACCAACGAGATCAAGAACCGGATCCTCCGCGTCGCGGACGAGAAGATTGACGTGG
>PVBE012125052.1_pt1 | contig 10569 bp, 9 predicted proteins | sample 1631181 | NCBI WGS metagenome assembly PVBE01 (sample SAMN08397723, study PRJNA350692) | Marine metagenome, whole genome shotgun sequencing project. | isolation source: water | place: Pacific Ocean | collected 2012-04 | reverse complement strand
CGCGCCGTGGTGCGTGCACCACAAGCGGGCCGCGACGCCCCCGGTGGAGAATTTATCCCGGCCTCCGGTGGCCGTGGGCGAACGACCCGCCGCGTCGCGACGCTTGCCCGATACACCGTATCGCGCCGCGCGTCGCTCCTAACGGGTCGATCGCCCACGGCCATGAAACAGGTCAATATCAATGACCGCTGGTATCAGTGGTTCGTCAGGCGGATGCGACCTCGTACTTGTCGCGCTTGACGCCAGCGAGGTTCCTGCCCTCGATGCGAACCAGCCGGGTTGTGTCCTCGCGCCTTGGCGAGTGGATCTGGCCGATCTCGTAATATTTCGCCATGCCGGGATCGAGGTTATAGACCGTATCCTCCTCGACCAGCCCGGGCTCGTCGTTCTCGGGTTCCTTGACCTTGCGCCATTCGGTCATCTCGGTGACGCCGGTGGCCTGGCCGTAGATCGCCCACGAGCCGGCATGATCGTGCGGGTTGCTGGCCTTGGCGCCCTTGTAGACATGGGCGAGGATGCAGAAATCGAACTCGGGGTCGGTGTAGATCGGCTTGCGCTCGGTGTCATTGCTCGGCGGGAACTGGGAGGCAACGAAATCCTTATCCTTCAACGCCGTCTGGAGGTGCTGCGCCATCTTCTCACGACCGGCCGGTCCGGGGTCGTCCTTGAGCGCCTGGTTGCAATCGGCGGCGAGATTTTCGAGGGTGTAGGCCATGGTGGTTCGGCTCCCTAGTCACCATTTGATTCCCGGTCAATCTAATCTCGCCGCCGCGGCCAATCAACCGCCCGCCTCGATCGGTGGTCAATCGATGATGGCGACCGCGTTGACCTCGATCATGCAGCGGGGGTCGGTGGCGAGTCGGACGACTTGGACCGTCGTCGTGGTCGGCTTGTTATCGCCGAAATACTCGGCCCACACCTTGTTCATCGAGTCTTGATCGTCGAGGTCGGTGACGAAGCGGTTGGCGTTGACGATGTCGTCGAACGTGGCGCCAACGGATTCGAGCGCCTTCTTCATGTTCTCCAGCGACGCCCGGGTCTGGCCTTCCATGTCGCTTGGCATGGAATCGAACTCTTCCGGGCGGTGCGGGTGATGGTGATAGACCGGCGCCGAGGTGCAGCCGGCGATGTGGACCGTGGTGCCGCCGGTGATCTTGATCACTGGCGCGTACGGCATCCACATGTCCGGCGCATCGGGCCAATGAACGTGTTCGATCGTCTTCGCCATGTCGGTGGTCTCCCTTAAAGTGGCGGTCGCGGACAGCAAACCTTTCGGCTTCGGCGCGGCGATGTCAACGCATCTGTTGCGCCTCGTCCGCATAATCGGGTTGGCCCGGCGCGAAACACGGTGATACGGTCGCCCGCCGCCGGGGAAACGCATGAACGAACTTGTCCAGCTCGAGTTGATTCGCGAATCGTTGATCGCCGTGGTCAACGAGATGCGCGCCAACATCATCCATTCGTCCTACGCGCCGATCATCTACGAGGGCCACGATTTCTCCTGTGCCCTGATGTCGGGCGACGGCCGCCAAGTGGCGCAGGGCCTGGCCGACCACCCGATCCATATCCTCGCCGTGCCGTACTCGACCCGCCAGGTGGTCGAGGCGTTCGCCGGCGACATCCACGAGGGCGATCTGTTCCTGCACAACGACCCCTACACCGGCGGCACGCACCTCAACGACGTATTGCTGCTCCACCCGGTGTTCTTCGAGGGCGAAGTTGCCATGTTCGCCGCCACGCGGTGTCACTGGAACGACGTCGGCGGCATGACTCCGGGCTCGCTGTCGGGCCGGGTCAACGAGATCTATCAGGAAGGCATCCGGATCACGCCGACCAAGCTCGCCGACCGCAGCCGGATGAACGAGGCGTTCGTCGATTTGATGTTCGACAACATGCGGGGCCGGTCCGAGCGCCTCGGTGACTTCAACGCCATGCTCGGCACCGGACGCAAGGCGGCCGAGCACATCGAGCGCTTGTTCCGGCGTTTCGGGGGGCGGGCGCTGCTCGACGGTGTCGAGGAGCTGATGAAGCGCTCCGAGCGAATCCTGCGCGCCCGCATCGGAGAATGCCCCGACGGCGAATACTTCGCCGAGGGCTACATCGAGAGCGACGGCACCAACCCGGATCCCCTGGTGGTGCGCCTGAAGCTCACTGTCGCGGGCGCGGACATCATCGCCGATTTCACCGGCACGTCCGCCCAGACCAACGGACCGACCAATTGCGGCCCGGCCATGGCGCTGAACGCGGTCGGCACCATCGTCAAGGCGTTCCTCGATCCCAAGACGCCGATCAATCACGGATCGTTCGTTCCCATCGAGGTCATCGCGCCCGAACGCTCTTTTATCAATGCGCGCGAGACTGCGCCGTGCGGCGGCATGGCCGAGGTCAAGTTCCTGATCGACTCGGTGGTTGCCGCGGCGATGGGCCAGGTCGTGCCCGAGATGTCGGTCGGCGACCTCAAGGGCGGCGCCAACCACATCCACATCGCCGGCCCCGATCCGCGCGGCGCGGGCACTTTTATCCACTACGAATGGCCGGCCGCCGGCACCGGCGCGTCTTTCGGTACCGACGGCTCCAACGCCATGCGGAGCTACAACGAGGGCGATTTCAACTCGATCCAGGGGGTCGAGACCGTCGAGGGCGCGTTCCCGCTCCGCGTCGAGCGCTGCGAGGTGCGCGAGGGGTGCTGCGGCGACGGCGAGTTCCGCGGCGGCTTCGGGCTCCGGCGCGAGATCCGCGTGCTCGGCGAGTCGGCAATGCTGTCGGTGCTTTCCGACAAGAACGTCATCCCGCCCTATGGCGTCGACGGCGGCGGCAACGGCGCCGCCAACCGCTTCACGGTGTTTCGCGACGGCGCCCGCGTCGAGCCGTCCAGCCAGCCCGGCAAGGTCTCGGGTTTTCGCCTCCTCCGGGGCGACGTGGTGTGCGAGGAGACTTCGGGCGGCGGTGGCCACGGCGATGCGCTGTCACGCGATCCTGCTCGGGTGTCGGCGGATCTGCGGAACGGTTATGTGACGCCCGAGCAGGCGGAACTGCGCTATGGCGTCATCCTCGCGGCCGACGGCACGGTCGATCAAGCAGCCACGGCGGCACGGCGCGGGGAGCTTCGCGCTGGGCGCGCCATGGTCACGCTCGCCGCCGCCAACGAGGAGATGTTCGACGGCCCCCGCCGTGAGTTCTTATTGTCGAAATCCGTCGTCCAACAGCTCGGCGTCACTGCCGGGGAACTAGTCGAGATCACCACTGGTCGCGGTGCGCCGCTCCGCGCGTGGGTCAGGACGGTGGAAGGCGAGGGGAGCGAACTATTCATCGGGCCGTCGGCCTTCGCCATCATCGGCGCGGCGATCGGCGACACCGTCGAGATCCGCGCCGTCAGGCGAGCGCCCGAGCTGACCTAGCATGACCGCTCCACGCTATATCATCGGAGTAGACGTCGGCGGGACGTTCACCGACGTGCTGTGCCTCGACGTCGAGAGCCATGCGCTGATGTCGGCCAAGGTGCCATCGCTGCCGGGCAGCCAATGGCGCGGCGTGCTCAACGCGCTGGCCGCGCTCGGCATCGATCACTCGGCGATCGACGCCTTCGTCCACGGCACCACTATCGCCACCAATACGCTGCTCGAGCGCAAGGGCGCCAAGACCGCGCTGATCACCACCGAAGGGTTCCGCGACACCCTCGAAATCGGCCGCACGCGCCGCCTCATCGGCGGGCTGTTCGACATCAAGTTCACCCGCCCGAGGCCACTGGTCGAGCGCACCCTCAGGCTCGAGGTGGCGGAGCGCGTCGCCGCCGACGGCACGGTGCTGAGCCCGATCGACGAATTCGATTTCTCCGCCATCGCCAACCGGCTTCGGCGCGACGGCATCGAGGCGGTGGCGGTCTGCTTCATCAACGCGTTCATGAATGACATCAATGAACGCCGCGCCGGAGAGGCGCTGCGGGCGGCGCTCGACGGCGTCCCGGTCTGTGAATCCACCGCCGTGGTGCGCGAGAAGGGCGAGTTCGAGAGGTTCTCGACTTGCGTGCTCAACGCCTATCTGACGCCCGTGGTCGATTCCTATCTCGACACTCTGACCGGCGAGCTGGAAGGGCAGGGGGTGGCGGCGCCGGTCGGCATCATGGGCTCCAACGGCGGCGTGATGACGCTCGCCAAGGCGGCCGGGTTCGCCGCCGGGACGTTTCTGTCGGGGCCGGTAGGCGGTGTCGGCGGCGCGGTTCGGGTGTGCGAGATGGCCGGAGTGCGCGACTGCATCACCTTCGACATGGGCGGCACGTCGACCGATGTCGCGCTGATCCACGACCTCACGCCGCGAATCTCCCACGCCAACCAGATCGGCGCCTATCCGCTGCAAGTACCGCAGCTCGACATCCACACCATCGGCTCCGGCGGCGGCTCGATCGCGTGGCTCCAGGAGGACGGCACGCTGGAGGTTGGGCCGAGGAGCGCCGGCGCGATGCCGGGCCCGGCGTGCTATCAGCGCGGCGGCACCGATCCGACGATCTCCGACGCCAACCTGCTTCTCGGCCGCCTGCCGGCGGGTCGCGCCATATCGGGCGGATTGGAGCTTGCGCGCGCACCCGCCGAGCGCGCGTTCAGGGAGCTCGCCGGGGGCAGTGGCGACGAGGTCCTCGCCATCGCCGACGGCGTGATCCGTATCGCGGTCGCCAAGATGGCCGGCGCGGTACGCGAGGTCTCTGTGCATCGCGGCTTCGATCCGCGCGACTTCGCGCTGCTCGGCTTCGGCGGCGCCGGGCCGATGCACGTTTTCCTGGTCGCCGAGGAACTGTCGATCCCGAGGGTTATCATCCCTCGCTTCCCGGGCCATCTGTCGGCGCTCGGCCAGCTTCTCGCCGATCTCAGGCGCGACTTCGTTCTCGCCTGGGGCGGCCGGCTCAGCGAGCTCGATATCGACGCGTTCCGGGCGCGCGCCGCCGAGCTGGAGCGCGACGCGAGCGCGCTGTTGACAGCCGATGGCTTCACCGCCGATCGCCACGTCCATCGCTACACCGTCGACATGCGCTATCTCGGCCAGTCCTATGCCTTGGCCGTGGCGTGCGATCCGCAAACGGCCGCGTGGGACGATCTCCGCGCCGCGTTCGCCGAGCGCCACGTCCGGACATTCGGTCACGCCGACGCCGAGAACGACGTCGAAATCGTCAATCTGCGGCTCGTATCGCTCGGCCTGGTCGACAAGCCAGCGCTGTCGTTCGCACCCGAGCGTGCGGGCGATCCGCTGATCGAGCACCGCCCGGTTTGGTTCGACGGCGACTGGCGCGATTGCCCGGTCTTCGATCGTGGCGCGATGGCGTCCGGCTTCGATTTCACCGGCCCCGCCATCGTCGAGGAAGCCGGCGGCACCAGCGTCGTTCCGCCGGGCTGGTCGATCGCGGTTCACGCCTCGGGCGCGCTCGATTGCCGGTTGCCGGAGACCGGCTAGCGGGCCATTATCCGCGGCGAACAACCCTCTTACGACCTTGGCGGTAGCGCACATGACACCAGCCGAACCGGCGGCGACACCCTCATCGGATCACGTCCGACCGGGCGCGATGAGCCAGGACGAATACTATGAGATCGCCGAACGCATGCTGCCCGGCGGCGGGCTCGGCAGCTACGCCTTGCCCGAGGAGGTGCGCTTCGTCATCCATCGCGGCGTCGGCTCGCGGCTCGAAGACGTCGAGGGCGGCTGGCACATCGACTATGTCGGCGGCGCCGGCGCGCTGATCCTGGGACACGCCCATTCGGCGGTGATCGAGGCGGCACAAGCCCAGGCGGCCAAGGGCCTGCATTTCTTCGGCACGCTGTGCGAGCCCGCCATCATGCTGGCCCGCGAGCTGGTCGAGGCCATTCCCTGCGCGGAACGAGTGTGCTTCGCGACCACCGGATCGGAGGCCACGTTCTACGCCATGCGCATGGCGCGCGCGTTCACCGGGCGCGATAATATTCTCAAGTTCGAGGGTGGCTATCACGGCAATCACGACTATTCGAACCAGAGCGTCACGCCGCGGGCGCTGTCCAACTACCCGGCTGGGCAACCGGATTCGGGCGGCATTCCGTCGGCATTGCAGTCGACGGTGCTGGTCGCGCCCTTTAACGACCTCGACACCACGCGCCGCCTGGTCGAGACGCACCGCGACAATCTCGCGGCGATCATCGTCGAGCCGATCCAGCGCATCATCATGCCCCAGCCCGGCTTCCTCGAAGGGTTGCGCGAGATCTGCGACGCCAACGACGTGCTGCTGATCTTCGACGAGGTGGTGACCGGCTTCCGGCTCGCCTGGGGCGGCGCGCAAGAGAAGTTCGGCGTCAAGCCGGACCTCGCGAGCTACGGCAAGATCATCGGCGGCGGCGGGCCGTTGAGCGCGGTCGCAGGGCGCGCCGATATCATCGATATCGCCGATCCCGCCAACCGCGGCAGACCGGACTACGCCTACATCAACGGCACGCTGCACGGCAATCCGGTCGCGGCGGCGGCCGGGCTGGCGACGCTCGCCGAGCTCAAGAAGCCGGGCACCTACGAGCAACTCCACGCCAACGCCGACCGGCTGACCGGCGAATGCCAGAAGGTGCTCGACCGCCACCGTTTGCCGGCGATCGCGACGGGTCGGTACTCGCTATGGCAGATCCTGTTCACCGACCGGGCGCCGACGAGCCACGCCGACGTCATGAACGCGGATCATATGGCGACGCGCGCCCTCGATCTCGCCCAGATGAAACACGGGCTCTACGTGCTGCCCAATGTCCGGCGCTTCGTCTCGTGCGTCCACTCCGACCAGGATTTCGAGGACACGCTCGCCGCGCTCGACGCGGCGTGCCGGACCGTCGCCTGATGGCGCTCGCGGTCAAGGGCGGCACTGTCCTGTTCTCCGAGATGACGCCGCCCGACGGTGCCGAGGACGCGTTCAACGACTGGTACGACAATCATCATTCGCCGAGCCACGTCCGGGGCGTGCCCGGGTTCCTGAGCGCGCATCGATACCGCTCGCCGCACGGGCCGCACTACCTCGCCGTCTACGAGCTCGACTCGCCCGAGGCGCTGGAGCACGAGGAATACAGGAAGCGCAAATACACCCCCGATGCTCCGACCAAGGCGATGCTCGACGGGGTCTCCGGGTTCACCCGCTACATCGCCAACGAGACGAGCGTCCAGGTCAAGGACGGCCTCGATGACGATCCGATCGACGCCGACGTCCTGATCGCCGTGTTCTTGATGGTGCCGCCCGAGAGATGGCCTGAGCTGATGCACTGGTACGAGACCGAGCACACGCCGATGCTGCTCGAGAACCCCGACTGGCTGATGGTGCGCCACATGGAGATCTACGACTACCATCCCGATCCCTACTCGCACATGTTTCTTCACTACGTGCGCAGCGCCACGGTGCTCGATTCCGCCGAGCTCGCCCGCGCGCGCGAGACCGAGTGGCGCAACCGATTGGCGGCGGAGGACTGGTTCACGCCGCTCGCGGTGACCTACGAGAAGCGCGGCACGCGGTTTCTCAAAGACGCCTGAAACAAAGTTTTTTTCCATTCAACTCGCACCGGGAGGTACGGCTATGAGCAACTCGAAACTCTATGAGGAAGGGCTGAAGGTCCGCCGCGAAGTACTGGGCGCCGAGTGGGTCGATCCGCAGATGGCGAAGGCCGAGGCCGATCCGTTCACCAAGGCGATCCAGGACATGGTGACGGAGTATTGCTGGGGCTATGGCTGGACGCGGCCGGGGCTCGACCGCAAGACGCGCTCCATGCTCAACCTCGCGCTGCTGACCTCGCTCGGCAAGATGACCGAGCTAAAGGGCCACACGAGAGGCGCCATCGAGAACGGCTGCACCAAGGAAGAGATCATGGAGGTACTGCTGCACGCCACCATCTATTGCGGCATTCCGGCCGGCGTCGATGCGTTCCGCAACGCCAAGGAGGCTCTCGACGCGCTCGAGTAGCCCGGTCATCGATCGGGAGCATGGACTCCGGGTCAATGCTCTCTGAGCAGCGTGCCGTAGCCCTCGATCCGGTCCTCGATGCCCGCGGTGCGGAGCGAATTCCAGAACGTGCAGATATTGGACGAGACGACCGGCTTGCCGAGCGCCTGCTCGAGCCGCTCGATGACGTCGAGCGAGTTGAAATCGGTGCAGCAGATCAGGATCGCCTGCGCCTCCGGCCGGTCGACCGATCTGGCGTGCTCGAACACCTGCGCCGGCGGCACGCGCGACATCTGTTGCACGCGCTCCAGCGTCGTGTTGAGCCCGAGCCCGGCATGGGCGACGACCTCGATGCCGTTCTCGGCGAGGAAATGCGCCTCGTGCTCGTTGGTTTCGTTGGTATAGGGCGTCGCCATCGCCACGCGGCTCACGCCCAGAACCCCGAGCACCTTCAGGATCGAGCCCGCCGTCGACAGCGAGCCGACCTTGCCGACCTCCTCCATCTTGCCGATCAGCAGATCCGCCGGCGCCGCCATCGATCCCGCCGTGCAGCCATAGGCGATGAGGTCGACGTTGCATCGCACCATGTCGCCGCAGGCAATCTCGACGTCGTTCATCAGCCCGACGAACCCGTCGGCGGCGGGATCGCCATGGATCGGCGAACGGGTAAAATGGAACGTCACGCCGTCGGGCTTGAGGCGGTTGAACTCGGCCTCGTTGACCGTGTTGCTCGGCGGCACGATGACGCCGATGCGCGCCCGCCATCCGATCGGCTTCAGTTCTTGCAACCCGTCCATCGCGGCCGCTCCTCGCTGACTTCGTGATCCCGACCATGCCAAGACGCGGCGCCACGCGCAAGGCCGGTTGACCGCACCGGGACACCGGCTATGTTCGATCCGTGGTTAACCGAGGGAAACGGTGATGGGAAGCGAGGATCGGGTTCTGATCGCGGGCGCCGGGCCGGTCGGGTGCACGGCGGCGCTCTATCTCGCCCAGCGTGGGGTCAAGGTGACCGTGCTGGAGGCGTGCGAGACGCTGCCGCTCGATCTCCGCGCATCGACGTTTCATCCGCCCACCCTGGAGATGCTCGAGGATCTCGGCGTGCTGGAGCCGCTGATCGCCCAGGGCATCATCTGTCCGATCTGGCAGTATCGCGATGCAAAGGGCGGCCTGGTCGCCGAATGGGATCTCGGCGTGCTCAAGGACGACACCCGACACCCCTATCGCCTCCAGGCCGAGCAATTCAAGCTGACCAACATCGTCGTCGACGTGCTGCGGGGCATGCCTGACGCCGACGTGCGCTTTCGCGCCCGTGCCGTGGATGCCAGCCAGGACGGCGACGGCGTCGAGCTCCGCGTCGAGACGCCGGACGGGACGGAGACCTTGCGCGGGCGCTACCTGATCGCGGCCGACGGCGCGTCGAGCGTGATCCGCGCCTCGCAGGGCATCGAATACCCCGGGCTGACGTTCCCGGAAATGTGGCTCTGCGTCTCGACGGCGTATGACTTCACCCGCACCATTCCCGACCTGTCGCCGATCGCCTACGTCGCCGATCCGGAGTGCTGGTTCGTCTTCGTCAAGGTGCCGGATATGTGGCGGCTGTTGATGCCGTCGTTCCCCGGCGAGACCGAGGACAGCCTGATCACCGACGAGACGGTGAATGAACGCATGCGGCGGATCGGCGTCGTCGACGGCGACGCCGAGACAATCCACCGCACCGCCTATCACGTCCACCAACGGGTCGCCGAGACCTACCGCAAGGGGCGGATTTTCCTGGCCGGCGATTCCGCCCACATCAACAACCCACTCGGCGGCATGGGCATGAACGGCGGCATCCACGACGGGCTCAATCTGGCCGAGAAGCTGGTCCGCGTCTGGCGCGGCGAGGCGGAGGACGACGAGTTCGACCGCTACGACCGCCAGCGCCGGCCGATCGCGGTCGAGTTCGTCCAGAAGGCGACGATTGCCAACAAGGCGATGCTCGAAGAGGCCGATCCGGAGGTGCGCCGGACCCGGCAGGACGAGCTTAGGCGGATCTGCGCCAACCCTGTGTCGGCGCGCGAATTCCTGCTCCACTCGTCGATGATCAAGACCCTGGAACGCGCCGCGTCTCTTGGCTGAGATTCTGGCCGACACTGCACGCACGCATGTCTATGCTGAACACTGTACCTAGACGGTCGTCTAGGGTATCCTTTCGCGTTGCTTATCCGCTCATCGAGAAGACTTCGCTGGGCGCAACGCTAGAAAACGACGTGTTCCGAACAAGGAGGTATCTTATGACGTCGATAAAGATCTTAGGGGCGGTTTCCGCCTTCGCTGCTCTCGGCGCGGTGTTCGCGCTGCAGCCCGGCGCCGCGACGGCGCAGAAATTTCACATGAAGATCGGTATGGCGACGGTCAACGACCCGCAATACGAGATGGGTGTCGCGATCGGCAAGGAGCTTCAGAAGCGCAGCAACGGGCGGCTCACATTCAGCGTCTTTCCCGGCTCGCAGCTCGGCAAGATCCCGCGTCAGGTCGAAGGTGTTCAGCTCGGGACCCAGGAATTCTTCCTGACGCCGCCTGGTTTCTTGACCGGTCTCAACGCGGCCTTCCAGGTGCCCGACGCCCCGGGCATGTACAACGACATCCCCCACGGCCATCGGGCGCTCACT
>PVBE011882042.1_pt1 | contig 10569 bp, 12 predicted proteins | sample 1631181 | NCBI WGS metagenome assembly PVBE01 (sample SAMN08397723, study PRJNA350692) | Marine metagenome, whole genome shotgun sequencing project. | isolation source: water | place: Pacific Ocean | collected 2012-04 | reverse complement strand
CGTCGTCGTCGTCATCATCCTCGTCGTCATCGGCATCATCCGAATCATCCGAATCCGACGACGACGACGAATCCGACGCGTCGCGTCCCCCCTCCTCCCCGTGTCGCCGTCTCCCGTCCTCGTTCGCGCGTCGACGAAGATCCAAGAGCGCGAGTCCGCTCAGGATCACCGGCGAACTCATCCTCGCGCGTTCGGATTCGTTCGCGTCGCGAGTCGCGTCGCGCCCAGTGCCGTCCATCGCCTCGGCGTCCGTCTCGTCGCGCGTAACGACCGTCGGGACCGTCGAGGAGGGTCGGGTCGAGCGTCGACCGCGCGAGGGGACGCGCGAGAGGGGGTGGTGGGTGGATGGTCCGCGTGTGAACCGTGAGACTGACGCGGATCGGATCGATGGGGATGGATGGATGGATGCAATCATTCGATTCGATTCGATTCGATTCGATTCGGTGCGGTGCGGGAGAGCGCGACGGGGGAGTCGACCGGAGAGGACGAGTCGACCGACCGATCGACCGATCGACCGACCGAACGATGATGGAGACGGGGGCGATGGCGACGGCGGGTGGAGGCGAGGAGGCGAGGGATGATGGATGCGTGAAGGACGACGGGGACGTGAGAGACGGGGACGTGAGAGACGACGCGGGTGAGGATGGGGACGAGGGACCGCGCGTGGGAGTCGTGGTGGAGACGATGGTGAATCTGGCGATGGTGGTGACGCCGGATGAGGCGACGCGACCGCCGGCGGGGGCGGCGGTGCACATGACGGAGCGGCAGTTGTACGCGTTTCGACAGCAGATCGCGGCGTACGCGCACATCTGTCAGCAGTTGTTGCAGATCACGACGGTGAATGCGACGCAGCAGACGGATAGACAGCGAGTGGTGCGGCGGGATGTGCCGGGGACGGAGGAGATGCGGACGACGCCGACGCCGATGACGGCGGGAACCGGGTGGAGCGGGAACGCCGGGACGAACGCGATTCGTATCGAAGGGGGCGGGCATCGAGGAGGAAGAGGCGAGGATAAGTCGCAGCGAGGACCGCGATGGAGTGGGACGCCGAAACATTACGAGATTTTGGAGAATTTGTTCCTCGCCGGGGAACAACCGCCGGTGCGGGAGCGTCTGCGCGAGGTGACGGAGATGCTCTCGCAACACGGATACATTCAGGAATCCAACGTGTACAACTGGTTTCAAAATCGCAGAAGTCGAGAAAAGAAGAAAATAGCCGAAGAACAAGCCCTCGCGGCCGCGGCCGCGAACGCGGCGATGCAGATGTAACACGATGATTAGAGGTTTTGTTTTGTTTGGGACTTTTTCGTACCTTCGCGCGACGCGCCGGCGTGATATTAAAAAACGCAAAGCGAGCGAGCGACGCGTCAATCTTCTCCTCGCTCTCACTCCTCGAGCTGACCGCGACGTCTCAATCGCATCTTGATCTCTTCCAAACGCTCGGTCGCCGTCGGGTTGTTCGGCGCCAGCACCAAGCTCTCCTCGTAGCACTTGATGGCTTCCTTGAGCTCCTTCTTCTTCTCGTACGCCTCTCCGAGATTGTTCCACGCCGTGACGTATCCGGGCTGCAACGCGACCGACTTTTTGTATTCAACGATCGCGTCGTCAATCTTATCGGTGTTTGAGTATCCGAATCCCAACGCGTTGTGCACCAGAGCCAAGTCTTGTTCGTCGCCGTCCCAGTTCGCCTCCGCCGCTTGCAGGTTTCTCACCGCCTGCGTGAACACCTTCTTTCGAAGCAAGATGCTCCCCATCTCGAAGTAATCCTCCGCGCTCGCGTTCCCGGCGCGAATCCTCTCCCCCATCTTCTTCGCTTGATCGTCCAACTCTCTACGAATGAGCACCTGACGCACGACGATGAACCCGGCGCCGCCGAGGATCGTCAGCAGCATGCCGAGATAAAACGCCTGGATCCCACCCTCCAGCTCGGCCACGTCACCGATTACCGGCACCGCGCGCGAGACGACGACTTTCCCGCGCGTCTCGACTCCCTCGCGCGCGCGCGCGCGCGTCCGCGTCGACGCCGAAGACGTGGATAGCGCCGCGCTCGACGCGGTCGTCTTCACCGTCATCGGCGCCGCGTTCACCACCACCGCGCGTCCGCGCGCGCGTGCGCCGAGGAGAGACGCGCATCGCGATCCCATCACCATCCCTCGCGCGGGCGCGCTCGCGCGGGCGCTCGTCGTCGTCATCGGGAGCATCGCGCGGACGTCCGTCGCGACTCGCTCTGAGGATATCGTCGACACATTGGCGCGCGAGGATGGCGTCGTGCGCGCGCGTCGTGCGCGCGTCCGCGCGAGGGGTGACGGTGAGTGCGCGAGGAAGCCGTGGGACGCGCGCGAAAGGGTCTCGACGCGGGGTGACGCACCGAACGCGCGCGAGCGAGGGAAGCGCGGAGGACGATGACGACGGTTCCATCCAACTCGGGACGGCCAAGCTGCCGGTGGGAGTGAACGAGAGCGCGCTGTGCGATGGATTGTATCAATGGGCGAGCACGCTGACGAGCTCTGGGCAGAATCTCCCGTTTGCGCTGTCGCAGAGGGTGGATCGCATCGAGGATGGCTTTGAGTTGACGTTTTTGACGTCGACTCCGGGCGCGACCTCTGGGGAGTTGTCGGCGGTCGGTGCGATCGTGGCGAGCGTGGAAGACGCGCCGGGTGGAAACCAGGGACGAGTGTTGATGATTCGAGGGTATGGGAATGTCGCGAAATGCGTGGATACGCCGGTCGTGATGAACTCGATGCCGGCGGCGATTCGCCGAGCTGTCGCCGTCGCCTCGCAGTGAAACTTTTTTAGATATTGCTCGCGCGCATGATTGGTATTTAATTACAGAACGAGAAAAGAATTTTTACAAACGCGCTCGTCGTCTGCGGCGACGTTCATGTCGTCGTCGTCGTCGTCATCGTCGGTCCGGGAAGAATGGAGTTGTAGTGCACCTCCGCGAAGAAGGAAATCCATAAATTTCTGGGAGAATTTCGCACCGCATCCGTGTCGCGCGGTTGAATTTCTATGAATCCAGCCTGCATGTACGACGTCAGCACGTTAATCTCAACGCCGTAGGCATCGGACGCCGCTTGGAGCGTGATGTGATCTCCCCACTCGCCCGGTTTGGACATTCGCTGAACGTATTCGTCGATCGACATCGGAGCGCAATAGGGAGCGTAATCGTCCGGACTCGACAGTAAACGTTCGATGACGGACGATCTCACTTCTTCGTGATTCGCGCCACCGTCTCGAAACAATTGATCGCTCAGCGCTCGAAACTGGCAATTTCCGTCGCCTTTGACAACCCTCTCGCGAAGGCCATAAAATTCCAGTCGCAACTGCAGGCGCCCATGATCGACGTCCACCACTTTCGACGCGGGCAACGTCTCGACATCGTTCAATTTTGGCACGAAAGCATCTCCAGACGGATCCGATCGTACATCACCGCTCGCGGCATCTTTAGAGGCGATCGCGCGCGCTATGGCTTCGTCCAGCGCCACGTCGTAGTCCAACACGGGAAGCACAGAGGCGACGTCTTGACTCAACGTCTCCGCAAGCGCGGCGTCGCGCGCGATCTGCGCGTCCGTATCCGCGGCATCGCGCTCCTCGAGCGAGAGACACCGCGCTATCGCGGCGTCATCCCTCGTGAGTTCATCATCCGACGGGGACATCCGAATTGGCCCCTCGCTCGATACTCTCACCTCTCGACGCGCGCACGGCGGCGCGCGCGACGCGCGAGTGTGATCTATAGCCGACGAGACTGATTCTTGGTCACGCCATCTCTCGAGAGAGACCGTCTCGCGTCGCGCGAGAGGAGAGCGAGGAAGTGTGGTCGACGCGAACGAGCGCCGTCGCCCAACTAACGCGAGGCGTCGGATGTATTACAAGACGCGCGTTGAAATCGTGGTCGTGGTCGTCGTTGTATCGCTTCAAAGGTCTTGATGGTTTGATGGTATTTTTTCTGTCTTCACGGAGCGCACACGGCGGCGACCTCCGTGATGACGTTCGCCTGCGCGACGGTCGCCTCCGGAAGCTCGAGCTCCAAGTCGTCGACGTGACGCACGGTGAAGAGCGCGCTCGATGGACCTCCGACTAACCAACACTCGGCGCACAGCGCGAAATCTTGGAACTCGAGCGCGACGCCGGTCTCGACGACTCGGGCCGTCGCGTACACGTCGCAACCGTTGGCGTTCTGGGAAGGCGGACCGCCGCGGGAGCGCACGCCGACGAAGACGCAGTCGACGACAAACTCTTCCGGAGACGCAACTCTGAACTCGGATGAATTCGGATCCTTGACGCGTCGCTCGAACGGAAGCGTGACCGTAACGTCTCTGAGACACACGCTATCGCTCGCGCGACCAAAATTGATGGCGGTGCCCGTGACGACGGCTTGCGCTCCGGCTTCGCCCGGTAAAAGTTGGAGACTGAACCGAACGTCGGATTCGCGCAAGCGTTCGGGCGCGGTCTCCGTCGGACAAATCGTCGAATCTTCCGGAGAACAGAGGCCTGAGAGTTCATCCGTCGGCGGCGTGGACGGCGGTCCCGGTGCGGGCGTCGTGGGTCCCGAAGGAATCTGCGCACCGGGAGTCACGGTAATCGTCGACGCCGGAATTTGCACCGGCACGCCCGGTTGCAAGGTGAAGTACGGAATCCGGCGCGGGCGGAGCGGGTGACGGCGTCGGCGACGGCGTTGGGGTAGGTGACGGTGATGGTGACGGCGTCGGTGACGGTGATGGAGGCACCGCCGGCGTCGTGGGAGGACTCGGCGGCGCGCGTTGGCTCGGAAACCAACCGCTCGTCCAGGGCACGTCTTCACCGCGATCCCACGCCGATACCTCCGTCGGCCCGCGCTCCACCGTGTACCCTTCACTGATCGATCGTTTCAACCAACACGAGTGATAGGCGAAATCTTTACAATCGCCGGTGCAGTACACCCACGTGTCGCAGTCGGGCGTCTTCCAGCACTCCAGACAACACTCCTCCTCGGTGTCGACGATGAACTTTGAACCGTCGCGAATGAGAATGCCTTTCAGATTCAATCCTTTTTCTCCGTTGCACACCGGTCCCGACGGCGGCGTCGTGGGGGGATCCGTCGGCAGCGGCGCGATCACTTCCGCGGGCTTGCCCTCCAAATCTCTGCGACAGGTTGGATTCCCGACGGAGGGACCGATGTAATCGAAACGCGCGCCCGAGCGACTGATGACGCTGAACAAGGTGCCGTTCGCGTCGCCCTCGAGTCGACATCCGCCGCACAGCTCGACGTTGGAGAGGGAAACCTCGAGAAGGATGACTTTCGGTAATTGTTGGTCGTTTTCCTCGCGGAACACGCCTTGAGGCGTATACGTCGTCATGTAAAACTCGAGTCCGCCGCACGCGACGAGGCTCGGCGCGCGAGACGCGTCGTCGCGTATTCTCAGCATCGAACACTCGATCAAGTACTCTTCGAGAGGATCGTCGATCTCGCGCCACGTGCCGTTAGCGTCGTTCACCCAAGAGGAGAGCACGATGGGAACGTTGACGTCGGTGAGTCTGACGGATCCTCCGTTTTCGTCGACGCCGATGGATCCGCGGAAATCGTATCGGGCGAACGGTGAGACGCGGTAATCGTCGTCGCCCTCCACGCGTTCACCGTACCACTTGAGCGGCGCGCGAACCCGCGGGAGAACGTCGCGACACCGTTGAGGAGGTGTCTCTGGTTCTTCTCTCGAATCTTCATCGCGAAAGGACGGACGCGCGTACTGACTCAGATTGAACCCGGCGAGCGGCAGCGTCGGCGGCGTCGGAACGTCGTCCTTCGGACGGTCTTCTCGATCAAAGTCTGGGAAAAACGGAATCCCACCGTAAAATTGAAGAAGTTTCCGTCCTGGGCCGCCGTTGAAAGGTTCGAGCGCGTCTGCCCACGATCCCGACGTGTCGCATTGCAGTGCGAGAACGACTGGGACGAGCTCGTCGAGCGTCTCCCGCGTTTCGTGCGTCACGGTGAACATTTTACCGTCTCGCCTGCGTCCGGCGATGGCGGCGTGAGCGGGGATCGTCAAATTTCGAAGCGTGATTTCGATGCTGTCGAGAGACGCCTTGATTGCCGCGTTATCGCACAGTGCGTCGTCGAGAACGTCTCCGCGCGCGGAGATCATCGTGAGTCCTTCGCACGTCACCTCCGGAACGCTCTTCGCCGGCACAAACGTGTTCACATCTTCGTATCGAGGTCTGTAACCGATCACGACGGTGAGTTCTGGAACTTGGATTTCTGTGGTGGCGCAACACCCGATGGCTCCGAGAACGTCGTATTCCGTCGTATTTTCTCTCGACCCGACGACGAGAAAGTTTTGCAACTCGCGAACCGAGTCGCACGCTGTCGCGCCGGATTCGTTGCTCGGAACGATTTCTCCGTTTTCTACGACGACGCCGAAGCCCTCGAGTGGACGCATGATGGAACCTTCTGGACCGACTGGAATGAGCGGCGACGTCTCGGCGGCCGGAGGAGGACTGGGTCGTTCCGCCGAGACGGTTCGCACACCGAGTTTCTCTGCGAGTGCGGGACAGTCCGGTCAAGTTGAATCCGCATCCAAGCGGCGTGAACCCGACGAGTTCGCGCAAAAAGTCGACGTTATCGTCGTTGATGAGGGAAAAATCATCGCAGAGACAGCTCTCGTTGTACAGTCTCGCCGCCGTGCCGCAGCACGGAGCGAAATCTGAAATTCGAGGAGCGACGCCGACGTTTTGTTGAATGGCGCCGCAATACTTTTGCGTCACCGTGACGGTATCAGAACAACTGACGTCTTCGCGCAACACACCGCCGTCGTCGACGATGAGCGCCCACTCATCGTCGGGTATCGTCACGTCGGGCACCGCCGTGGGTGTGCTCAAAAATTGCGTCAACAATTGTTGATCTTCGCACACGTCGCCGATTTTGATTCTAAATCCGCACGCGAGCGGCGTAAACGCAGACAATTCACCGAGCGTCGGTTGCGTCCCTTGGAACTTGTCGATGAATTCTGGCACGCAGAAACATCCAACTTCATCGAGATCGCTCAGAGCCACGCAGCAGCTCGGCAAAGACGCCGGATTCGGAGCGTACCCGTCATTTTCGATGCGCGCGCAGAGTTCTTCGACTCGCGGTATGTTTAAAACGCACAGAGATGTCAACTGATCGTAATCAGACGTCGGCACGAGCGCGAACACGCGGACGAGGCGCTCGGCGGTGACTTCGCACCCACCAGAGTCGCGCACACGATACGTGACGCGATACGTACCCACGCGACTGGTGTCCACCTCCGTCACGTCGACTTCGATGGAATCCGAAATGTCTCCGTCGCGATCGTCCATCGCCTTGGCCCCCGGATCGACGTACAGTGAGTTCAACAGCACCTCGTTCTGCACCGCGTTCGGTCCTCCGATGAGTTTAAGCACCGGGCACTCGTCTGCCGGAGGCGGAGGACTCGGCGGCGGAGGACTCGGCGGCGGACTCAGCGGCGGTGGCGAACTCGGCGGAGGAGGCGAAGGACTCGGCGGAGGAGGCGAAGGACTCGGCGGAGGCGAAGGCGGCGGAGGAGGCGACGGGAAACACGCCTGGCCGGAGACAATTTTCAGGCCAGAGCTGCACAGCGTCTGCGACATCATGTCTATGGTGTCGATCGCGTCCCCGAGAGCGTCTATCGTCGCTCGGTCGCAAAAGCAACGCTCCACGTTCATTCCGCGAACGAGGTCGCAACACGCGCGATCGAACGCTTCCTCGTCTTCCACACCGAAAATTGGTTTACAGCGGGATCTCAGATCCTCGAGGAGTCTGAGACACGTCGGAAGCGGTGGAGGCGACGGAGAAGGCTCCACGACGAGCGGCGGTGGAGGCGACGGAGATGGTGACGGCTCCACGACGGGCGACGGCGGCGGCGGAGATGGTGACGGCTCCACGACGGGCGACGGCGGCGGCGGAGATGGTGACGGCTCCACGACGGGCGGAGATGGCGGCGGAGACGGCGACGGCTCCACGACGGGCGGAGATGGCGGCGGAGACGGCGACGGCTCCACGACGGGCGGAGATGGCGGTGGAGACGGCGATGGAACCACGGGCTCGGTTATTCCACTCGTCCACGTGACGTTCCCTCCTCTTTCCCACGCCGGGACGGGCACGGTGGCGACGTCATCTTTGGACAACTTCTTCAACCAACACTCGCCGAACGCGTAGTCGTAGTACTCGTTTCCGCATCCGTCGGGATTGGAGCAAAACACCCACGCGTTGCACTTTTTCAGCTTTTTGCACTCGGCGCAGCACTCAGAGACGTCGTTGACGATCAAATCGGAACCACTGTTGAGCGGATGACCCTTGTAATTGGCGTTTTCTTCCACTCGACAACCTTCGATCGAAGGCGGAGGTTCGGGGATTCGATCGGCGAGCGAACCGCTGACCCACGGAACACCTTCGCCCGTCGCGATGGTTGGCGGATTTCGAGGATCACCGCCGACCAAGAAGATTTTTAAGACGCACGTCTGATGGGAGAATTCGCCGTCGCATCCGTTGACGTCGTCGCAAAACGTCCACACGGCGCACGCCGGATCGGAGAGACACGCGTCGCAGCACGCGCTCCAGGACACAGCGGTGACGATTGAGATTTGAATCCCGTCGTAATTCGCCTCTGTTTTCGCGCGACACTCCTTGCGTTCGTTCGACGTGTCGAATGGTACCGCGTCGATCTGTTTCTCGAAGCGCCCCGGAGATGTACGTCACCTCCGGTCCGCGTACGCCCGGGACGACGTCCTGAGAGATGATTTCCGGCGACGCGTATTTCATCTCGCACGCCGAGTACGTGTACGCGAATTCGGATCGACCGCACCCGTCCTCCGCGGTGCAAAACGTCCAGACGTTACAGTCCGGATTTTCTCTGCACGCGAGACAACACGCCTCGGGAGACGGGACGAGGAACAAACCTCCGGTGAGAAGTTTTGAACCTTCGTACTCGGCGTTTTCTTCCTCGGCACACGATCGAACGTCTCCGTCGACGGGCGCGTCTCCGCGAGGAAATCCGGTACAAAACGCGCGAGCTTCAGAAATTGTAGTATCCGAAAAGTCTCGATCGTCGTCGTACGAGAAAGAGACGACGACGTTGTTCTGTCCGCCCACGAGGAAACAGCCCGGACACAGTACCACGTCGTCTCGATCGAAGCGCAATTCGACGCCCCGATCGTTGACGTCAATCTTACACCCCACGCGGTCATCACCGGAAGGAATGGATGAGATCGGGTGCACGATTTGTAATCCTTCACACGTGACTTGAATGGATTCTTCGTCGTACGCACCTCCGAGATCGATGGCGAACGCGAGCTTGGACACGTCGAGAGCGCCGCAGCCGCGATGTCCGACGACGCCTCGAACGACGTTTCCATCCGCCGATAACGTGTCGAACACCCCATCGAGTAAACTCGGACACACGCTCAACATGAGATTTTCGTTTGGATTCCAACCAAACGTCGACGTCGGCGCGATGTCAACGCCTCGAGAACCGGCGGCGTCGAAGAGAGCGGCGTCGCACGTCGGATCGAGCGCTCGAACCGATTCGACATCCATGACGCGATTTTGCGAATCGCGAAAACTAAACAAGAAATTCGAGTACCCACCGGCCAGAAATTCACCGGCGTTTAAAGCGATGTTCGGACCGAACACGACGCGCGGTCCCGAGTCGTTCATTTCAAAGTTCAAATCTGCGCAATCGACCGTTCGCCTGGCGCCGTCCGGTCCGACGATTTGCGCTCCCCAGCACGCGAGTTCAAAATCTCCCGCGGAAACTGGCGTCGTCGTAAAAGTCGTCGCGTTTCCATCCTCTCGCACTAATCGAGAAAATTCGTATTGTATCGTCACGCCGTTCAGATTCACCTCGCGATCGACGTCGTTCGCGATCAAGACGCTCGCGTACGTCTCCCGCGCGCCTCGATCGGCGCGCGCCTCGACGCCGACGCGAAGCATCGCGTCTCTCGGCGCCGAACTCCACGCGTACGCGTCGATCGACACCGCGCCCGCGTCGAACGCATCGCAATTCGCGTTCGCGAAACCACCCTCGACCGTCCCGTCATCCACCTACGCACGACGCGCGAACGAAAAACGACGGTCAGTCGTCGCTCGGCGTCGATTTCGATTTCGTCTCGGCGCGACCAAGAAAAACAAACAAAACCCGTCGTCTCGCGAGTGACCTCTCACCTGTAACAGCGCGCGCGACCTCGCGCGCGCGCCGCGAGCGGAAACGAGCGCGAGCGCGCGTAAAATCTGTGCGTCGAACGATCCATCGCGTCGTCGTCAGTCCTCATCGCGTCGTCGTCAATCGTCCGTCGTCGCCACTCATTCCATCGCGATGCCGTTCCGAGAAACCGAAACGTCCATCGAACGCGCATCATCTCTCGCGTCGACGCACCGCCACCGCGCGCGCGCGCCATCGTCGTCGACCCCCCCGCGCGCGCATCTTTTTTTCTTCCCCCGTCATCTCTCGGTGTCACCTCGCGCGCGCGGTCGCGTCGCGTCGCGCTCTCACGGACAGTCATCGCATCGTGCACGCCCAGCACGCATTCGCGCGACAAGGGGAATTGAAATTAGAAATT
>PVBE011839356.1_pt1 | contig 10569 bp, 8 predicted proteins | sample 1631181 | NCBI WGS metagenome assembly PVBE01 (sample SAMN08397723, study PRJNA350692) | Marine metagenome, whole genome shotgun sequencing project. | isolation source: water | place: Pacific Ocean | collected 2012-04 | reverse complement strand
CCAAAAAGATATTCCAATCCAGATTTATCATTACCAGTTTCTTCAGGATTCAAAATTTTATCTAATCCCTCAATATCAAAAAAAAGATCTTGGCCATTAGAGTCTGGTTTGGGCAACTTGTTAAATCCGCGTTCAATTATTAAAGGTAAAATTTTATGTTGAGGTTTTTTTGTTTCTTCATATTTAATCAATAGTTTTGACTGCGAAAGATGTTTTTTAAAAATATTTGAACTTAATTCTTTTATTTTTTCTGTTTCTTTAAGTTTAGAAAATTGTTTTAAAGTTTTTATTCCATGTTTTTCTATTTTTTTTATTTGATCTTTTCTGATATTGGCAATTTGATTAAGATGATCTTCATCTTCCCATTTTTTTTCACAAACATCGGCCCAATCACACAAAGCACAGAAGCTACATCTTTCAGGACGAGTATTCTTTTGTAAAGTATCACTTCTTAAAAAATTAAGATAATTTTCTTTATGTATTTGAAAATAGATTTGATAATCATGAGTTTTATATTCATTTTTCTTTTCCCAACTTTCTTTTTCCACGTCAACGTTTCCTAAAATTAAATACATAAAATCAGACCACTGATTATCTTGTTGTTTCGCTATCCACTCAGAATAAATGCTGATTTGAATTATGTGTTCAGGTTTGGCAACAGAAGAAAGTTTTGTATCATATACTTCATACGCCCATTTGCCTTTCTTATTTTTATTTTTGATGAGAAAGTCAATTTCTCCATGCCAACCCTCATATTCGAAATAAGCTTTATGTATTAGGTCATAACCTTTTCTTAAAGCATCTTTTGTTTTCTCAAGTCGATCTTTATCATTTTTAATTTTGATATGTTTAGGATATTTATTTATTAATTTTCTATAAATTTTTTCTTCAAATTGATCTCCCCTTTTTTTTCTAGTTTCTTCAGTAACTGATGATTCTTTTTTTTTTAATTCTTTTTTATTAATTTCATTGATGGTTGTATAATTACAAGCCAACCAGTTTTTCAGTTTTGAAGCAGTTAGTAATTTATCTAAATTTTTATTCATTAATATTGAATATACTGATTTATTTAAGGTTAATCTTAACCTAAAATCAAACATTGTTATGTTTAATTTTTTGAAGAATAAATATTATGGGATTATTTGATATTTTTAAAACAAATTTTAAATAAATTTATTCTTCGAAAGCTAGAAAAGCTTGGAAGTAATTTATGGGATATTTCTTTCTTTTTTTTGTAGCAAAAATACCTTCATCACCGAAAATTGCATTGTACATATCACCTTTATCCCAGGCTTTAGCGTATTTATCTCCTTCAGTATTAATGTACATTTTTTCGAATGGTTTTAAGTGATTATATTCCATTTTATCTAAAACAATAAATTGAAAAGACAAGTCTCTTATCTTCTTTGAATAGCCAACATCTTTTTCAGCAATACCGGGTTTGGGTTGATTTTCAATCCACAAAATTACTAAAATTTTGAAATTTCCTGTTTTTATTTTCTCTCCTTCCATCGCTGTTTTTGTTTCAAGAATTCTGAATGCACAAACCTGTTTACAATGCTCATCAACAAAATTTTTTGGATATATGAAATAGTTTATTTTAGGTAATATCACATCATCTTCATTATTATTATGCTTAGTACAAGTTATTTTATTTAATGTATCGCTTATATTTTTATCTTCAAATTTTCGATATTCTGGTCTTTTTTTTAAATAATCAATAAATTGACTTTCAGATTTATTTTTAGTCTGTTTTTTTACAAATTCCACTAAACCTTTTGTATCCGTCTCATAACCGTTATGCCACTCTCTTGTATTCAAACAATGGAGTGTCCCAAAATCTTTTGCCTTGGATTTAAAAACGTCAAATATTCCCATAATACTTATATTTTAATTAAACTTTTTAATTTTTCAAAGGAAGAATTAATCAATGATTTATCACCTTCTGCCACTTTTAAGAGCTTCTCTAACTCACCACAAAGCCTTTTCTTATCATCGGCTATAAGCTTTGAAGCATCCGTAAATGCATTTTGTATTTTATCCTCAATAATTTTATTACTTGAAATTTTGATTAATGATAAAATACTAAAAGTACTTTTCTCCCCGAAGTTCTTTTGAAAAATTTCTTGTTCTTTTTTTGTAAATTTTTTATCAGCTAAAAAAATACTTAATGTGCCCCACATTAAAGCCCGACTAAAAACCTCTTTATTCGAAATAGCAAGTTCATTTCCAGTTACACGTTTGATACTTTCATCAATTTTTTCGTCTACCGCTGATAGATCGTAAACTCCTTTTTTTCCTGTTTTTAAATGATCGTTATACTCATTGGACATTGAAAACCATATTAATGCTTGCATACGATTTAAAAAATTGGGATGAGTTGAATAAAGAGCATACTTGTCTCCTCTATTTTCTTGAAGCTCTCTAAGTTGATCCAAGTAAGTGCTAAAATTAAATTTTAAATGCTCATCTCCTAAACCCGACGTAATTTTTAGCATTGCTCGAAGAGAATTTTCTAAATTCTTACAACCTAAAAAACCAACTCGGTCTGCGCTGATCTCTGCTGCTCTACTAAAATGTAATAAATTCAAATATTCAACGCGATTTTTCGCTTTATTAGGATCTGGATAAAGAGCATGCTGGTAATAAAAATGTGCCACCTCATGTGCGATCACCGACTCGAGCTCATCTTGATTTAATAATTCTACAAGCTTTGAAGTTAAAATAATTTCTGCGGTATCTGATAAAGGCATGGCGCTACAAGCAGCCTGAGTTTGAAAATGATTTGCGGTTACAAAAAAAGAAAAATTGTTTTTTATTTTAATTCGTTGAAAAACATTATCAATAGCCTTTGAAATATTAGGAAAAATTTCTGAAGATACTTTTACCGAGGTCGACAATAATCTTGAGAGGTTTTCCTTATTTTCAGAAGTTATTTTTTGACTAGATTGATTTAATTCGATGTTCAATTGTGTAGGATCATCTTTTTTATATCTAAATTTATCTAAAATATTCATTTAACAACCATATTTTTTTCTTAAATTTGCTGCTAGTTCCACCATTTTTTTTGCACGGTCTCTTATGCCTTGATTTGAATTATTTGTCTGCCTATTCCATTTACTATATTCCTCTCTAAGTCTTTTGCACTTTTGAGATTTAGACATATCTTCCGTGAGATTAAAGACAGTTTCATCCATTGTTTCGGAGTGTTCGATATCCGCAATGTTTGCAATTGCTACACTTTTCATCTCTTGGAAATATCTAAGATCAAGATTTAAAGCTTTAGCGGTTTTATTAAGAAGGGTATCCTCAGCAACCCTCCATTTATCATCTGAGCCAGCAACATCTAACAAGAGCTTCATAGCCTCGTATTTTTGTGCAGAGGTGGCTTTTTCATTAAGTTCTCCAGTAATTTTTGACATGCTCAATCTTTTATTTTTTAATTCATCATAAGTGTTGCTGATAAAAAAAGACAATTCAGCTTTTTTTTCATCCTCGTTTTCTAAGGGAAAAGAGTTTAAATCACGATTGCTTTGTAAAAAATCTAAAATATCCCACCCATACTGACTTTTAGTCCAATTTTTAATGATATCAATTTCTCTTTGTTGCATATGACCGTCAGCATTAGCCAAAGCCATACCTAACTGAATTGTATTTCGATTTACATCATCTGCAAACTCTTTTGTTTCTAAGAAACCTGGTTCTTGATAATCAATTTCAAATTCCGAATTTTTTTCAATGTAAATTTCTGAATTTTTATCTTTTTTAGGAATTCCCTTTTCAAACTTGGCATCCAGATTTGAAAAAAATAATTTAAAAACAAGTTTTCTTTTACCTTTTTTAGGTGGAACGACAAGTTGTGACGGAAAAGTTACTACACGAGACCATTCAAAATACTCTGCTCCTATTGGAATTTCCATTTCTCTCGAGGAGCATAATAGATATTCTTCATCATGAAAACCTGGAGTAGTACATTTTAAATATACTGGATTATTTTTTTCACTCTTGTCTAAAACATAAGCTACAATTTTTGCTTTAAAAACGTCATATTTCAATTTATTTGATTTGATATTTATAGGACCCTTTCCAAAAACGGTAATATAATCTTGCGTTTCGATAGTGTCATGATCAACATATATATTAAAATCTCCCTTTTCCTCAGAGATGTTTTTTTTATGTAATCTACTATGCTCCTCTACAAACTTACTAGCTTTAGTTTTCTTTTTCGTTTCTTTTTTCTCTTGCTTTTCTTCTTCTTTGGTGTTCATGAAATTAAAAATAATAATAAGAAGTATAGCAAAAGGTATGAATTTTTTTAAAGTACTAGCGTTAAAATCAAAACCTTTTTTTTCACCAGTCCGTTCTGCTCTAATTTTTTCAAAATTTTTTCTGAGTTCGTCAAAGTCCAATTCTTTTATCGGTTCAAATTTTTTTAAACGTTCAAGATTTTTTGTATCTTCCTGTGCAATGATTGGATTGAAAAAAGAAAGAAAAGCTATAATTAAAATTAATAATCTCACTAGATCTTATTCAACAACTATTTTTTCAACAATTTTTTTTGACTCATCTAATTCTTTAGTAGAATCTGGTTTAAGTTCTATCTCATGTTTATTTCCTGAGTCCACATCTGTGAAAAGGCAGTGAATTTTTCCGCTCAGATCATAGGAATATGTAACGTCCACAGGTTGTTTCGCAGGCCTATTGGGTGGCAGCGAGAGTGATTCATTATGAACAACATTTACAAATTCTTTGTTATTTTCCTCGCCCTCACTTTGAGTTACACTGCAATCAATTCCTGTTTGGTTTTCGTGAACAGTATAATACCTTTGTGTAACTGATACAGGCAACTTAGCGTCCCTTTTAATTATAATTGAATTTGCTAAAGTTTCTCGGCCTGTTCTTGGATCAGTTACTTGAACCAAAGTTCCCATATAAAAATTACAAACATCTGTTAATTCTACTTGTGACAAAGCTTCCTTTTGTTTTTGATTAAGTGATTTGTGCTCCGTTTTAAGTCCCGCATAAATTGCTGCACCGCAGACAACAGCCTCATCTACGTTTACACCTTTCACTGGTGGTTTTCCCATAAGTTTAGTTAAACTTTCTACGACTGCTGGAATCCGAGTACTACCACCCACAAGCAAAACTTGATTTATTCGAGATGGTTTCATACCAGCAGACTCCATGGCTTCTTCAATTAGCATTTTAGTTTTTTCAATATAGGTTTGAATGCTTTCCTCAAATTCACTTTTAGTAATTTCAATATTAAGCTCTCCCTTAGGACCATTAACCGAAATAGATGCTTTATCTTTTACAGAGAGGATTTTTTTTATATCCTCAGCTTTCTTCATGTGCTCTTTGTTATTTTTTAAATCTAATTCAGTATTAAATTTTTCTTTATATTTTTTGTTCATTAATTTGGTGATTTCTAAATCAAAATCTTTTCCGCCTAAATATTTGTCCCCTCGTGATGTTATGACATCAACTTTTTTATTCTTAACTTCTGCGATGGTGACGTCAAATGTTCCGCCTCCTAAATCATAAATCATAACTCTACCACCAACCTCAACACCTGGAAGACTAGCGTAATGTAAGACTGCTGCTGTTGGTTCGTTTATTAATTCTATAACTTCTATATCCGCAAGTTTTGCCGCATCAAAAGTTGCTTGTCTTGCACTTTCAGCAAACATTGCTGGAACGGTAATAACTGCGCGTTTAACGTCGGACGTATAATCTTTAAGTTTTTTTAAAATTAAAGCACTTATTTGTGCAGGAGTATAAATTTCAGTTTCAGTTCCATCATTTTGCTTCCACAGACCTTCATTAATTGAATAAACCATATCATTTTCCATTTCTCTTTTAGTCTGCACGATAACTTTATTTGGTTCCTTAACGAGATAGTCTAAAGCTTTGTCACCTACGATTACTTTATTTCCATTAACATAAACTGCTGAAGCTGTGATTTTTCTATTATCATCTATGCTTGGGATCACTTCAGGATTTCCCATATCATCTAAACTTGCAATTGCAGAAAAAGTTGTACCTAAATCTATACCTATGACTTTATTCATAATATCTATTCAAACTAAACAATATTAATAAATTTTTAAAGTGTTTTTATTTGATATTTTATATAAAATTTGATTATGGTTTTGACCAAAGCAAACCAAAAGGAAGTAAAGCAAAATTTTAGTAAAATTGAAAAATATATTGATATCAAAAATTTGGAAATCGAAAACCATGATCTTTCAACCGATTGGTCAAAAATAGGTCAATTTAAAAACTTAGAGTCTTTAAGCATTTCAAATTCTTTAATAAATGGGGATGTATTTTATAAAAACTTAGCTTTACTTAAAGAAATTAAAACTTTATCGATTGATGAAAGTTGTTATTTTTTAAAACACGAAATTGCTAAAAAAAGTCAATTAAATTTTTCAGCCCTTAAAAAATTTATTTTTGTCTGCTTAAAAAAAGACCAAATAAATTTTGATTTAGAAACATCTGTTGACAATCACAAAGAGGGCAAATTAAATTTTCTAAGTTTTCCTAATTTTCCTGCTTGTTTACCCTCGCTTGAGGAAATTGAAATCAGAAATTATGAAAATTATCTAAAAAAAAAAGAGCTAGATTATTACGATGAAGAAACTGATTCACAAAATGAAATTATTTACAAATTAAATTTTCATAATTTTTCAAGAATTAAAAACTTAAAAAATATAATACTTTGCAAAACTAATGAAGAATTGTTCAAAAACGAAAAGTTAATCTCTAAAATTTTTCAATTTCCTAATGATAAAAAAATTAAAGTTAATAATAATCTCATCAGCGATATTAAAACCAAACTTAGTGCTGCAAAAGAAATCTATTTGGATTTTGATCAAAGCAAAATAAATTATGATGATCAGTTTGACAACACTATAAGTAAATATGATTTAAAACCAGATTCAATTATAGTTCATTATCCTTCTCATCATTACTTAGGATATTCAGATAGATTTCAGCAAATTTTCGATAGTGCTGGAATCATGGTTATTAATTCCCTAAAACAATTTGAAGAATATTTGGAAAATATTAACAGTTTTGTAGATGAGTTCTTAGATAATTTTATAAAAGGAAAAAGCTTAAAAAAAATTCAAATTAAAATTAATAACTCTGAAACAACATCTTACGGACTCGAGTGTTTAATCAGAAAAATTGAAGAATCGAAAAAAATTGAATATGAGGTTATCTTTGAGCAGTATAGTAATGACAAAGAACTTTCAATTGATTATGGGAAATATTTAGCTTTTTTTTATTTCATTTTACATGCAAATAAAAAAAAGAAACATTATAAATTTTCAACAAATCTAGATAATGATTATTTAAAAATATTTTTAGAAAAAGTATTTTTTAACCAAGTTAAAACTATCATGGTAATAGAAGATCAAGCAAATTCAAAAATATTTAAAAATTTAAACGATATAGAAATTCCCATAGTAGATTGGCCATATATAGGCGAAGGTTTTAAAACTTATGAATATAATTTAGATTTTGATAATCTTAAAAAAGAATTGGATTTTCGAGATTTCTTCTATGAGCAATTGTGGTATGGACACACATATCTTCCTGAAAATAAGTTCCTAGATAATCCAAGTAATCAAGCAGTTTTTGTTAAAAAAGAGTTTTTAGATAAGTCCAAAAAAATTATTTTTAACAATGTAGAAAATATATCTTTTCAAAGAATTGCCAGCGTTATTAAGAAGGTAGCAGATTTTGAAGATTACAAAGATCTAAAAGAAAAAAAATTCAAATTTCCGTCATCGGTCAATAAAAAGAATATTAAAAGATTATACATTCAAGATAATTTTATTTTCAGGATTTCTGATCTTGAAGAATTTGAAAATTTAGAAGAATTTAATTTTTCAGGACATTTGGACGAAGAAGACAAAAATATGAATATTTTTCCAAAAATGGATAAACTTCGTTTTATCGATTATTCTGTTGATTACCCCTTCATTAAACAAAGTGACTCAACGTTTAAAAATTTTGAAAATTCACAAAATCTTGAAAAAATTACCTTGGGTCTTGGTTATAATACCAGGAGAGATGAAGGCAGGTGGACTTCGTACACGGTCGATGTCTCTAAATTTAATAATTTAAAAAAATTAAATTTTCTTGAATTAGATCATTTTGAACAAGATAAAATTAAAAATTTAAATAATTTGAATAATTTAAAAACTTTTAATTTGATTAACCCTTTTATGATTACTGAGGATCACCGTAGTGACGATGGTTTTGTTCATCAGCCTTTAACCGAAGATGATTTTAAATTCTTAGCACAGTCCAAAGAATTAGAAAATTTACAAATTTACTTTCCAAGATTTGGGAAGGCGAGAATTAATATTGATTTTGAAAAATTTATCAAATATTTAAATCCAAAACTTAAGTCAATTCATCTAAGGCTTGCTTTAGATCAAAAACAGCTCCAACAGGCACACAACTTATATAATAGTGTAATTAAAAATTTAAAAGAAGTTGAAAAAATTGATATTAATATAGATGATGCAGGCTTTCCTGAGCTAAAATATAATAAACGAAAAAAAGATGGATATGAAATTGCATTGCGGGAGCATGAGAAAAAAGCTAAAAATCCAATTATTATTGACCTCAAATCATTCAATGATTTTAAAAATTTAAAATCATTAAATTTCAAATTTTCAAGTTATATTGGTACAAAAATAAAGAATTTGATTTCAATTAAAAGTTTTAAAAAGTTGAATTTAATAGTAGAGGAGCATTTACTAGATGCTAATGAGTTAAAAAAATTATTCTACTCAATAGCCTCTAAAAAGGATATTTACATGTATGAATATAACAGAAATAGAAAAAAAATGGTTGAATACAGTTGGAATCTAGATGAAAAAAATAAAAAGGAATACGAAAAAATTGAAAAAGAAAGTGATTACGAAACCAAAGAGATTACTATTAACGGTGACAGCATAGATAAAATTTTACTAAAGAAAAAGAAAAAATGAAAAAGGAAACTTTTAAAAAATAATTGTGAATCTCGGTCTTCTAAATGAATATATACAAATACCTTATTTATGGGTTTGGTTACCAATACTTTCTGTTTCTTTCTTTTTTTCATGGTTCCCTAATACTGCAAAAAAGATTTTTAAATCGTATACTGATTTATTTCACGGAGCATTTAATATTTTAACAAATCTTGGTTTTGCTTTGTACACATCTCTAATTTTCGTTTTTATTCCCTCAGCCGGGATAATTTATTTTAATCATGACTTTTGGATTTCTATTATTTTTACCATTGTTTTTCTTTATATAATTTACGAAACAAAAATTATTTTAGGGAAAAAAATAACTTTAATAATTATTGTTGCTCCATTTATATTTTTTTACTTTATTTTTTTTTATTTTTTAAACGGAGAGCAGATTTATAAAATTTCTAAATACTGTGAAAACACATCCGTTTCTAATATCAAACAATGTATTTATTCAAATGGTGTTTATACTGGGGAGTTAAAAGCTTTCAAAAGACACGGGACAGGCAAATATATTTGGAATTCTGGTGCAATTTATGAGGGAGGATGGCAAAACAGCTTAAGGCATGGAAAGGGAGTTACCATAGATTCTAAAGGCATTAAAAGTGTTGACAATTGGGATAAAGGAAAAAAAATTAATTAACACTTTATTTTGTATCTTATTGACAAAATCAAATTAAATCATATTTTACTTTTATGTCCGACAATGAAATTTTAGATAAAAGCAATCCAACCCCTGAGTCTACAAACCAAAGCCATCAAGATTCAATTATAGTAAGCAAACCAAAAGAAGAAACTCTGGGAAGTGTAATTAAAGCTACAGATGAAAATTTTGAACAGCTAATAAAAAATGAAAAAGGAAACTTTTAAAAAGATTGTAGCTTTGCAGTTGGTATTATTACCGATCTATGTAATTAAGGGCATCATGTATCCCTATTATTTTGCTCCAGAAGAACTTAAAAAAGCTATGTTGATGTACGATGAGCTTCAACCATTTCCTGATACTTTTGTCCTTTTTTTATTAATTGTATTTATTTTAGCCTATATCATTTCTCTGTTTTTACTTTATAGATTCAATTATTATGGAAGATTAATCTTTCTCTGGACAACAGTTTTCTCATTTATTTTTGCATTTTCAAGTGGTTACTATACTTTTGATAGCGTAGATTATTTTTTAGAGTATTTAGGAACTTTGATTACAGGTTTTACTATCGCAGTTTCTTATTTTAGTCCCATTAGTAAACAATTTAAAAAATAAATCATTATGTTTGAAACTATAAATAAATTTGCTGGGTTCAACTTGTCAGCAGTATTGTTTGCTTTATTTGTGTGTTTAATTTCTATTCCATTATTCCATTATATATTATGGCCAATTTTAAAAATGGCATTAACTCCTGTTATAGGTGGATGGCTGAAAGTATTTGAGTTATTTGAAAAGCCGATGACAAATCTTTTTTTAAGAACAATAGGGTTATTTAAAAAAAAAGAAAAACAAGTTAAAAATAATGATAAATCTAAAACAAGTAAAATT
>PVBE010356605.1_pt1 | contig 10569 bp, 9 predicted proteins | sample 1631181 | NCBI WGS metagenome assembly PVBE01 (sample SAMN08397723, study PRJNA350692) | Marine metagenome, whole genome shotgun sequencing project. | isolation source: water | place: Pacific Ocean | collected 2012-04 | reverse complement strand
TCGGTGTCGAAGTCGCCGAAAACAGCCACCGCCTCGCCGCCGTCCATCGCCCGCCGCAGCCGATCGACGGCGCGGTCCATGTCCGGCAGCAACATCGGGTCGTGGGACAACCGCTCGTCCGCGGCCAGGTAGAGTTCGAGTTGGTCTCGGGACCGAATCCCGCGGTTGTAGACTAGGTGCGCTAGGAACGGCGTCAGCCTGACGAACTCGGAGAAACCGGCCGGTGGGGCCGCCCGCAGTCGCCAGACCTTGTCGTGCTGCTCAGCCAATGTCACCTCATGCTCGGTCGCCGCGCCCTATCTGCGGCTTCTGTCATCCTGAGGAGTCCCCGACGAAAGACCTGGGTGGGGCCGCACAACGATCGGTCAGCGGCTCTTCGTCCAGAACTCGTGCAGATCGCTCGTAGGCTGCCAGCCAAGGAGGCGCTTGACCTTCTCGTTGCTGAACTTGCGGTGGGGGAGGTCGGCGAAGACGAAGAACGACTCCCATCGCGACGGCAGAGTATCGAGGCCGACCGACAGTGCCGCGGCGAACGCGCGCCCGGTGTCCTCCCAGGTCAGCGAGAACGGCGTCAGGTCCTGGCCCAGCTCCGACCCTTCTTCTGGGTGGCGGAAGTTATAGAAGAATAGCCCGATCACGTACAGGTCGTGGTCCTGCGTGAAGACGCGGCAGATCTCGTGTCCTAGCGACTTCGTCAATGCGTACAGGTTCGTGCCCGGCTGGGCCGGAATGTCGGGCCCGACGTCGTGGTCGAATCGCTCATAGGTCGCACCCGAGATGGTGAAGTGCGGCCCGGTGTTGATCACCCGGCGAATGCCGTGGGCGACCGCCGCAGTCATGACGTTGTAGCAGCCCCGCGCGTTGACGTCGAAGGCGATCTGGCGGTCGGAGCGGAGCACCGAGAGGTTGATGATGGCGTCCATACCCTCGGCCGCGTCGACGACGACGTCGATGTCGGTGATGTCGATCTTGCGGTACTCGTGCGGGCTGCCCTCCAGGTTGTTGACGTCGCTCAGGCGCAGCTCGTGCTCCCCCTCCAGGGCCTTGACTACGTGCGGACCCATCGCGCCGTTGGCCCCGTACACCGCCACCTTCATCTGGCCTCCTCCGCCGTCGAGGCCTCGAACCCTAACTTCGTCTGGGCGGTCGCGGTCGCGAATCGAGCACCCGGAACGTTCGACTGGATGTGGTAGACGCGCCACCCGAAGGGATCGGGCAGCAGAATCCAGGGGGAGTCGTCGCCGGGCTTGGGAATGAGGGCCAGCTCGACCGCCTGGACCGCATCCTCTGCCAGGAGCGCCGCCGACGAAGCTGTCTTCCCGTCCCACACGAGGTCGCCCAGCCGCAGGCATATCACGGACAGCCGCTGCTCGCGGGCGAACTCGCGGCACACGTACTCGCCCAGGTGGTAGCTCAGGTCCGACACGTCAGACGTTGGCTCCGGCCTCCACTGCTCGGTGACCGTGTAGTCATCGGGGTACTTCTTGAGCAGGTCCAGCGAGCTCAGAAAGACCACTCGTGAGACGCCCTCGTCGGATGCGGACTTCAGGAGGTTGTAGGTGCAGTACGTCGCCTGGTCCAGCCGGTCCGATGGGCTGGCCTGGCGGTCCGTGCCACCCCAGTGGACGATGGCGTCCATACCTCGGACCAGTTCGTCGGTCCCGGAGTCGTGGCCTAGCGCCGACACCACCAACTCTGGCATCCGCGTGTCCGCCTGCCGATCCGTCAGGCGGACGTCATGAGTCGCCGCGAGGTCTCGGGCCAGCCGCGCAGGCAGACGCTCACTCGCGGAAGTGATTAGAAGGTTCATGTGAGAGCACGCCCCCTGCCGTTCGTAGTGAGCCTGTCGAACCACAAAGACCGCTCAGGGTGCCCGGAGCTCCGATACCAAACGGCATCAGGCTTCTACTCCTGGAACTCCCTGAACACCAGACTCGTGTTGTGCCCGCCGAACCCGAACGAGTTGCTCATCGCCGCGCTGACCCTGCCACGTTTGGGCATGTGGGGCGTGTAGTCCAGGTCACAGTCCGGGTCGGGGAACTCCAGGTTGATAGTGGGTGGTATCGCGCCCTTACTGATGGCCATGATGCTGATGGCCGCCTCCAGCGAGCCGCCTGCCCCGAGCAGGTGGCCGGTCATCGACTTGGTGGAGCTGATCGGGATCTTGTAGACGTCCTCGTCGAAGACCGACTTCATCGCCTCGGTCTCCGCCTTGTCGTTGAGGAGCGTGGAGGTGCCATGGGCGTTGATGTAGTCGATCTCGTGAGGCTTCATGTCGCCGTCCTGAAGGGCCAGGGTCATCGCCCGTGCGCCGCCCTCGCCTTCCGGGGCGGGCTGGGTTATGTGGTGGGCGTCCGCCGTCGCGCCGTATCCAACCATCTCGGCGATGGGGGCCGCGCCCCGGCTGCTGGCGGTTTCCAGCGACTCGAGGACCACGACGCCGGTTCCCTCTCCCAGCACGAAGCCGTCGCGCTCGGCGTCGAAGGGCCGCGACGCTTTCTGTGGCTCATCGTTGCGCTTCGACAGTGCCATGCAGGCATTGAATCCGGCCACTCCTATGGGCGAGATGGCCGCCTCCGCGCCGCCCGCGACGGCGATGTCCGCCACGCCCCTGCGCACCAGGTCGAAGGCCACTCCCAGCGCGTCCGCGCCGCTGGAGCAGGCCGAGACCGTGGCGAAGTTGGGCCCTTTGGCGCCCAGGAGCATGGATACCATACCCGAGGCCATGTCCGGAAGCATCTTCGGCACTAGGAACGGGCTGACGCGGGACGCCCCCCGCTCGTTCAGCACGCCGATCTGCTCCTCCAGGGTAATGATCCCGCCGATGCCGCTGGAAATGATGATCGCGACACGCTCGGCGTTGTCCGCGTCTATTTCCAGGTCTGCCTGTTTCACCGCCTCGAAGGAAGCCGCAACAGCGAGCTGAGCGAAGCGGTCCATCCGCCGGGCCTGCTTGCGGCCCAAATGGTCGACGGGGTCGAAGTCTTTGACCTCGCCCGCGATGGTCGTCTCCAGACCTGCCGGGTCGAAGGCGGAGATGGTGTCGATGCCCGACTTGCCGGCCAGCAGGTTCTTCCAGGTCTCGTCCCGGGTGAGGCCGACGGGGCTGATCATCCCCATGCCTGTGACCACTACACGAGACAGGTATGCCTTTCTGTGTCTCTTGTGATTATCCATGGTCACCGCGTGACATTCATGTGGCTGCAACAGTGCAGGCTATTATAGAGTACGCCGATGCGGTCCGGTCTAGCGTCAGCCGGACCGCCTGAGCTTATTGCCAGACCAGCTCCACCGAGCCGACCAGGGCCTCGACGGCCTCGCGCGACGGCTGACTGCCTATGGCGCCGCGGCCGCCGACCTTGAGGCCGGCGCTTGCGGCGCCCCATCGCGCGCCCTCGAACGGGCCCCAGCCGTGCACGATACCGTGCAGCACTCCCGCCGCGAAGGCGTCCCCGGCGCCGGTCGTATCCGAGACTCCTCTTGGAGCGATAGCCGGCACCCTGGCGACGTGATCGGAGGTCGCGACCCACGAGCCATCCTCACCGCACTTGACCGCCACGGTGTCGATGCCCCTCTCGATAAAGAATTCGATCGCTGCCTGCACCGAGTCGAGGCCGAATAGGGCGCCGGTCTCCGATGGATGGCTCGGAAAGAGCACGTCCACGTACGGCAGGATGTCGTCCAGCGCCGCCCGCGCCTCCTCGACCGGCCACATGTTCAGCCGCAGATTTGTGTCGTAGGAGACAGTAACGCCGAGCCGCCGCGCCATTTTGGCCGCCTCCAGCACCGTCTCCCGAGCCGTGGGCGACGTGGCCTGCAGGATCGCGCTCACGTGCAGGACTTTGGCGGAAGCGATGTACTGCTCGTCCAGGTCCCCGGGGACCATCGTGCTGGCCGCGCTACCCTTGCGGTAGAAGATGAACTCGCGGTCGCTGTTGGGCAGAAGTGAGATGAAATGGACGCCGTTGAACCCATCGACACGCTTCACGCGCGACGTGTCGACGTCCAGGCCGGCCAGCTCTCCCATAAGGTAGTCGGTGAAGGGGTCCTCGCCCATGCGGGTCACGTATCCGCAGGACGTGCCCAGCCGGCTGGCCATGAGGATGGCGTTGCAGGTATCGCCGGCGTAGGACTTGTGGAATCGCGAGGCGGTGCCGATCGGCTCGTCGCTGAACAGCTCGATCAGGCACTCGCCGATGGCAACGATCTCAGGCAAACGCACCGCTCCCAACGGTCTAGCGGCGTAACGGCCGCATTACTCCTGACCCGCCTCTGGGAGAGGGTTGGGGTGAGGGCTCTTCCATCCCTCCCAGAACGCTCGCCTGAGGATACCAAAACCGGCCGTACAGCGCTACCCGGCCGCCGGACTAGTCGCCCTTGTAGGCGCGGCTGCCGTCCTGGTCTTCCAGGTACTATCTGACCATCAGCGCCACGGTGGTGCCTTCGCCCACTGCGCTGGCCACCTGCTTCGTGCTGCCCGCGCGCATGTCACCCGCCGCGAACACTCCTGGTCTGTCGTTGAGACGCTTCTGCGTGCGCCCATAACCAGTTGGATGCACCATCGCCCTCCGAGGCTCATCCCGTTTGGCCAGAGCCGTATCGCCGCGTTCTTCCCCTGAGCGTTCCTAAGGGTCTACAGACCCGCTCCACGTCGGCCGTGAAGAAGGTCGTTCTCAACCACCCCTTCTATACGCCCCGATGTCTCATCGGGGCGTATAGAAGGGCGTACTCAGACGGGGTATAATCACGAAGGTCATGCCCCACGATTCGATCCAGATGTCATGACGTCACTTATCACCGCAGGCAACAGACCCAGGGTCGTAATAGAGACCCACGGCTGCAATCTCAACCAGGCCGACACCTCGGTCCTGGCGTCCGACTTCCTGCGCGCCGGGTTCACCCTGGCTTCGAACGACGACGAGGTGGACGTCTACGTCGTCAATACCTGTACCGTCACCCACGTGGCCGACAGAAAGGCGCGACAGGCGCTCCGGACGGCCCGGCGGCGCCATCCCCGGGCCACCATCGTGGCCACCGGGTGCTACGCCCAACGTGACCCTGAGGGTCTGAACGGCCTTGAGGAGATTGATCTCGTACTGGGCAACACCGCCAAGGCCGAGTTGGTGCGGCGGGTGCTCGACCTTCGCGGCGACTCGCTGACGCCCTGCGCGGAGGGCGAGGAACCGGCGGCCCACCGCGTTCGGACCGGCCGCACGCGGGCGATGGTCAAGATACAGGAAGGCTGCAACCAGGTGTGCGCCTACTGCATCGTGCCCAGGGTCAGGGGCAGGGAGCGCAGCGTTCCGCCGGAGCAGCTCATCGGCCTCGTCAATCGGCGCATTGCGGAAGGTTATCTGGAGATCGTCCTGACCGGTACCCAGCTCGGCACCTACGGCTACGACCTGCCGGGCACCGGCCTCGTGGACCTCGTGCGCAGAGTGTTGGAGGAGACCGACGTCACGCGACTCCGCGTGTCATCACTGCAGCCGCAGGAGATCGGCGCGGACCTGCTGGCCCTGTGGTCGGACCGCCGCCTGTGCCCGCACTTCCACATCCCGCTGCAGAGCGGCAGCGCGGCCATCCTGCACCGGATGCGGCGGCGCTACTCTCCCGAGGAGTATCGTAATGCGGTGGACAGGGTGAGGCGCTTTGTGCCCGACGTCTCGATCACCGCCGACGTCATCGTCGGGTTCCCCGGCGAAACCGAGGCAGACTTTGAGGCGACGCGGTCGCTGTGCGCGGAGGTGGGATTCGCGGCGGTCCACGTCTTCCCGTACTCCACCCGGCCTGGCACCAGCGCGGCCCACTTCCGCGACGCCGTAGGCGCGGCCACGAGGACCACCTGGCTTCAGGAGCTGTCCTCCATCGCGGCCTCCGGCGCGGCGGCCTTTCGCAACGGCTTTCTGGGCACGACGCGGCTGGTCTTATGGGAGAACAGGGTGGGAGGGGCCGTGCCCGGGACGTGGAGTGGCCTGACCGACAACTATCTCAGAGTGGCCGCGCATAGCGACGAGGAACTCGCCAACGCCGTGACGGATGCAAGGTTGCTGCGACTGGACGGCAACGTAATCAGGGCCGAGATAGCTGACCCGCGACAGACCCCGGTTCCTATGCCACAGTCCCTATCCCCCAGCCCCTAGAGAGCCTTGGCGGAAAAATGGGTCTGCCCGTTTCGCTGCACTAGGTAGCCCGACTGCTGCTCGTTGGCGTGCCCGAACACCAGTAGCCAACCACCCTCGATGGCCATCTTCAATAGCTCGCGCTTCTGGTTCAACGTGTCATTTGGTGACTGGTCAATTGCGGCGATGTTGGGGAGCGGCAGGTGGAACGCCGTCGGGACAAGGTCCCCCATGTAGGCGATCCGCTCGCTTCCCGCCTCGACCAACACTATCTGGTGGCCGTTCGAGTGGCCGTGCGTCACCTTCACGCTGACCCCGGGTGCCAACTCGGCGTCGCCGTCTATCAAGGTCAGCATGCCGCTCTCCTGCAGAGGCATGAAGTCCCTGCTGTGGAACGATTGCTCGCCTCGTTCGTTCGGCGCGTTCGCTTCGTCCCACGAGGCCTGCTGCACAACGTACTCGGCCTTGGGAAAGGTCGGAATGGCGGCGCCGGACCGGTCTAGCTTGGTGCAGCCGCCGACGTGGTCGAAGTGGAGATGGGTCAGAACGACCTTGTCGATGTCCCGGGCGGTCAGTCCATGCCTTTTGAGCCCGCTCAGGAGCTTGTTGCCGGTGAGCCCGTATGCGGCTTTCAGGCGCTCCGACCTCTTAGCCCCGGCCCCGGTGTCGACCAGGATGTTCTCCGTCGGCGTCTGGATCAGAAGGCAGTTCAACCCCAGTCTGACTCGATTCTTGCGGTCTGGCTTCATCTGGAGCTCCAGAAGGCCTTCGGCACCTGGCCGAATACGGCCCCTCCATCGAGAAGGAAGCTGCCGTCGCTGATGATGTCCACCGAGGTCCCGCCGAGTTTCACTTGAATCCTCTCCTCCCATCACGGGCGGCTACCTGAGTCGGTCCACACTGTTCCTGGGGCGGGCAGCCGTCGTGCGCACCCTTCGGCAGAGCCCAAACTAGTCCCGGACCGGCCGAGAACGTGGGACGCACAGGCGCCCCACGTTCTCGGCCGGGCGGTCAAGGCGAAGCGCGGGTCTCGTCCAGTCTCACGGAGCGGCGCCCTGATCGAGGCCTCACGTTGCTTGGTCCAGATCGGCCGACGTCAGTCGGTCTAAGCTGCGGCCCTTAGCGGTTTCGATGCGCCCCGCACTTAGGCCACCGTACTCTCCCATGAGAGCCAGTCCGACCAGTCAGAGTTCACGCTCCTTGTCCGAACCTTAGGCCCAACATTCCGGTTTGTCAAGCCGGACGCTAGGGCGGGTTTTCTCGACCGTTTTCGACAAAAGATATGACTCCGAGGACGGCTGAAAAACGCCGTTGGCGGAGCGGTCGGCGATGGGTGAAGCAAAGCATCTGTGGAGCTAGAGCTCTTCTATGGCCGACGCAAAGGCGTCGGCGGTCAGCTCAACGTCGTCGTCGCCGTGGGCAGTTGAGACGTAGTACTTGTGCTCTCCTTTAAAGACTCCGCGTTCCTGCAGGAGTTTGGTGAACCTGAGGGACTTCTCATCGTCCGCGGACAAGGTCGCATGGTAGTCTACGATCTCACGGTCGGTGAAATACACGTCGAACAGCGGGTCCTCGCCCACTACCTGCGCTGGGATCTCAGCCTGGTCGAGTTGCTGCTGCAGCGATTCCCTTATCCGGCGGCCCGTCGCGAACAGCCGCTCGTAGGTGCCCTCCTGCCGGAGCACATTGAGCGTTGCCAGCCCGGCCGCGGCGGCGACGGGGTTGCCGCTGAGGGTGCCCACCTGCATCAGGTGCTCCTCCTTGGACACGCGGCCACGGTCGAAATGCTCCATAATCTCCGATCTGCCGGTGACGGCCGCCAGCGCGAAGCCGCCGGCCAACGCCTTGCCCAGGGTGCACAGGTCCGGCGTGACGCCGTAGTACTCCTGCGCGCCGCCATATGCGAACCGGAAGCCTGTCACTATTTCGTCGAAGATGAGAGGTATCCGGTACTGATGGGTGAGCTCGCGCAATCCCTCCAGAAAGCCCGGCACCGGCGCTATCACCCGCTGAAAGGGCTCGACGATGACGCCCGCGATCTCGTCGTGATGCTTCTCCACGATGGCCGACGTGGTCTCGATGTCGTTGAATGGGGCCACGAGCATCTCGGAAGCGATGGCCTGCGGAACGCCCGCCGAGTCCGGCCGGCCGTGCGGAAAATCCGTTGGCTCGCCGGGCATGACCGCGACCAGGGCGTAGTCGTTCATGCCGTGGAATCCGCCCTCGAATTTTAGGATCTTGTCTCGCTTTCTGAACGCCCGTGCTACCCGCATGGCATAGAGCGTGGCCTCGGAGCCGCTGCTGACGAACCGCACCTCATCGGCGCACGCGACTGCGTCGACGACGGCTTCGGCCAGTGCGACGATCTGCTCGTTCATCGCGAAGAAGGTGGTGCCCAGCTCGGCCTGCTCGACCACCGCCGCGACCACGTCCGGGTGCGAGTGCCCGATCAGCATCGGACCGGAGCCGAGCAGGTAGTCTACGTACTCGTTGCCGCTCACGTCCCAGATCCGGGACCCGCGCCCGCGGCGGATGATAGCGTCGAAGGACGTGTTCCCCAGGCTGGCCCCTGGCAGGACACTGGTGGCCCTGTTCTGTAGACTGCGTTCCTGGTTGCCGACAGTCCTCTGTCCCACGAGTCTCTCCCTGGCAGCAAGTTCTTGTGATTCGGCTGTCTGCACGGCAGCCGGAGGCGATTATATCAGAGCCCTAGCTACGCGCAGCCGTGGCTCGAAACCTGCCCTATAATGGGCGCCTACAGCCTGGAGTGGCAATAGGACTGAGGGCACAACATGGAAATCAAGGTCGTAGGCGGCGACATAGCACAGCAGCAGATACCGGCGGTGATCGTGAACCTGTTCCAGGGCGTCACCGCGCCCGGCGGTGCGACGGGAGCGGCGGACCGGGCCCTGGACGGCGCGATCTCGCAACTTATCGAGGACGGCGAGATACGGGGAAAGCGTGGCGAGCTAACCCTGATCCACACGCTGGGCAAGATGGCCCCGTCCAGAGTGCTTGTCGCCGGACTCGGCAAGGAGTCCGAGCTCTCCGAGGACACCGTGCGTGAGGTCACGGCGCAGGCCTGCCGGCGCCTGCAAGGGCTGGGCGCGTCCAGTATCGCGACAGTCGCCCACGGGGCCGGCATCGGGGGTATGGACGCCCGTGCGACGGGCCAGGCCATCGCCGAGGGCGCCGTCCTCGGTCTGTACCGGTTCGACAAGTACAAGTCCCGTGACGACGACCGCAGGTCCGTCGACGACCTTGCCATCGTCGAGCTCGACGATGGCAAGGTGGGAGATATCCGCTGGGGCGTCGAGAGAGGCGTGCTGCTGGCGAAGGCTGCCAACCTGTGCCGCGACATGGTCAACGAGCCCGCCAACAAGATGACCCCGACACGCATGTCCGAGATCGCCCTGGAAGTCGCCAGCGAGTGTGGCCTTGAGATCGATGTGTTGGACGCCGACCGGATGGGTGAGCTAGGCATGGGCGCCCTACTCGGCGTCGCCCAGGGCAGCCGGGAGCCTCCAAAGCTCATAGTGATCGAGTATCGCGGCGACCCCGACGACCAGGATAACAACCTGGGCCTGATCGGCAAGGGCATCACTTTCGACAGCGGCGGCATCTCCATCAAGCCAGCCGCCAACATGGGCGCGATGAAGGGCGACATGGCCGGCGGAGCGTCCGTGATCTCGGCCATCAAGGCGATCAGCAAGCTCGGACCGAAGATCAACGTGACCGCCATTGTCGCCGCCACTGAGAACATGCCCGGTGGCCGGGCTCAGCGTCCCGGCGACATCGTGACCGCGATGAACGGCAAGACCATCGAGATCGACAACACCGACGCCGAGGGCCGGCTGGTCCTGGCCGACGCGGTCTCTTATGCGCGGACGCTGGACATCGGCCGTATCGTCGACGTGGCTACGCTGACCGGCGCCATTGTCACCGCGCTCGGCAACGTGTGCACGGGCGCCTTTGGCAGCGACCAGGACCTGACGGACGCCGTGGTCGAGGCGGGAAAGAGCGTCGGCGAGCGCATCTGGCAGTTCCCCACCTTCGACGACTATCGTGACCAATACAAGAGCGACGTGGCCGACTTCAAGAATACCGGCGGCAGGGCGGCAGGCTCCATCACCGGTGCGCAGCTAATCGGCGAGTTCGCCGGCGGCGCCGCGTGGGTGCACCTCGACATCGCCGGCACCTCCAAGACCGACAAGCTCAAGGGCTATAACCCCAAGGGCGCAACCGGCGTGCCCGTCCGCACACTCGTTCGCCTCGCCCAGGACCTTGCCCGAGACGAGTAAACGCGTACACCACAAGGCGCCAGTTTTCCGTTCTTGGTGAACACCCGGACGGCGCGACGTGGCATCGAGGCCGTGCACATGGAGGTAACTGTAGCAGTTCGGGGTAGGAATCCTCTCTCTAGCTGACACCGTCGGGGCGAGTTGCAAAC
>PVBE012323704.1_pt1 | contig 10570 bp, 8 predicted proteins | sample 1631181 | NCBI WGS metagenome assembly PVBE01 (sample SAMN08397723, study PRJNA350692) | Marine metagenome, whole genome shotgun sequencing project. | isolation source: water | place: Pacific Ocean | collected 2012-04 | reverse complement strand
TTAAGAACTTTAAATGCTGCTGGAAGTGAGGTTTGCAATATTCAATATGATACTACTAATGCAAATATAAATTTTAGAACTTCTAATACACAAAAAGCTACCATCACATCAGCAGGTAATGTTGGTATCGGAACTGATAATCCTCAAGTTAAATTAACTGTATCATCTACAAGTCCTGCCGTTTGTGACATACATCATATTGATGGTGGCACAAATGATGAAGCAAGAATAATACTTGGTGCTTTGGCTAATAATCCACCAGGACAACGAGGTGCTGGTATAGCTGCTGTAAATAATGGTGCTGGACATGACTTAATAGTAAAATGCTCTGCCAGTCACTCTGCTGGTCCAACAGAAAAAGTTCGCATCAAAGCAGATGGTAAAGTTGGTATCGGAACTGCTGTTCCCGGTCAAATATTACATCTGTATGCTGCAAATCCTTTCCTTCAACTACATGGAAACAATCCAACAACTAGTGATACTGGTATATTCCTTAATGCTAATAATAATAATTGGGTTTTAAAGGCAGATAATTATTCAAGTCAAAATTTATTTCAAATTAAAACAGGAACTCCTAGTTCATCTGTAGCAAGATTTTCAATTAATTCAACTGGTATGGTTGGTATTAATGATGCAAGTGGAAATGCAAGATTAGTTGTAAAGGGTGATTCAGATGTAAATGATGCAGATTGTCAGATAAGAATTTATGATACGGATAGTACTGCTGGAAGTCAAATACCAAGTGTTTCATTTTGGGGTCCTAGCACAGAGATAGGAAGAATAAGAGGAACAGATACCTCTGGTATGAGATTCTATACTCATAATGGTAGTAGTTTAGGAGAAAGAGTTCGCATAGCATCAGATGGTAAAGTTGGTATCGCAACTGCTGATCCTCAATATCAGTTGCATGTTCATGGATCATTTGCTGCAACAACTAAGTCATTTGTTATACCACACCCAACAAAAGAGAATTATAATTTACGTTATGCATGTCTTGAAGGTCCAGAGAACTCAGTCTATGTTCGAGGTCGAACAGTCGAATCAGTAATTGAATTACCAGACTACTGGACTGGTCTTGTTGATGAGGAATCGATTACGGTTAACCTTACACCTATTGGAAATAAGAAAGTTTGGGTGGAAGGAATAAATAACAATGAAGTTTTTATAGGTTCTAATGATAGTATTGATTGCTTCTATACTGTTTTCGGAGAGAGAACAGATGTCGAGAAACTTGAAGTAGAAGTGGAGGATAACTAAAATGGGATTTAACATTGGATCAAGAGTATTAAGAGCTACTGGTGGAAGTATTAAGAGAGTAGGTAATTATAAAATTCATACTTTTCCAGAAGAACATGTCACTGATGGATTGTCAATGTATTTTGATGCTGGTGATCCACGGTCATTATATCCAGGTTCAACAGCATGGAATGATTTAAGTGATGGTGGACATGTAGGAACATTAACAAATGGTCCAGTTTATAGTAATTTTGCTGGTGGAACTATTGCATTTAATGCAAGTGGTGCTAATGACCAGATTTTAATACCTGAAAGTGGTTTATTCCATAAAAGCTATACTCTTGAGTATTGGTTTAGACCTACTAATGTTAGTAATGGTTATGCGGTCTTATTCGCTATGAAAGGATATGATAGCGATGCTAAAGCATTCACAATGTATCAATATAATGCAGATATAAGATTCTTTTCTGATCCAAGTGATGAGTATACGCAAGGTAATGTTAATTTAACACCTGATGCAACAAGTGTATTAACTACCAACACCTGGCATCAGTTGGTAATAACGAGAGATGTTTTAACAAGAAAACTTATATTTTATAAAAATGGTGTTCTTCAATCATCATCACCTTATCTTCATGATATAGATCATGAAGCATATAATGGGGGTTATGGATACTGTATAGGTTCAAGAAATGCTGTAGATTATCCTTTATATGCATCAGTATCTATTGTTAGAGGTTATAAACGTGCCTTATCTGCTGATGAAGTATTGCAAAATTATAATGCAGATAAAGTAAGACATGGTATTACATATACAGGTTCATTTGTTCCAACATGTTCTGGTAGTGCTGGTAAGATAGATTTACTTTGTGTTGCTGCTGGTGGTGGTGGTGGTGTTCAACATGGAGGTGGCGGTGGTGCTGGTGGAGTACAAGAAGTTAATTCTTTGTCTCTTACATCCGAAGCAACTTATTCTGTAGGTATTGGATCTGGTGGTAAGGGATCTGATACTGCAGGTACTTTTTCTGGTCTTAAAGGTATTAATGGTGGGAATACAACATTCTCTGGATCTAATATTACTACTATCACATCTATAGGTGGTGGTGGTGGTTCTTCTATGAAGGCTGGTAACGAAGCTGGTAATTCTGGTGGATCAGGTGGTGGTTCTGCTTTAGATCAAACTGGTGGTGGTGGAACTAAAGCTGGTGGATCTGGAACTGCTGGACAAGGATATGCTGGTGGAACTATGAATGGATATAGTAGCACTAATTATGGTGGTGGATCTGGTGGAGGTGGAGCTGGTGGTTTAGGTGGAGACTCACCATATGGAACTACTTATCTTGCTGGTGCAGGTGGTAAAGGTATCATCTCTACTATTAGTGGTTCATCTGTTATGTATGGTAGTGGTGGAGGTGGTGGAACTCATTCCCCGTGGCAGCGTGGAACGGTTACCGAAGGTGGTGGTAGAGGCGGTAATAGTTTTACTGAACCAGGACATAATGGCCGACATGGAACAGGTAGTGGTGGAGGAGCATCAGGTGCAATGAATTATGCTGGAGGATCAGGTGGTCATGGTGTTGTAGTTGTTAGATATCCTGCAGAAGATTATAATATCGAACTACTTATTGTTGCTGCTGGTGGTGCTGGTGGTTCTTCTGATAATACTAACGGATCTGCTGGAGGTGGCGGTGGTGCTGGTGGTATACTTTATTATTCAAAGACACCAGTAGTTGCTGGAAAGAATTATTTGGTAGGTATAGGAACTGGTGGAAGAAGTGTAACTGGTGACTATCATGGATATAATGGTAATAATAGTTATTTTGGCGATAAAGTTGCTATCGGTGGTGGTGGAGGAGGAAAGGGATATAAGTCTGGTGGTGCTATTCTATTTAATAATGATGGTAGAATTGGTGGATCTGGTGGAGGGGGAGGATCTAATGCTGGTACTCCTGCAAGTGGATATTGTTTAGGAGGAAAAGGATTATCTGGACAAGGAAATAATGGTGGTGGTGGATCAGATGGATCTGGTGCTGATGGTGCTGGAGGCGGTGGCGGTGCTGGTGCCGTTGGTGGTGCTGGTGTTGGTGGGTCATCAACTGCAAAAGGTGGTGCTGGAGGTGCTGGAAAAGCATATACAATTAGTGGTTCATCTGTAACCTACGCTGGTGGCGGTGGCGGTGGCGGTGGAGCTGGTGGTGCTGGTGCTGGAGGTGCTGGAGGCGGTGCTGCTGGAGGCGGCAGTGATGCTGCTGGTAATAATGCAACTGCTAACACTGGTGGTGGAGGAGGAGGATCAGGATGTAGAGGCAGTAGTCATAATGAGGCATCTGGAGCAGGTGGGTCTGGTATTGTTATTATTGCATACAAGGGATCGCAAAGAGGAACTGGTGGAGTTGTAAGTTCAACAGCAAGACCAGGATACACTACTCATACATTTAGAGTAGAAGGAGAAAATCTCTTTATACCATGATAAATACAATTACTGAGGTATAACTAAATGGCAACTTCGGATAAAGATATTCTTATAACTCCCAATAAGTATGCAGCAGCAGGTACTGATCCTAAGATAGAATTTAGGGGATCAACTGTTGGTAGTTCATCTACCATTACAATGGTTGCTGTTGGTCGAACAGATAATGATGGAGTATTAGCAATTAAGGCAGCTGATGGAGATACTATTGCAGCATTTAGTGAGCAACAAACTGGATCTCTTTTTTCTGTTACTGATGAGGAAGGAGTCACAAAATTTGAGGTTAATGAGACGGGCGTTGTTAATACATCTGGAAGTAGTGGTGCATTAGGAGTTCCTGTAGGATTTACAACAGAAAGACCTGAATCGCCACAAGCAGGATATACTCGTTGGAATAGTAATCATTCTTGTTTGGAAGTTTATAATGGATCTGAATGGACAGAAATAATGTCTGATTATTTTCCATCAGGATCTACAATATTACAATAGGGGTGATATAATATGTCAACTGCATCTTATTTAAAAAGAACTCCTTCATCTGACGGTAATCGTAGTGTATTCACTTGGGCTGCATGGATAAGAAGAGAGACTTTATTTCAATGGCAGAGAATTTTTTCAATTCAGAATTCTCCTGGTGATGTTAGTGGTGGTGATGGTAATGCAGCAATGCAATTTACTGATGATGGTTATTTCCGTTGGTTTGATACAATGGAGCATTCTGACTCACAGGATACTACTAATATAGATCTTCAAACTACTGCAAGATTTAGAGATGCTCATGGTTGGGTTCATTTTATGGCAGTTTTTGATGCCATTAGAGCAAATAATGAGCAGAGAGCATCCTTATATGTTAATGGAACCAGAATAAGTCATTATACTAGTCAAGATTGGGGAACTGTTAATCAGAAGAGTTCTATGAATATGCGTGGTAATATGCATATGATTGGGGCTAGACAACCAGGTGGAACAATCAGTGAAACGTGTCCGATGGGTATATTTGATAATTATTTTGTAGATGGGTTAGCATTAACACCAGATGAGTTTGGATACTATAGAACGGATCGTGGATCTCTTTCTACAGGATGTAAAGCTGCAGATTATTCAGAGTTTAAAGGAGAATGGTATCCTTTAGCACCGAATATAATTAAGTCAAAGATAGAAGATAAGGGTGGGTTTGGTGTTAATGGATTTTATTTACCATTTAATGGGGCAAATGACCCTGGTGCAGACTTCCATATGACACCAGATACTATTCTGGAACTTAAGACTGATCAACAACAACCATTAGCAGAGATTAAAGGAGTTCAGACAGTTCGTGAAGATCCTTTAAAGGATTATTTAAAGTTAGCAATACCTGGTGTTCGTGGTGGATTGGGTCAAGGATATGGTGATTATACTCACCTTATTACAGGTAAGGGTGTTCCTTGGAATGTGGCACCAGCTGGTAGTGCAGGAGAGCCTAGGAGTACTTATTGGTATTATGGAAGTGCTTTAAGTTTTAATGGTAGTAATGTATCATATGATCTTGATTCAGGTTTTCCTGCTTTTGGATCAGGTGATTGGACAATAGAATGGTGGATGAATCCAAGCAGTCTTTCAGGAAGTTATCTTGGGTTAGTAGATTTCACTGCATCAACAAATACAAAACGAATTGAAACAGCATTACAAAGTGGTACGATTCATATTTACACTGATACTGGTAGTTGGAGGTCCACTGGATTTGCTCCACCAGTAGGTCAGTGGTCACATTGTTGTTTTGAAAAACATAACGGTATTCTGGCTTTTTATGCTGATGGTAATCTTAGATGGAGTGTAACAAATACTCGTAACTATGATCAAACATCAACTCCAAAGATGGGTAGGCATAGTAATTATTACAATGGATTTATATCAGACGTTCGTGTTTATCACGGGATAGCAAAATATGGTGGTATTTTTGATACACCTAAACCTTATGGGTCACATAATTTTTCGAAGTTAATCTATTATAATAATTTCCATAGTGATATTAGTGGTTGGGGTGGTGACTCTGGTGCAGTATTATCACATGATGCTGGAACTTATAGTGGTCAAGTAACAGGATATATGAATGTTGATAATGGTCCAGATAATACATTTGCTGTTGCAACTTATAATAAATTAATATCTGGTAAAAAATATCGGATAAGAGGTAGAGCTCTTTGCAGTCTTTCAGGTTCTTATGAGTTTAGGGTAAGAGCAGGTGGATCTAGTACACAATGGAATAAGACCAGTGGATTAACAAATGATCAATGGTTTACGTTTGATACAGGTGCTATTACTGCTGATGGAGTAAACTTAGAAATTGGATCTCAAGGTGGTGGTATTACATACATTAGGTTTGATTGGATTGGTATATGGGAACTTGATAGTACAAGTTATCATGATGATTATAATACTGGTAACTCAACAAATAAAACTTGGCAAGTAATTCCAGATGCATTCCCAACAAATCAATTCGCAAGAATAAGTCGTCTTGATCAAGAACATGCTCGTGTACAAAATGGAGGACTAACCTTTCATGATGATGGTAGTGATAGTTGGGATGTTGCTAGAGCAACTATGGGTGCTAAGTCTGGTAAATGGTATTGGGAAATACATCATACCAATTCGGCAGGAAATAATGACCTAGCAGTTATGTTGACATCAATTATAGGTCAGAGTGGTAAAGATAATTGGAGAGGTGCAAGAGTTACTTCTTTACCAGGACAAACTTATGATGCTGGTGTAACATATTATGAGAATGGTGGAACAGGTCGTCTTTATCATGCAGATAATCAATCTGGTGGTTCAGCATGGGGTGCTTCTTATGGTGATGGAGATATAACTTCAGTTGCTTTGGATATGGATAATAAGATGGTTTGGTTTGCTAAGAATGGTATATGGCAAGGAAATGGAGATCCTGCAGGGATGGGATATCCAGCTAAGGATAAGTTATCAAAATATTCTGATTGGTGGTTCCCTGCATTTGGAACATACTATGAAGGTTCTTGGACGACTGTTAATTTTGGACAGAACCCAACTTTCTGTGGCTTTTTACATGAACATGAGAAAGGAACATATAAAGACGACAATGATGTTGGATTATTTAAATATGAACCGCCAGCAGGATTTTTAGCATTATGTACTAAGAATCTTCCCGATCCTGTTATTAGTAAACCTCGTGATCATTTTAGTGTAACTAGTTATCAGGGTAATGGTAACAGACAATCAGTTACTGTTGGGCATGAAGCAGATATGGTTTGGGTTAAATGTAGAAGTCATTCTGGATCTGATTGGTATGTAGGTGATAGTCTTCGTCCGATGTATCAATTGTTACTTAATTCTGATGCTGTCCATAATCAGACTGCAGCAAACGGTATTTATTTTGGTGCACCAGGGAGTAAAAAGGTATCAATAGGACAGATGGGTGATACTAATTCATCTGGATATCATTATAGTTTATATGCTTGGAAGGCAGGTGGTAGTAAGAGTACTTATAATGTAGATGGAGAGGGGTATTCAACTACGACTATATTTGAAGATAGAACAGGTATTGATTTAACTACAGGGACTCATACTCCTACTGCTATATCTATAAACACAAAGGCAGGTCTTAGTATTGTTAGATATACATCAACAACTTCTGTTGGTACTGTTGCTCATGGTCTTGAGATGCTTGATGGGCAAAACTCAGGTGATTCAAGAGATGTTGCAATGATTATGACAAAGCAACTAACTACTTCAAGGGATTGGCATTTTGGTAACACCCAGATCAATGGAGATGGTGATTGGAATACTTCAGATACAGAATCACATGGATATAAATCTAATAGTAATACTAATGGTTATGATGGTAGTAATGGTAGAAGAGCACATCTTCATCCTGACGGAAAGCATTTTAATGTAGACTCTACTACGAATGGAATTCAGTTCGTGGCTTATATTTGGAAAGAGATTGAGGGTTTCTCTAAGTTTGGGGCTTATGCAGGTAATGGATCGAGTGATGGAACTTTTGTTTATTGTGGATTTAGACCTGCATTTGTATTGTTTGTTAAAGCAGCTTCTGGAGAAAACTGGAGAATAATTGATAGTGCTAGAGATTCCTGGAATCAGGCACAACAACATAATTTTGTATCTAATAATGCTTATGAATCAAGTGAAACTGGATTTGATTTCTGTGCTAATGGATTTAAGGCTAGAAGTAATGATGGGCATATAAATGGTACGGATGCGATGTATCTTTATATGGCTTTTGCAGAAACACCATTCAAGTATGCAACTGGTAGATGATTGTGCTATAATAAAAGTCTTATAAATTATATTTTAGACTACAGTAATGAACTTTACGATATTTTCTAAGGATGGTTGTCCATATTGTGATAAGGTAAAGCAAGTATTAGAGTTGACAAATAGTAAATATGTGGTGTATACTTTAGGACAGCAGTTTGAAAAGGATGCATTTTATGGGGAGTTTGGACATGGATCTACATTTCCTCAGGTTGTTTGTGATGGAAAGAAATTAGGAGGATCTGTTGAAACCATTAAATTCCTCAAAGAAAATAAAATCATTCAGCAATAAGATAAATAAGTCAAACGAACGTATTAATCGTGGGTTTGAACTTATAATTAGTGGAGGCAAAAAGAAACGCAAACCATTTCACGTTGTTTTTGATAAGATTGTCTGCTTTTTTAATCGAGAAGTAACTATCTACTTTGAATTTTCCTTATCGGCAAGGAAAAAAACCTAATTCCTTAAAGGGGGTAGACAAATGAGCACCATTGATATAGTATTAGTAACAGTATTACCTATATCATTTTTACTTTTTTTAGTGGGGACAATAAGTGGATGGGTAGCAAGAGATTATATGATGAACTATCGGGAAGTACCAAGACCTCACCCCGAAATGTTTGATGGAAATGGGAACTTAGTTCCTGATGAGGTAATTGCATTTAACTTTGAAAACTATCATGACGACAACGAAAGCGAAGAAGACGACAACTAGGAAAACGACACCTAAGAAAAAGGTTACCGTAACTCCTACTCCAAATCTTCCTAGACATCCATTTGCCTTTGAGGTATTTGATTTAGTTTCTAGGCAGAGAACTAAGGCTAAAAAGATTGAAGTTCTACGGAAGTATGGGGAACCTTATCTTAAAATGCTACTCATTTGGAATTTCGATGAGTCAGTAATATCTGCACTCCCTCCTGGACAAGTTCCTTACAATGGATTTGATGATCAGAATGTTTATAGTGGAAGTTTATCTGGTAAAATCACTCAAGATGTTCGTTCAATGCATGAGAGTGGGAATTTTTCTTTAGGTGTTTCTGATCAGAATGGTCAGACTACTCTTCGTAGAGAGTCTAAGCATTTTTATTACTTTGTTAGAGGTGGACAGGATGGTATGAAACCCATTCGTCGTGAAACAATCTTCATTAATATTCTTGAAGGTGTACACCCATTAGAAGCAGAGATTCTTGTTCTTGTAAAAGATAAAGAATTGGAGAATTCTTATAAGATTTCAAGAGAACTTGTTGAGGAAGCATTTCCAGATATTGTATGGGGTAATCGTTCATGACAACAGAAACTACAACAGAGAAGAAAGCAGCAGAAAAATCTTCTCCTTGGTTACCTACAGAAAGAGAATCATCTAGAGAAAAATATGGATGTGAAATTATTGTAGAAAATGGTTCTCCTGCAGAGATCACTACAAAGAAAGCACCTACTGATTCATATATTGTTAAGTATGTTCATGAGGATAAGGTTTGTTCTGATTTAACAAGAGGAACAAAGACAACTTTGTTTGATATGTATTGGGATAAGTTTAAGGGAGGATTAAAGTCTATTGAGTATGGTCAAGGTACTATAAAACCAAACCTTTGGGGGTATGCACCACCTCAGGCAAAGAAAAAGCGTAAATCGTAATCATCCCTCAGGCAAATTCGACTTTTTATTCCAAATATCGGCGGAAAAAAACTCCGACATTTTTTTGTCTGTAGGGTCGATGTTACATTTTGTTAAGCATTCGTATAAATATCTATATCTGTGTTAGTATTAACACATACGTTCATCCCCGTTGAGGGGACGCAAGTAAGCCGACTCGGAACGGAATCGTTCATCCCATGATCCCATTTATTATTGCTACTGCTTTAAATTGTTCAGAGTCTGATAATCTCATCTCTAAGATGCAGACATACAGAATCTCTGAGGAAGCACGATCTGAAATGATTCAGATTGTTAAGGACAGTGTACGTGAGTGTGATTGGGACGCAAAAGCCGACTAAAGGAACGGATTAAAACCCCTACTACTTTGGAGAAAGCCAATGGCACAAGTCACATACAGAGGTGTTAAGTATGACACCGACAAGCGTAAGCAGGAAGTCTGCACTAAGTCAAATTTGACTTATCGTGGAACTAAGTTCATCAAAGAACTTTGTACTGCTTAATTAAATGCTTACATATACGTTTTAGGGGGGTATTGCTACCCTCCTTTTTTTGTGTTATAATAAATAAAATGAAAATTCCTTATGAATAAGGGCAAACTCAAAGTTCTTATCATGGCTCTAAAAGAAGTTGTGGAAGAATTAGAATCTGAAATTTATTCAGATGTTGATGCATATACAGAAAGAGCATAAGATTACGTAAACACGGCTATGCCAAGTTACGATGAAGTATTTGAGGATGATGAAGGTTTATGAAAGAAGAATTATTAGAACTTCTAAAGAAGTATGCTTATAAGAAGGGCGAGTTTACTCTTTCTTCTGGTAAATCTAGTCAACATTATGTTAACTGCAAACCTGTTACCCTAAGTGGACAGGGTTTAAAACTTTGTAGTCTTATGATGTTAGAGCATGTTGAGGAAGAT
>PVBE012204264.1_pt1 | contig 10570 bp, 8 predicted proteins | sample 1631181 | NCBI WGS metagenome assembly PVBE01 (sample SAMN08397723, study PRJNA350692) | Marine metagenome, whole genome shotgun sequencing project. | isolation source: water | place: Pacific Ocean | collected 2012-04 | reverse complement strand
GCTGTCCTCGCAGCGGTGGCCTTGGGCGGACACGGTCAAGGCGACGGCACGTCCGCGTCGAGGTTCGGGTTCGATGGCTTGGCGAGATTAGGTGGAGGCATCGCGAACACGAACACTAGCTCGGCGGATTGGACGAAGGAGGAATTCGATTGGCGCGTGGTAAGTTTCGTGAGCGAGGACTACGAGGACATTGCGAGGCGCTGGTACCACCGTTTGAGTAATCTGGGGTATCGTTCGCATTATCTCGTGGCGTTGGATGATCAAGTGTACGGTAAATTACTTAAAGCGAAACTCCGAGTCCTGCGCGCGAGTGGGTTCACGCTTGAAAAGGGTGCGGATCTGTCAGAATTTTGGAGATACCGCTTGAAGTATTTGACGGAGGAAATCGAACGCGGACAAAACGTGTTGTTGTCTGATTTAGATATCGTGTTCGCCCATCACTACGAACCGAACGTGATCTTTAGCAAGGCGGGAGATGAAGAGGTGGATATTTATCACTCCCTCGGAGCGGGATGGCCTCGCTCTGCGAAGCAAAGATGGGGCTTCTCCATCTGCATGGGGTTCTCTGCTTTCCGAGCGACGTCGGCGACGCAACAAGTTCTCGAGACGGCGCTCAAGGTGTGCAACCATCAGAAGAATTGTGACGATCAAGTAGTCATCAACGAACTCTACATGAACTACTTGCAAATGTCGTGGACGACGAACTTAGAGCACGGTGAGCGCAAGGGGATCTCGCGTAGTACGATGATACCGCTCGTCGTGAAGACGCTCTCCAATCTCGTCCCTCGAGTCGACATGGACCAGTTGAAACCCATCGTGCCAGATTCAAAGCAAGTGCAGTGTTTTGGACACGTTCATCACAAAGACGGCGGCCATTGGGCCGTTGCGCCCATCATCGAGAAAGACGGCGCAGCGAAGGTTGCGGCGTGGAAGAGGTTTCACGACGAGTGCTTCCCGACGTCTACGGCCGCTCTGGGCGCACAATGGTCTCACTAATTCGTGTATGAGTTCTACTGTAGTAAATTAATGTAGTGAATTAGGAACGTTTAGCCGTTCAATGCCCGGATCTTTCGACCTTAACATCGAATATCAAATATCCTACAGTTGTGACCTACCTTTTCCCTTCGAGACACCACGGACTGCACTCACCGCCGGGGCGATCCCCGCGCGAGGAGCTCATCCGCGCGCGTGATGTTGGCCATCGCTCAGCGCCGCGGTGCGCGCGCGGTTCGAAGCACTCAATCGCTGTGGCACGTCGTCGCGCGCGACGACGATGTGTTCGAGGCCGGGGGTATGACGAGTCACGCGTCCGCTGAGAAGAAGCGCTCGTTCGGGGCTCAGGCGCGCGCGGCGAGCGCTTATTACGGTGGCGGTGGCCAAGTAGGTTTCGTCCGTTCTCCGTCTTGGTTACCCTTTGCGGCGAGTGGGTACGCGAGGGGGATGCAAAAGTCACACCTGGCGTTGGCTTCGCAGCGAAGAAGTTTGTTCGGTTTTGGGAAGAAGAAAGGGGGTGACGTGGTAGCAGATACAACCATCGAGAGCGCGGCATCGGAGACGCTGGCGAACACAGGGGATATCGCCCCGGCGTTGGGATCACTCGCGAGCGAAGTGGTACCGGTGGCGTCTCAGAGTTGGCCGACGACAGCTGCTCTGATGTACGCGATGGAGTATTTTCATGTTGCTCAAGGTTACGAGTGGTGGTTGGCCATCGTCGGCGCGACGATATTTATGAGAACGGTAACGTTTCCTTTGGTGGTCATGCAGATGAGAAACACGGCTAAGATGCAGCTGTGTAAGCCAGAGCTCGAGGCGCTGCAAGCAAAAATGAAAGCAAACCCTCAACAAGATCCGGAGCTGGCCAGTGCTTATTATAAAGAGATGCAGAAGGTGTGGAAGAAGTACGATGTCAATCCAGTGAAAAGCTTTGCGCCCGTACTCATCAACGCACCAGTTTTTATCTCGTTTTACTTTGCCATCTCGAAGATGGCGGCGGGAGTTCCATCCTTCCAAAGCGGTGGGCCCGCAATGTATCCAGATTTGTCGATAGCTGACCCCACCTATTCCCTGCCCATCTTATCTTCTTTGACGTTTTTAGCATCAGTTGAGCTTGGTGCTGTGGAAGGCGTACAAACGTCCCAAAGCATGCAGATGAAATGGTTTCTTCGCGCTCTAGCTGTGGCCATGGTTCCACTCACCTCGAGTTTCCCTCAAGGCGTGTTCGTCTACTGGATCACATCAAACGTGTTTTCCGGCTTTCAGACGACGATAACGCGAACAAAAGCGTTCAAATCCACCATGGGCATTCCGGACGTCTCTGCCGTCGCCAATGCGCCGACCGAAGCGGCCCTCGGCCGAGTGCAACTCGATCGCTTCCAGAAAAAATACGGCACCTCGCCGACGTTACACAAGCGACCACCGACGAAGAAACCGCGCAAAAAGTGATTCAATCGCCACCCCACACACTAGCTCGATTCTCAATAGACCAGCCCACATCTAGATTCCTCATCGCGGCGCGACCACCGCCCCTCTCGGCCCTCGCGCGCGCATCTCCTTTCCTGCAAATGTGACATCTATATTAACCGTCTATGACTCGACAAAGAGGGACTGTGAGGGTTTAGTCATCTCCCAGTCCCACCCCCCTCGCCTCGTCGTCGATGTTTGTTTCGTGTCCTTCGACCCTCGAGCGTGGCGAGACGCCGTTCGCCCGCGCGTCGAACGGAGTCGTGGACGATGGCGTCGATCGCGACGACGGTCGCGATGATGACGACGAGGTCGGTGACGTCCTCGATCGGGAACGGTCGGCGAGGACGACTCGCGGTGAGCGGTCGTTCGCGACCGGCTCCGTTCAACGGATACGGTAACGAACGGATGGGGCGACTCGCGCGCGACGCGATGCACGCGTGCGCGGGTGTGATGCGGGACGATGGTCGCGAAGACGTGCGTTCGCGCGTCGGGGATTTTACCGGGATCGGTGCGCGCCCGACGGCGCGTCGAGCGCTCGTGAGAGATCCGAGAGCCAGTGGGTCGAGAATCCTAGGCAACGTCGTCCCGGGGAAAGGCGATGACGAGCGGGCTTGGTGGAGAGATCCGCGGGTTCAGGCTGCTGCGGGTGGTGCGTCTTCTGGAGACGTGGACGGAAGCGAAGATTCGGAGAGTCAGGACGAAGAAGACGCCGGTAAGAAGAACGCGTTGACGAGCTTATTGTTTGGATTTGTAAACCGTTTGACGAAGCCCCTGCAAGATTTCGGTTTCGGTCGGACGCGATTGTGGGAAGGTGGCGTGGGTTTATTTATGATTACTGGTGTCGCGCTCTCTTTCGTGATTTGGGGCTGGATCCAAGGTTTGCTCAACTTTGCCCGAAAGAATTCGTACCAAGCGTTTATCGAGTTCCCGGTGGCGTGCGGCATTCAAGTCGGTACGAATGTGCGCATTCGCGGAGTCAAGGCTGGATCTGTGTTAAGCGTGCAACCGAGCCTTGAAAAGGTCGAGGTTCTCGTGGAGATGGACGATAAGAATGTGCCCATCCCGCGCAACTCCCTCATCGAGGCTAACCAGAGTGGTTTGATTGCGGAGACCATCATAGACATCACTCCGGCCATTCCCATCCCGGTCGCGCAATGGGGACCCTTAGACTCCGGGTGCGAAGGAGAAGGTTTGATTGTCTGCGATCGTGGCAAGATTAAGGGTCACCCTGGCGTGAGTATGGACGAACTCGTCGGTATCTGTACCAAGCTTGCCCGAGAAATGGAAAGACAAGACGGCATGCACAAGATGTTTGCCACGACCGAGACGGCTCAACGATTGATGACGACGTTGCAGCCATTACTTCGCGAAGCCGCGCAGATCGCTCAAGAGCTTCGTCCGATGATGCAAGGCGTGAACGAGCAAGGCACACTAGACACGCTCGAGTCCCTCGCTGGTCAAACTTCGGCCACCGTCGCTGATATCAGAAAGCTCAAGGATGCCATCTTGACGGAAGAGAACCAAGAGCTTCTGCGTCAATCAATTTCAACGCTCACCAAGACGTTGCAGCACATCGAAAAGGTGAGTGGAGATATCAGTAGTGTTTCCGGCGATCCGAGTACGAGAGCCAACTTGCGCCACCTCATTCAGAGCCTCTCAAGGTTGGTCGATGCTTAGAATACATCTTGTAATAATGCTACAAAGCTTCTAGAAATCTCAGCGCATATCATCTATCTATCTACTCTACGCGGTTGAACTACTCCCCTCAGGATACTCGTACAAACGTATTCCCGTGGTTTGTACGTCCGCCCTGGCCGATTTCAAACCATCGGAAAAATCCCGGGTGCCCTCATCCAGTGATTCTAAGTGCGCAGCCTTCAGTGCACGAACGGTGGTCGTTTTGGTTAAATATTCTTCGCTCTTTTGTATCTTATCAGACCACGTCGCCGATCCACTCACTTGTCCCGCGAAGATGCTGAGAGACCGCGCGGCGCCCTTCAACTGTCCGTACTCGAAGCCCATGCGTCCTCCCGCGAGGAATCCCTCGTTGAATCCCTCCTGAATCGTATCCGATTTTCCTTCTTCTAATCCTTCGAGATACCCCGCGTTGTAATGCTGCGTCGCGCGCGAGCGAAGGCGTCAGTCTTCACTTTTTCGTTCGACCCGGCGGCGTGGTCGCCTTTGAGAAGACGCGGCGAGCGACGACGGCGACATACCTTTCGCCGCTCGGCGTCCGCATCGGACACGTGAGTCGCGTCGTGGTCTCTTCCTCCCTCCGCGCGCCGATCTCCGTCGCCGTCGGAATCCGATTCGGCCCACGCGTCCACGCACGGCATGGCGCCGACGGTCGAGTTGTGACGAGGCCACGCGCGAAAGAGCGCAAAGTTTTCGTTTGCGCGATCGGTCGCGGTGACGCGCTCCGAGCCGAAGAGTCGCGAAAGTGTACGCAAAAAATGTGTTCTTCTACTATACGCGCTTTACACCAATAAGGGAGAATCTAATACGGCGTATCCAGCGGCGACGCCGCCTTCGTCGGAACTCGCCGCCTTCGTTCGAAGCAAATGTCCGCCGTGCTTGTTCATCACTATCTCGTCTCCGACTCTGAGATAGCTCCCGAAGATTCCTAATTCCGACAGGGTCTCGATCTCGAGGACTTTTCCTGCTCGAACGGTGAGGGTTTGGTGCGACGGCGGAAGGATGCGTTGCATGAGAATGAACGCGCCGAGGTCGCCGCCTCGTTCCAGTCGCTCGCGTAATTCTTCCGAGTACAAGTTATTCCCACCTCCCTCCCGCTGAGGCTTCAAAACGTAACCCGCTGGATTCGCTAAACCGAGCTTGACCGCTTCGGTGCCCTCGTCACCATCTAATGAATACAAACCCGCGAAGACCCGACGCATATCCGCCGCCTTTTCCGGCATGAATTTTTCGAGCACGCCCGCCTCGGCGAGTTTTTGTTGGATTTTCTTCGATCCAGCCAGGTGCATGGCGACCGATGGACTCTTCAGCGCGTCGGATTTTTCAATCAAAAGACGAGCGTCCCACTCTCCTTGCGTCGGATAATCCGTCGGCGTGTATCCAGCTCGAAAGTACACGAGACCGATGTCGTCGCCACGAAACGTGAGCGTTCCGTCCCGAAGAGCGCCCTCGGCGTTCACCTCCGCCAACGTCGCCCTGACGCTGTGAACGCCATACCTTTCAAACATGTACTGCGCGATGTGACGTTGGTCAAACATATTTCGCTCCTGCGGCTGCACGACCATCATGATCTTCCCTTTACTCCCCATCACTTTCCATCCCGCGGCGAGCGTGTCGCCGGCGCACGCCAACGCGTCGTTCTCTGGAATCGCGCTCAAATCGGGAACCTCGTCGTTGTTCGCCGACCATTTGGCCAGATGTCGGTGCATGTCGCTCACTTTCGATCCGAGCGCCATGAAAGACGTGCTCACCGTGTTCACCTCCACCTGTAAAGGCAAACCGCTCGGCGCGTCGAGCATGTAATCGCTTCGCAACACGCCCACCTCCGTGCCCACCCGTCCCTCTTGTCCACCGCTCTCCTCGTACACCCTCCACAGCGCCGCCGTGAAATCATCATTCTTAATCGCTCCCCTGAGCGTCTCTCTCAAGAATTCATCGTCTCTCGACACTCTATCGTACAGTTCCGCGAAACCCGGCGACGTCTCCCTCGCGAGCTCGTACGCGTCTCTCGGAAACGGCGTCGGTCCGCACGATACCGGCGCGTGCGTGAACGTCCCAGCGACATCTCCACCGATCATCAACCCACTCTCCACCGCGTACGCCACCGTCTCCACCGCCAGCGCCCTCGAACGCGCGTCCACCGCGCCGTCCCCGTCCCCGTCCCCATCCTCGCGCACCAACCCGCGATCCCCCGCCATCGCCGCGTCTCGCCGCGTCGTTCCCCGAGTCATCGACGACGTCGTCGAGGACGATCGCCGACACCCTCCCCGTCGCCCTCCCGTCCTCTCGATCCCACGCGACGTCCGCGCGGGACTCGCCCACATCGACCGACCGACCGACCGACCGACCGACCGTCGCCGCGCGTCCGTCGTCCGTCGCGCCTCCACCGTCGCCCGCCTCCACCGTCGCGCACCCTCCTCCTCCGTCCTCCTCTCCCACCTCTCGAGAAAACACCCTCCTCACCGCGTACGTCACCGTCGTCCTCGCGACCTCGAGGCGCGCTCTCCCGTTTTCCCGCCAAACTCGTTGTCAAATGAGATGCAGATGCAGATGCAGATGGAGATGCGAGAGAGGACGACGCGCGAACGAACCGAACGAGCGATGAGTCTCGACGACGTGCCGATAAACGGACGAAGCGATCGAACGTGGGAGGCGTTGATCGCGCTGCACCTGGACGGGGACGGATCCGATGGATTCGATGGATCGGATGGATTCGCGCGCGGGAACGTGGGAGAGGAGGACGAGGACGAGTCAACGAGGAGGCGACGAACGGTGACGCCGACGAAGAGTTTTTTGAAGAAGGGTTCGAGAGCGATGCGAACGTCGCCGTTGACGCCGAGATCGAGCAGGGGGACGCCGAGGGTGGAGAGCGCGCGAGCGAGGGTGGAGAGCGGACGACGGGTGGAGACGCCGCCGCCGCCGACGACGACGACGAGCGGGAGCGCGCGCGGGCGAAGACCGACGTCGGTGAGGGAAGAGAACGGCGCGAGGGAGGGGCGCGGGGTCGGGTTATTCGATCAAGACGTTAACGTGCACGTGCGGGCGTCGACGGTGGAGACGTGGAGAGAACACAAGGCGAAGACGGCGAGGGAGACGCGCGCGTTTGAGGCGCTCGAGCGAGAGGCGGCGGCGACGCCGACGCGCGCGACGAGATCGGAGGCGCGCGCGGCGGTGAAGACGGATGATGAGGGCGCGGCGGCGCCTGTCGTTCGTGATTTTCTCTCATCGCCGACGGCGGAGGAGGAAGAGGCGCGCGCGGCGTTCGAGAGGGCCAAGGAACAGTTGGAGCGGGAACGCGGACGATTCGCCGAGGAACGCGCGACGTGGGAGGCGGGCAGAGTGGAGGCCGAGGAGGCGTTCAAGGCGGAGTGCGACGAGGTGAGACGTCAATTTAAGCGCGAGAAAGATGCGATGATGCGTCAAGCCGAGGCTCACTTAGCTTTACCGACGAGAGAGGAGCGCAACGAGGCAAAGTTTTTGCGGCAACAGCTCGAACGAAACGAAGAGGAATTCAAAGCCGAGCGCCACCGAGCCAAACTCACAGTGGACAGACTCAGGCAGCAAATCGTCGATCTCAACCAAGAGATTTCAGAGTTACGCCTGGAGAAGAGAATGCTGGAAGAAAAGTGCGAGGTGGCCGATCGATTGCGAGCCAAGGCGTCCGCTGCGGCGACGCCGCCGAGACGCGCCGAAACCGTCGACGTCGGTTCGCTCGCGAGCGTCCAACGCGCGCCGACGGCGTCCACGCCGTCGACGCGGTCTCGCTTCAACGACCACTCTGACCACCACCAACCAACCTTCATCGCGCCGAGAACGCTGAGCATCCACGACCCCGTGCCGAGCGTCAGCGACAAATCTCGCCTCTTCGACGCCGTCGGCGCGATTCGCGAGTTTTCCCACGAAGACGGCAGAATCGAACGCGTCTTCGCCGACGGCGCGCGCGTCGTCGCCTTCACCAACGGCACCGTCAAAGAGATCGCTCGCGACGACACCACCACCGTTTATTTCACCAACGGCGACGTCAAGAGAGCGCACAACGACGGCATCGTCGAGTATTACTACCGAGACGTCGACACGTGGCACACCACCCACCCGTCGGGCGTCGAGCTCTACCACTTCGCCCACACCGACCAAGTCGAGCTTCACGCCGCCGGTGAGGAACCCAAGGAGAAACACATCTTATTTCCCGACGGCACCCTTCGCGTCATCCACGCGGACGGGCGCGAGGAGGACATTCCCGCCGTCGATAGATTGTAGCGCGCGTGTAAAAGCGAACATTCCGCTTCGTCGCCGTCGCCGCGTTGACTCGCGTTGACTCGATCGATCGATCGATCGATCTTCACTCGCGCGGTGAACGCGCGCGCCCGTAGTCGACGACGCGCGAAGACGCGAATCGACGCGAGGACGAGGACATGAGTGGAAGTTCGCTCGATCTCAGGACGGCGTCCCTGGAGCAACTCAAGGTGCGCGCGCGACGACGACCGGGCTCGAGACGGGGATGGATGATGATGATGGAGATGATGGAGATGATGAGAGACGACGACGACGACGAGACGAGGACTGACGATGAGTGTGAACGCGCGCGCGATGGAAACGATAGATTGCCGATGAACAGTTGCGAGAGGAGGTGACGTCGTACTCGGAATCGTTGCAAATGCTGGCGAAAGCGGTGGGAAGGTTTCACGCCTCGGGCACCGCCATCGAGACGCTGAGCAAGGAGGAGACGGGGAAGGAGATGCTCGTGCCGCTCACGGAGTCGCTCTACGTCCCGGGGAAGATTCAAACGACGGATAAGGTTTTATTAGACGTCGGTACGGGGTATTTCATCGAGTACGAGACGGAAAAAGGGATCGATCTCTGCAAGAGAAAGGTTAACTTTGTTCGCGAAAACATGGACAAGCTCATGGAACTCGTCGCCAAGAAGAGGAAACAATTACTCTTGGTGCAAGATTTCTTGAGAGTGCGGAGTCAAGAGGCCGCGCAAGCGCAAGCCAAGGAAGGCGATGTCGGTGGGAGCGCGAAATAACTAGTAGCTAATTTACGTAGTACAATGAAATAGGATTTTTCCGTAGCACAAGCGCGCGCGTTTAAACGTTGGCGTCTCTCTCTCTCTTGTGCGGCGATGGATGCGAGAATTTCCGATGACGGACCCTCAGGAGCCATCTTAAAGTGCGCTAAAAACTCTGTGTTACCCTCTTTCGCGCCCTTGATGGGTGATTCCGTGTGATCGATGTACTCAAAGCCGTACAACTTGGCGCCTTCGATGACGTTTGCGATCACCTCCTTGTGCACGCTCTTGTCCCTGACGACACCTTTCGAGCCGATTTGGTTTCGTCTCGCCTCAAACTGCGGCTTGATGAGCACCACCATCGTCCCTCCGGGCTTGAGGAGTCTGCATATCGCCGGTAATACCTTCAAGACGGAGATGAAGGATAAATCGAGCGTCACGATGTCGACGACGTCGGGAAGTTCCGTGACGTAGCGTAAATTCGTCCGCTCCATGATCACCACTCGCTCGTCCTGTCGAATCTTTTCAGCCACTTGCCCGTACCCAACGTCGACACCGTACACCTTCACCGCTCCGCTCTGAAGCAAACAATCCGTGAACCCACCCGTGCTCAGACCGGAATCGAGCGCCACCGCCCCCGCGACGTCGACGCCGAAATGACTCAGCGCCTTTTCCAATTTCAATCCCGCTCGACACACAAACTTGGGCTGCTCCGCGATCACCTCGATCTTCACGCTCGGCTTTAATTTCGTCCCAGCCTTGGTCACCGGCTGTCCGTCCACCAACACCTTCCCCTGCGCGATCCAACTCTGCGCCACGTTTCTCGACAGCTCGGGATGTCTCGCCACGGTGAGCTCGTCCAAGCGCTGTTTCGTCCCCGTCACCGGCGCTTTCGGTCGTCCTCCTCCCCCCTCCCCCGCCTCGGACGACTCACCCCTCACCGCCTCGACCGCACGCCATCGTCTCTCCACCGCCTCTCGCGTCACACACGTCCCCACCGCGCCTCGACGCCACCGTCCCGACGCGCGCGGCGCTCGCGCCAATCCACCCACCCTCATCGCGTCCCGCACCGCGCGCGCGAGCATGAGAGACGACGACGAGCGCGAGGAGAGCGAGGAGAACGCACACCGCGTTTCCGCGTCTCCTCGGCACCGCCTCGTTCGCCTTCGCACCCCACGAACGACGACGAATGCGCGCGCATTCGTCGATTCGTCCCGAAAAAGTGCACCGAGCGCGCGAGGAAACCCTCGCGAATTGCATTGCACATGGGATGGGGCGTCACAGCGCGGCGTCGTCGAGACGATGGCGACGACGCGAGTGATGACGACGACGACGACGGGAAGGTCGTCGTCGATGACCGGGGGAACCGCGCGGTGGGGACGAACGGGACGGGCGACGATGACG
>PVBE011709097.1_pt1 | contig 10570 bp, 9 predicted proteins | sample 1631181 | NCBI WGS metagenome assembly PVBE01 (sample SAMN08397723, study PRJNA350692) | Marine metagenome, whole genome shotgun sequencing project. | isolation source: water | place: Pacific Ocean | collected 2012-04 | reverse complement strand
GTAGCTTGTATCCGCCCCTTTGAAGCTCTTAAGCGCTTCCTCATGTAGAATCTCCATCGCATGCCTTTTATATTCATACGCTTCCGGGGAACTTAGCATGTCGAGGTTTCGAGGACGCGGCAGATCAATCTGCAGCAACTCTCTGATTGACGCAGGCTTGTTGGAAAGTACCACCACACTATCCGCTAGGATGATCGCCTCTTCCAGCTCCGATGTGACGAAAACGTTGGTCCGTGATTCCTGTTCGCAAAGACGCATATAGAACTCTTGCATCAACTGACGCGTCATTGCATCCAAGCCCCGGAACGGCTCATCCATAATCATTACGAGCGGCTGGTTGATCAGAGCTCGGGCCAGTTCAGCACGTCGCTGCATACCTCCCGATAACTGTAAAGGATACTTATCTCGAAACTCTCTGAGGCCAACAGTTTCAATCATCTTTTCCGCAGCCGCCTTTAGCTCATTCTTGGGCATGTCACCGCGTAACTCAGGGCCAAAGACAACGTTTTGATAAGTGGTGAGCCACGGCATCAGCGCAGTTTCCTGGAACACCACCAGAGAGTTTTTACTCGGTCCGGTAACCGGTTTTCCATCCAGGGTTATAGTGCCCTGATCCGGCAACTCAAATCCGGCCAACAGGTTTACGATAGTGGACTTCCCACATCCCGAAGGTCCAACGATTGCGGTTAACTGATTGCGTTTAACCGTCAGACTTAGGTTTTCCACCACAGTCTCTCGTTCCCAGTCTTCCCCAAAGGCTTTCGAGACATTGTCTAGGATCATTACATCAGGCTGATTCAATTGCTATCTCCCCTTGGACTCTATATGGGTAACACTAAGTCTCTTGCGCGCGACCACCTGTTTCGACTGACACATCGGCCCGCCCATCAAAACATTCTCCGCCACGGCATCGAAATGTGGCCTATGTAGCGAATAAGGCTACTGGAGATATAACCCGCAAGCCCAATGCTGATCATGCCGACGATAACCTGATCCATGACGCCGCCCATGTAAGAGCTCCAAATAAAGAAGCCCAATCCACCGCCACTTTGCTGGCCACCACCAGAGATCATCTCAGCAGCCAGCACCACTTCCCAGGTGATACCCATCCCTACTGCAGCGCCGATGAAGATCGACGGCAGGGTACCGGGAAGGATAATCTTGCGAAAGAGATCCCACTGAGTAGCGCCCATAGATTGGGCCGCCCGCAGATACTGGATATCGATGGACCTTGCGCCCCCCAGTACGTTGATGACGATCGTGTAAAAGGCACCAAGAAATGTCACAAACATAATCGACAGTTCGGTCGTGGGCCAAAAAATTATCGAGGCCGGTACCCACGCCAGTGGTGGGATCGGCCGCAGAATCTCGAAGGGCGGAAAAAACATGCCTCGAAAATACTTATTGACAGCCATAGCCAGAGCAAACGGAATTCCCACTACCTGCGCAACGAGAAAGCCAAAAATACTCGGCCAAAACTCAAGTACCAGCTTTCCCAGTAGCCAGGCTTAAAGACTACTTCACTCCAACGCATCACCACGAGTGTTGGCGCGTCGATCTTTCCGATAAACGGCACCATAACGCCGAACCAGCCATGAAAGCGAAATCCAACTTCCCATAAAATCAGGAATATCACGATCGAAAGGATACCGCGCCTTAGCGTGAGATCTGACAGGATGCTTTTCAGTTTCCCGGCTTTTTTACTTTTTGATGACTGGGCCATCATGCCTCTCCAATTAGTTTCTCTATCATGCGGTTAGCAGCTTAAGCCAGTTCTCGCTCACCGGCTTCGAACGCCTTCACCGCTTCTTCATGGACGGCCTCTTTGGTTTCCTCAACCAAAACCCGGAATTCCTCTGAAGACAGTAGACGGTAGTCTCTAGGCCGGCTGATTTTGACGTCGACAATCTTTTTTGTCTTCGCTGGCCGTGTCGTCATCACCACGACCCGGTCTCCCAAAAAGATAGCCTCCTCAAGATCATGGGTAATAAAGAAGATTGTGACTTTGGTCCGATCATAGACCTCCAGCAATGCTTCATGCATGATGGACTTGGTCAAGGCATCCATCGCCCGATAAGGCTCGTCCAAAAGCAGTACTTTGGGATCATTGATCAACGCCCGCACAATCTCCGCGCGGCGTGCCATTCCGGATGAGACCTCGCCCGGATACTTGTCGGCAACCCCGTCGAGTCCCGCTTCAGCCAGCATCGTCAGCGCCTTGTCTCTGGCATCTGATTTACTCATCAGACCCTGAACCACCGGTCCATACGCCACGTTATCTACCAGGGTTTTCCAGGGGAAAAGTGCTCCATTTTGGAACACCACGACCCGGTCAGCGCCCTGGGTGGCGAGTTCCTTGCCGGGGCCACACAGCATCTCGCCGTCGAGATCGATCTGGCCTTCCGTAATCGAGTGAAAGCCGGCAATTGCATTGAGCAGCGTGGTCTTGCCGCAGCCCGACGGGCCGACAATCATGCACACTTCTCCCGGAGCAATTTCCAGCGAGCAATCATCCAGCGCAAGAACATCCGCGCCTCCGGGATCATAAACTTTTGTTACGTTTCGGATACTGATGGCGCCCTTGCCGGAAGCGCCCATACCTGGTGCAACTGCAGCTGTCGCGCTCATTTATACCCCTCCCTGCCCGAGGGCGCGCTCGCGCCACTGCATCATCCGGTTACCGGCTGCCCGCACCATCGCGGATGTTATCCACCCCACGAATCCAAGAGTCAGCATAGCCATAACCATGGTGGTGTACTTATTGACCATATACGAATCCATGATCATATAACCCAAACCGTAGTCGCCCGAGATCATCTCGGCAGCAACCAGAGAAAACCAGGCAACACCGATACTGATCTGCAGTCCGGTAAAGATAAAGGGTAGCGCGCCCGGAACGACCACATTCAAGAACACGTGGTGCTTCTTTGAACCCAGACAGCCCGCAGCCCGAAAATAAGACTCATCAATTGACTCTACGCCGAGCATGGTGTTGAGTGCGGTCACAAAAAACGATGCGAGCGTTGCGAGGTAGATGATCGGCGTCTCAAAACCTGCAAACATGACGATCGCTAGGGGCACCCACGCAAGTATCGGTATCGGCCGAAGGGTTTCCAGTATCGGAAACGTATAGTCCTTAAACTTCTTGGACCACCCCATGAACAGCCCCAGTGGAACCCCAAGGCCAGTGGCGATAGCAAACGCAATAAAAATCCGCCTGCAACTCACCCAGATATTGATGTAGTAATCCTCGGTATACAAAGATGTGCCCCAGATAGGATCTTTGCTCAGCCACTCCGTAATGACTTCGACAGGGCCGGGAACTTTAAAGAAAGGAAAAAGCTTCCAGTATTCGCTCAACAGAAAGTAAGACAGAAGCCATAGCCCAATGCCGACAAAAGCAAGATAGGGCATCGGCGTTTTTAGCGCTTTTCCAGTCTTATAAAGAAAGTGCGCCAAACCAGTTGGCGCGCGCCCAGTGACGCTTTGATTACTCATTGACTCCCTCTCTCCTCGTTCCTGATAGACATCCATGCCCTCACACGAGTGTGTGCGCTACTTTAATGAATGCACATAAGTAATGATACATCGGAGTGTCGCCCGGCCAAGGGCGGCATCATTTTGATATCAGAATACAATCCAGATCAAAAGCGGGCGTGAGGACAAGCCCCACGCCCGCTTTCTAGGTTACAACGTTAGATAACGAACTAACCGCTTGCCTTACTGGTAAGCCGAATCCGGCTGTTCGCCCACGAAACCGATAGGCGCGCTGAGTCCACGAGACGTCATCACTTCCTTGGCAACATCATCCATGATGGCTTCTGGTCGCAATATCTCGTTGGGAACCACCTTCCTGCCATGGAGGAATCTTGTGGCAGCAGTTACCAACTGTCGAGCTGTATCGTCAAATACATAACGCAGGGTCAATTTTTCTTCGCCGCCACCAATAGTTGACGCATTCTGACCATAGAGCGATGCCCAGAGGACGCGGCGATCCATACCTTCAGTCTGGTCGTCTGCCATCTGTGATATTGCAGTCGCGTTACCAAGATCCTTCATGAACAACTGCGCGTCGAGCTCAGCTTCCAACCAGCCGCGCTGCACATCAGGCCGGTCACGGATGATTTCATAGAGCATCGCCAGGAATCCAGCGTCGCCGCCTTCAACACCGTCAAAGCTTTCGCCGGAGGCAGCGCGACGCGCCAGTCCGGACAACTGAATCTTCGAAGCCGTTGGCTCCCAGATAACCGCGGCATCCAACTTGTTGTTCTTGAAGCTTGAGGTAATGACCTCAATATTCATGTTTAGGTATTTCTTCGGTTTGATACCCGCCTGCTCAAATGCCCAACGTGCGAAACGGTCGGTACAGGCACCGTGAGGCGCGGCAACCAGTTTGCCGTCCATCCATTTTACGGCTTCCATACCATTGGCAAACTGCGGCGCATCGTTCTTTACAAGGAAAACGTTACACTGCTGGCGCGATGTACCCAGAACCGCAATCATGCGAATATCAACTTTGTCTTGCTTGGTCGTTGATACGATCGCCGGCATATCGCCCATGTACCCCAGATGGTTTTTCTCGCCAAGCATCTTGCCGACGATAACGGACCCCTGAAGACCAATCTCAAACTTGACGTCGGAACCGGCTGGCAGATACTTCTTCCACAGTTGCTGGCCATTGATCACAACACCTGACCAGGACTCCGTGTAATACGGCTGATATCCGACCACCAGGTCGACCGCATCGCCGGGTTTACCAAAACCCACCTCTGCAACTGCTGAATTCATCGCTCCTACTGAAAGCAGGGTAGCGCCCAGCCCAGCAGAGAGCATGGTTCTTTTGATGTTACGCATAACTCCTCCCGTTAATTAATCAATAATTGGGTTTGCGAAAAACAATGGTTCCGACGGTTGTCGCAATCGATCGCTTTTAGCTTTCCCAATCTCACCCCACGCTACCTCATTTGTAAAATGCTTTAGTTGGATCATTTGATTGACTACTCCTATCAGATAAACCTGTCTTTAAAGTAGTTCATTTTTAAACTAATAAGTACCAACACACTGAAAATCAGGTATTTTCGAAACAGATCTCGACCGGAATCAGCTCAACTTGCGAAAGTGTGGACGGTGGAAGGTGATCGATTCTCCTGTGGGAAACTGCCCTAGAACCGGAATATATAGAGGCTAGTCGGATACAGATTATCAAGGAGTATTCTCATACAGGGGCATATCAGCCAACTGTCCTATCGTGATCGGCCTAATCGGGGGTCGGATCCGATAGTGGCCTATCTCACCTACCGAGACACCGTGGACTTGTGCCATTAACTGACTTACCGTCAGTGCGCACTTTCGCCCCATGCAAGGGCCCATCCCGCATCGGGTGAACGCCTTACTCTGATTGGGGCCCATGCAACCGCCTGCCGCAACCTGCCGGATCTCTCCGGCGGTGACTTCTTCGCAACGACAAACAATGGTGCCATCCTCCGGCAGTTGAAACTCAGCCGTCGGCAGAAACGCATGGTCAAGAAAACGGCGCAACCGACGCTGACGTCTTAGCACAAACGGCTCCACTGAAACCCGTGGACGGTGTTGCGTTTTAAGGTACTCGTCGACCTCATGCCCAACGCGCTCACCTTGCAGCACTGCGACCTGTGCGCCACCGATGCCCACAACATCGCCGGCCATCGATATACACTGACGACTGGTCATACCCGCTCCCTGAATCTCCGGTACCCAGCAGGACTGGGCCGAATCGAAACGATGCGTGATTCCGGCCGACATTGAAAGCCAAGTGTTGGGAATCACGCCATCGTGCACCAACAATAAAGAAGTAGACAACTCATGGCGGCGTCCTCGTACCTCATAACTGATGGAACTCAGACAGTCATCGCCTTGCGCTCTCAGTGCATGTACCCCTCGAGTCAGGCCCATCTCACTCTTAGCGCTCCAAACCCATTGCATACCCTGCAACACTGATTGCGGACAAGCGATCAAGGCATCAAGTCCGAGCAGGCCCGCGCGTAAAGAGAGCGGAGAGCCAGTATCAAGAATTGCCTGCGGTTTAACTCCGAGACTCTTGAGCTGCCTCGCGTAAAGGTAAAGCAAGGGTCCTGTGCCCGCCAAAACGACGTCCTCACAAGGCACGAGGCGAGATGACTTCAGCAGCGTCTGCGCGGCACCTACCGTCATAACCCCCGGCAGGGTCCAACCCTCAAACGGTACCGGGCGTTCCATGGCGCCGGTCGCGAGGATGACGTGTTTTGGGTACAGCATCCGCGCCGAACCATCCTCAATGAGGCCAAGCGCCAACTCAGGTTCCTGTTCCGAAGCAATCTCCCAGACCGAAACGCCGGGCCGATAGCAGGCCCCGCTTTCCCGGAAACGTCGCGTGAGTGCGTGACCTGCCGCGTATTCCTTACCCAGGGACTGTACGTCTTCGGGTCGTTCGGCAAAGACCTTGTCGACTCCCCGATACACCTGACCACCGGGCCCGTTCTGCTCATCAAGCACCACCACCTCCCTGCCGTTTTTCGCCAGCACACAGGCTGCGGCCATACCGGCCGGCCCGGCGCCAACGATAGCCACATCACATGTGTATAAAGGTGTATTCATTGATCCGGCACCGAGCCGACACCAAAACGCTGCAGCGAGAAAGGGGCAAGCAAGGCCGGGGGGTGATCATGTTCAGCCCAATGCACAATAAGGTCTGCCACCGCGGGTGCGATGGCCCACCCATGTCCGGACCAGCCGGCCGCAAAAAATCCGTTACGACAGTCCGGCAACCGGTCGATGATCGGAATATCATCCACGCACATCGCCTCAAGATGGCCTGCGTCGGTTTGGTCAATCCCGATACCGTTGAGTGACGGTAATACGGCCACTGCCTCAGCAAGGTTGCCGGAGATGGACTCAGGCAATACGTAGCCCTGCCGTGACGCTTCATCCCAATTCCCTGGCCAACCCCCAGAAATCATAGCGCGGTCACCAGCGTGTGACTTGATTGAAACTGTCCGGTGTGCGTGACCGATGAGCGTCTTGATGATCATGTGTGGCGCAGGCTCAGTGATCATCACCTGAAGGCACGCGTTCCAAATCGGCAACTTGAGCCCGAAAGAAGATTGGACCACGGCAGCTGTGCCGCCGTTGGCGAACAGAAACAGGTTGCCGCTGACATCGATCGAGCGACCATCCGAAGTCAACACCGAAGTTACCCTTTGGTCGTCAACTTCGATACGCGCCACTGGGGCATTTTCCTCAATGATCGCACCGCTTTCCTCAGCACGGCGAGCCACTGCTCGCGTAAATCCGTCGTGATCACAAACGCCATCGTTTTTACAGTAGATGGCAGCACTGGCCTTTTCAGTCAGTCCCGGCTGTATCCGGGAGCAGTCCTGTGCGGCCAAAAGACGGCAGTCAATGCCTTGGCTTTGTTGCATCTGCACCCGTGCGTAAGCAGAGGCAAGATCCTGCTCACGCTCGAGCAGCAAGAGATGGCCTGTCTGCTCATAAAAATGATGCGCGCCCAAGTCTTCATCAAGTGTCGACCAGACCTTAGGGGCTTGTGTCATCAGTGCTAGCTCCCGAAGGTCTCGGCCATTGGCCCGAACTCCTCGCCGTCCAGGCCCACCAGATGCACCACTGGCAATGTTTCTCGCCTCAAGCACACGAACCCGTCGGCCGCGGCGCGCAAGCGACCATGCGACGAGCACGCCATAGACACCTGCCCCGATCACAATATCTTCAGGCATCGGAGGATTTCCCTTGGTCCAGCCCGACCTCGCGTACAGCAGTCATCCCGACACGCATACCCTCAGCAACTTCGGTAAGACAGGCCTGCACCAGACCCTTCCCCTGGACTTCTACGAGACACTCGTAACAGTTGCCAATCATGCAAAAAGGCGCCCGTGGGGCACCACTGACCGCGGCGCGCCGGAACTCAAAGATGCCCCAACCCAAAAGTGCGGCAGCGATCGTGTCGCCACGGTTTGCGGTCACCTGGCGGCCTTCAAAACTGAAGGTCACCGGATCACTGAGATCAGTTCGGTTTTGAAACATTAAATCGATCGGGTGCAAAACACTGGTAGGCCGGCGGAATCGCCCCATCAAGTACCCACTGACACACCTCCTGCGCATGAACCGCTGCGAGTGTCACACCACTATGACAGGAAAAGGCAAACGCCCCCGGGAACTCTTCGGACTGGCTGTAAACGGGAAAACCGTCGGGCGTCATGATTCGCAAAGCGGCCCAACTACGCTGGATGCGCAATTTTCGAAGATACGGAAACGCGGTCGCGCAACGGCGGACGATCTCCTGCAAGGTGCCGGTGTTCGTGTCAGCATCGAACCCCACATCCCGTGCCGATGGACCCAACAAAAACCCACCCTCGTCGGTCTGGCGGACCATGTTAGTCGGGTAAGCAAGTGAAACCGCGCTGCGTTCGGTGACGACTATTTGACCCTGCTCGGGGTGAATGGGTACATCAATGCCAACCTCGGTGCCAAGGCGTACAGACCCGTGTCCCGCAGCGATAACCAGCTTCTCGCAACCCGCAACACGTCGGCCATTGCTAAACAGTTCAAACCCGCTGGGCTGTAGAGGCTGGATACGGTCAATACTGGACAAGGGTAGATAGGACCCTCCGTTACGGTTAAAGCCCTCATGCAGGGAGCGTAACAACCGCAGGGGATTGACATGACCATCGTGCGGGCAATAAGTCGCCCCCGGCACTTGTGCCCCGATTCCGGGAAGATGCTCAGCCAAGGTCTGGCCCTGCACGAGTTCATACTCATAACCCTCATCGCCTGCTTGGTCACGCAAGTCTTCCAATACGCCCAAATGTGCCTGCAGTTCTGCCTCATCAACTGTGACATGAAAACCACCAGGCCGGTGATAATCGACCCCAGTCCCGGTAAGATCCTTGAGTTCGTCACTAAATGTAGACCATGCATTGGCAGACTTGAGTGACCAGCGCGCGTACTCACGCATGCCCCTCCCTTTGCCCTGAACCCAGACAAGGCCGAAATTTCCCCGGGCCGTGCGGATAGCGTTATCCCCTTCGTCGATCAGTCCCACTTTCAGCCCGTTCCGACTGAAACCGTAGGCAAAGGCCGAGCCCAAAAGGCCGGCGCCGATCACCGCGACATCAAGTGACTTCATCTTATATCTGGTCCAGTCGGTGACAAACAGCCTGATGTGTCAATGCGGGACTCGTATCAAGTTTCGCAAAGAACGCCGAGCCTAGTAGATCCGCGTCCGGGCAGCGGGAGATCAATCGACAGCCTGGAGGAGAATCGACAGACCGGGAGATGTCCCCAACAATATTCGGCGGCATATCAAAAAAGGTTTGTTCTATTTCTTACAGCCGTTGATGACGCAACAGCCATCGCATTCCAAGGAGTGCCACTGCGGATCCTGCAGCAGTAGCGATAAATGCGCCACCCCACCCCACGATAGATTCTGGGCCGGCACCTCCATCGAGCACCAGCCCTACCGCCAGCGGACCAAGAAAACCGCCGGAAAAACCCAGCACTGAGTGCGTCGCAAGCGTCGCACCCCGTTCGCCCTCCCGCGCAGCAGCCACCACACCGCCGGTCAGTGCTGCAGAGTCACTCATAATAAAGACAGAGTAAAGCCCGGCAAGCAGCAGTACAACAACAAACGGCAACGCACCAACAAACCCCAGTATTGCCCCGACGATGACGGAAAGTATCATCACAACAGAGATCGTTTGTCTTCGGTCCCGGCGTAACGAGATGTGGGCACCGATCAGGCTTGCCGGCATACCCAGAAGGCTAAACAAAGCCGCGAATCCTGCAGCAGTCTCACGACTCACCACGGCACCTGAAGCCCCTGCGGCGAAAAGCAGAAAGGCGACGATCCAGGCTCGATAGGCAAAAAGTTCATAAGTGTGTCCCGTGTACCCCCAAATATAGGCAACCGCCGTACGGTTCCTGAACACCGGACGAAAATCCAGCGGATGACGATCTGAATGATTTGACGACTCAGGCTGCTTTGCCGGAATCGCGACGCAAACAAACACCAGACAAATAATCTGGGCGGCACCAGCGAGCAAGAAAATATCGCCCCATGGCAACGCTGAGCCCGCAAGCCCTGTGAAGTAGTACGACGCCGCGGTTCCCAGGCTGAAAGCGCTTAGATACCAGGGCAAAGCTTTCTGCCGATCATTTTCCGCAAGTCTGTCGTTCAGAATCTGCAGGCCCGGCATATAGGTACCGGCAAGAGAAACGCCCGCGAAAAAACGAAAAACCATCGCGCTAACAAAACCGTCGGCGAATAAGCCAAAGCCGATGGAGCCTACAATGCCGCAAAGCAAGCCAAAGAGATAAATTCGGCGCGCATCGACAACATCCGTCAGGCCAACGAGAAAGGGAACAGCCACCACGTAGCCTGCGAAGTAGATACCGCCGATCCAACCCGCCTCGGTACTGCTTAAAGCCCACTCCTTACTCAACTCATTGAGCAACACAGCAAAGTTGGCGAAACTTGCCATCGCCAGCAACTGCGCCACACACAGAATCACCAACAACGAGATGGGCGACAGTTTCTGAT
>PVBE010412907.1_pt1 | contig 10570 bp, 7 predicted proteins | sample 1631181 | NCBI WGS metagenome assembly PVBE01 (sample SAMN08397723, study PRJNA350692) | Marine metagenome, whole genome shotgun sequencing project. | isolation source: water | place: Pacific Ocean | collected 2012-04 | reverse complement strand
TGGAGGAGCTGGTCGCCGACTTCGGGCTCGCCGCGGTCGGCCCGGTCACCGAGTCGCTGGCCCGCCTGCAACCGACCGCGCCGCACGCGCCCGGGCTGACGCGCATCCTCACCCGCCTCGGCCGCCCCGGCGTGGGCGCGATCCTTCGACGTGGCCTGGTCCAGCCTGACCTCGCGCCTTTCCTGCCGCGGTTCCGGACCCACGCCCGGTCAGCGCTCGTCACCGCGCTCGAGGACCGGCCCCATGACGGGCGGGCGCGCGACCTCACCAGACTCGCGGGCCTGCTCAGCGCCCATCCCGAGGCCCTCGACACGCTCTGGGCGCGGTGGGACGCGGCCGGCCGCGTGGACCTCCTGCACTGGCTCGCAGACTGGCTGCCGCTGGCGCGCTCCGAGCACATCCTCCGGGGCCTCGAGGACGAGGACTCCGACGTGCGCCGAGCCGCAGCGCGCCTGGCTCGGCTGCTGGTCGACCCCTCGCTCCTGGGACCGCTCGACCGGCTCGCTCAGGCGCCCGACGCCCTCGTGCGACAGGCCGCCGTGCGCGCCCTGGCCGCCCAACCGCTCGAAGAGGCGCGGCCACGGCTCGCCGCCGCCGTCGCAGACGAGGACCGCGACGTCGCGTTGGCCGCGGTCACCGGCCTGCTCGGCGCCCCTGACCCCGTGCTGCAATCCGCGCTCGAGCACGCGACGGCGCTCCCGGACGAGGCCCGCGTGCTGCTCGAGCTGGTCACACCGGCCACCGAGGGTCGCGACCTCGCGCCGCTCGCGGCCGCGTTGGAGAGCGACGAACCGGCGCTGCGGGACATCGCAGCCCGCGCGCTCGGACGTCTCTCGGACCACGACCCGCGTGCCCGTGAACGCCTCATCCGGCTGGCGGATGGCGACACCCAGGATGACCGCGTGCGCGCGGTCTACGCGCTCAGCTTCTGCGCCGACACCACCGTCGCCGAGCTGCTCGCCCGGGCGATGCGCAGCGTCCCCGATCGCGAGCAGCTCGTCCGGTTGCAGGAGGCGGCCCAGCACATCGGCGACGCAGCCGTGCTCCCGCTCGCGCGCAGGTTGCGGCCGGACCCACCCGGTCGGGTCGAGGCGTCGCTCGCGGTGGTCCGGGTGCAACCGTACGGCGCCGCGGCCCCACCGCTTCTGCGCGGGCTCGAGGACGCTCGCTCCGGGTTCATCGAGGGCCTGGTCGCCGCGACGCTCGCGGTGGGCGGCGACGCGATGCGGGAGCGAGTCTATGACGCCCTCGAGGTGCCGAGTCGCGGGCTGCTCCCCCCGGCGCTGCGCTATCTGGCGGGCTACGGCACCGCGCAAGACGTGCCGCTGCTCATCGGGCTCTTCGACCGACACTTCCTGCTGCGTCAGGTGATCCTCAACCTGGTCGAGTCCCAGGGGTCGGTGGCGATCGAGGCGTTGGAGGCGCGCATCGAAGCTGGCGGAGACGATGGGCCCTTGGCGCTGCTCGAACAGCGCCTGGCGATCCTGTTGGCCTGCGCACCCGAGCCGGAAGAGCAAGACGCCGAGGACGCCTGACAGCCGGGCGTTACGGCACACATCACGAAGTGGTCGCGGCACCCGCCTGTGTCGTCGCTCAAACGTCGTCTCCCGCGGTGACTCCGCTCAGTTTGACACGCGGCCTTCGCCAATCCGCAACGCGGCCCGAAAAAGCCACGCACCGTGCTATATCGCCAGGATGCGGGTCCTGGTCATCGCCCTCATCGTCTACGGTTGCGCCGACGCGACCAACGTCGAAGCATCGGACGCGGGCGAGGGGGACTTCGCGCCGTTCGTGCCGCCGAAGGACGCCGGTCCCGACGGTCCCCCAGTGGCGGACGGCGAGCTGCCGGACCTGCCTCCGGTCGACCCCGACCAGGACGGCGACGGCACCCCCAACGAAGACGATTGCGCGCCGCAGGACGCCCTGCGCTTCCCCGGTGCGAACGAGCGTTGCAACGGACTCGACGACGACTGCGACGGAGACGCCGACGAAGGGGTCAATCGCAGCTGCTACGAGGGCCCGGAAGAGACGGCCGGCGCCGGCGCCTGCCAACTCGGGACGGAGACGTGCACCGACGGTGAGTGGAGCGCTTGCGAGGGCCAGGTGCTGCCCGAGCCCGCTGAAATCTGCGACTCGGTGGACAACGATTGCGACGGGCGGGTCGACGAGGCGCTCGGCTTTCACTGGCCGGACCTCGACGACGACGGCTTCGGGGACGGCAACGCCAACGCCACCTGCGAGGAGGGTGACGACACCGCCCCCAATGGTGACGACTGCGACGACGACGCCCCGGAGGTGAACCCGGCGGCGGAGGACCTGCCCGACCCGACCTTCGTCGACACGAATTGCGACGACGTGGACGGGACCGCCGCGGAGATGCTCTTCGTCGACGACGACGCCGACCCGGCACTCGGCCAGGGCACGCGCGACGCGCCGTTCCCGACAATCCGCGAGGCGCTCGAGGCGGCGGCGGCACGCGACGACGTCACGCGCATCGCGGTGAGCGCGGGCGAGTACCCGGGCGGATTGCGCCTGCTCAACGGGGTGCACATCCACGGCGGCTACGACGCGGCCCAGTCGTGGAGCCGCGCGCGGGTCAACGCAGCGGTGGTCACCTCCGACGTGCTCGACGCCGACCGCATCGTCGCGGTGCGCGCCCTCGACATCGTCGACCCGACGCTCATCGACCTGCTGACCATCGGCACTGTCGACCACCCCGAGCCGGGCGGCTCGACCTACGCGCTCTACGCGATCAACGCGACCGCCCTGACCCTGCAATCGCTCACCATCCGGCCCGGCGCCGGCGGCGACGGGACCCCCGGCGAGCCCGGCAACGGCGGGCTGCCCGGCGACAACGGCCAACGCGGCGGTGATTGCGGCGGCCCGCGCGGCGCAGGGGGCGCGAGTGGATGCGGGGCGACCGGCGGCGAAGGCGGCGACGGCGGGAGCCGCGGCAACCACGGGGTCGCGGGCGCACCGCCGGGATGCGGCGGCGACGGCGGCGTGCGGTCCGGCGGGGTTGCCGGTGCGACGGGCGGCAACGGGTGCAACGGGGCCGACCAGCCTCCGAGTCCGGACGGCGCCGCAGACCCCGGCGCGCACGGTGAGGACCGCTACTGGCGTCGCGGCGACGGCGCGAACGGCGGAGACGGCGTCAACGGCGGCGTCGGGGGCGGCGGCGGCGGCGGCAGCGGCGCGGCGGTGATCGACGGCACGGGCGGCGCCGGCGGCGGAGGCGGCGCCGGCGGCTGTGCAGGCGAAGGTGGCGGCGGCGGCCTGGGCGGCGGCCACAGCTTCGGGATCTACGCCATCGAGTCGGCTGGCCTGGTGATCCGTGACTGCAACATCGAGACGGGACGCGGCGGCACTGGCGCGGACGGCGCCGAAGGCGGAGTTGGAGCCGGCGGCGGCGACGGCGCACCCGGCGGCAACGGTCGGGAGGCCTTCGCATGCGGCGGCGCCGCGGGGCCCGGCGCGGGCGGTCACGGCGGACGCGGCGGACGCGGCGGCAACGGCGGCGTGGGCGCGGGGGGCAGCGGTGGCTCCACCTACCCGCTGGTCTGCATCGACGGCGCCGTCGACGTCGGCCAGGACACCATTCTCCGCCCGGGGCCGGGCGGCGCGGCCGGCGGTGGACCCGGGGCGTCCGGACACATGGGCGCCAGCGTCGCGAGCGTTGGCTGCGAGGCCCCTCCGGACGACGAGGCGGAGGAGTGAGCGACGTGGTGCGCGGCAGCTGCCTCTGCGGCGGCGTCGCGTTCGAGTTCGACGGCGAGCGCACGCCCATCCAGCTCTGTCACGCGACGCGGGCGTGCTCGACGACGACCCGGGCACGCGCCCTTTCCGCCACGCCTTCATCGCTCAGCAGGCGTGCTGGCACACGGTGTCCGACAACCTCCCCCGCTACGACGGCCAGCCGCCCTTCTCCGGCGAAGGGCAGGGCTGACCGCAGGAGTCCTGATGACAGTCGCGTATTGGCTCGTCCTGGTGGCCGCTGGGCTGCCCTACTTGTTCACCTGCCTCGCCAAGTTCCCTGGTGGGCGCTTCGGGCCGAACGCGAATAAGGCGCCACGCGAGTTTCTGGCCGCTCAGGAGGGCTGGCAGAAGCGCGCGCACTGGGCGCAGCTCAACAGCTTCGAGGCGTTCCCGGCCTTCGCGGCGGCGGTGATCATCGCGCACCAGGCAGGCGCGTCTCAGGACTACGTGAACCTGCTCTCCGCGGGCTTCATCATCTCGCGCCTCGTCTACGGTGGCTTCTACCTCGCCGACATCGGTGTAGCGCGCAGCGCCGCCTGGGGCAGTGGGATCGCGTGCGTGGTCGGCCTCTTCGTCGTCAGCGCCTGAAGCCGCTCAGCCGGGCGGCTCACCCACCCAACGTGCCATCGCGACGTCCGCGATCGGCCGCCCGCTGACGCGAACGAGGTCGGCGGTGGTGGCGATCTCGATGAACCCGGCCCGGCGATAGAGCGCCCTGGCGGCGTGGTTGTCGCCGAGCACGCCGAGGTCGACCCAGTCGAGGCGCGGGCGTCAGGCCGTCGACGACCCTGTAGTCGTCTTTGCCCGGTGATGTGCTCTCGACGTCGTGCACCCACACGACCGGTGCCTGCGCGATGCGGAAGCACCCGACGGCGTAGTCGATGTACTCGACCACCTGTTTCAGCGGGGGCTCGGCGGGTTGTTCACCGTTGAAGAAGCGGCGCTGCAGGTCGACGACGACGAGGGCGATTCGAGACATGGCCGACCTTCTACCAGCCCCAAGCGGCCTCGGCGACCAGCGCGGCATCGGTCCCGGGCTCGAGCGCACCACCGTCCACCGGAGCGCGCCAGACCCGGGCGAGCGTCAGGCCCAACGACCAAACGGGATGCACCTGGACCCGAACGACCAAGGCCGCGAGGGCCTGCTCGGGATCGACCAGCTCGTCGCGTGGTCCACGGGTTCGGAACAGGCCCGTCACCCGCACGCGCTCGTCGGGGATCCGCATCCAGAGCGTGAGACCGGCGCGGTCCGGTGCGTCCGCGTCGCTGTACTCACCGCCGATCCGGAGCGCCTCGGCGTAGGAAACCTCGGCCGACACGCGCCCGCCCACCGCGGATCGATCCGGCGGCGGCCGGCGCCAGCGGTCCACGAGGTAGCCCAGGTCGAAGCGGAACGGGTCGTACTCGGCCGTCGCCCAGAACCCCTCGAGGCGACCGCGTAGCCGCCACGGGCGGTCGCGGTGCTCGCCCTCGATGCCAAGGTGCGCGCCCGGCGCGTCGTGCAGCATATTGCCGTCGGCGTAGACCCACAGCGACTCGGCCAGCTCGAACGCCACGTCGCCGCCGTAGGCCACCACCCGCGACGTGTCGCGGTCGTCGCGCTGACCGTCGGGTGATTCGGGCGCCGCGGTGTCGGTCACGCCGGTCAGCCCCACCTCGAGGCGCGTAAGCGGGCGCGCGTGGATGCGGGCGCCGACCACCGGCGGACCGAAGAGCTGGTCCACGAAGAGGAGGCCACCGAAGGCCGCGTCCTCGATGGTGACCAGCGCCCCGACGCGGTGCGTGTCGTCGTCGGTGCCTCCGTGGTAGCGGCTCACGAGCGTGCCGTGCCCGAGCGTCAAGTCGCTGAGGATGCCGACGCCGATCGCCTCTCCGTAGCGGGCGAAACGGAGCACGCGCCCGGCGTCCGCGACCTCGTCCCAATCCTCTTCTCGCAGCTGTCCCTCGGCGAGATCGAACCGAAGGGGCGCCTGCAATGCGACCTCGAACGGACCCGTCTGAAATCCACCCCACGGCGTGGCCAGCAGGGCCGCCGAGTCGTCGACCACGCCCGGTCCGACGGTGGCGCCGACCTCGAAAGTCGGCGCCCACAAGGCGATGGCGAGCAGCGCTGTCACCGAACCTCTGGGTGTGGGTGTGGTCTGTTACCATGCGCCGCTTTCCCGCTGGAGGTGCCGTTGGCCCTCGTCGTCGCCATCGTCGGATTGAACCTGCTCGTGGTCGTCCACGAGCTGGGGCACTTCGTCGTGGCGCGGCTGTGCGGGATGGACGTCCAGCGCTTCTCCATCGGGTTCGGGCCTCCCGTGCTCTCCATCGAGCACAACGACACGGTCTACCAGCTTGCGGCCTTCCCCGTCGGGGGCTTCGTGCAGGTCGCTGGCCTCGGCACCGGCCGAGACGACGACGAGGTGGGCGATGCACCGCCCGGCAGCTACCTGTCGCGCCCCCTCTGGCAGCGCGCGTTGATGGTCTCCGCCGGGCCCGCCGCGAACTTCGCCTTCGCGGCTGTCGTGTACATGGCGCTCTTCGGCTCGCACAACGCCGTGATGTTCGAGGGCACCCGCATGGGCACCCCAGCGATCAAGGCGGTGAGCGGCGCGGCCGCAGACGCGGGCCTGAAGCCCGGCGACATCATCGTCGCCGTCAACGACACCCCGGTCATCAACCACATCCAGATCCAGCGCGCGACGACGGAGGGTGAGCCGAGCAAGCTCACCGTCGCCCGCCCGCCGGAGGGGACCTCGCTCGTGTGGACCCGCGTGAAGGCGGGCGAGCCGTGGAAGAAGATGATCCTGGTGCGCGACGAGAAGGATCGCGGCCTCGTGGTCGGCTGGCCCGAAGCCCCGCTCGCCTGGCCGCGCCACGACGTCAGCGTGACACCACGCCGTGACGAGAAGGGGCGCCTGCGTCTGGGGCTCTCCTTCGAGCCGGCGCGCTTCGGCTCCGAGGGCGTCGCCGCGACCACCCGCTACGCGCTGAGCGAGAGCTACAACGCCTCGGCGATGATCATCGGCCACCTCTACAAGGCCCTCGTCGGCCAGGAGAAGCTGCAGCTCGCGAGCGTCGTGAAGGTCACCGAGAAGGGGGCCGACACCGTGCAGATGGGCTACGAATTCTTCCTCACTCTGCTTGCGCTCATCAGCGTGAACCTGGGCGTCATCAACCTGTTGCCGTTCCCGGCCCTCGACGGCGGGCGCCTCATGTTCGTCAGCATCGAGGCCATCGCGCGGCGCCCGGTCCCGCGCCGCGTCGAGCACGCCCTGCACGCCATCGGCTTCTTGCTGCTGATGGGGCTCGTCGCGGTCGTGGTCGCCAAAGAGATCGCGGAGAAATTCTGACATGAAGAGGCTGCAGCGCACCTACGAAGGCCCCGAGGCCCTCACCGAGCTGCTCGAGACGTCCGGCTGCGAGCTCTCGGTCGACGAGGTCGTCGAGGAGTTCGGCTGCGCGGTCGAGGAGGGCACGCAGGCAGCCGAGATCATCCCGCTGTTGTGGGAGCTCGAGCCGCAATTCGCCGATGCGGACGCCGCGCGGCGCACCTTCTCGAACCTCTTCGGCTTGTGGGACGAGGTGGCGAAGGGACAGACCGAAGGCCTCGTCCTGCTGCCCGAGCTCGACCCGAACGCCCCGCTCACCCCGGCGTTCGTCGAGCGCGCCTGGATGCGCCTCGACGAGTTGCCCGACCCTGACGTCGCGCGCCTGCGCGACACCTTCGACAATGTGCAGGCCGACGTCGGCGCCTTCGTCTTCGAGCAGCTCCAGAGCCTCGGCGACCTCGCGGTGGGCACCGCCCTCGAGCTCGCCTTCGAGCTGTGGTGGCTCTGCCTGGAGGCGCGCGGCGAGGTCCGGCCGATCACCCGCGCGACCCTCACCGCCGCGCACGCCGAGCCGGACGACCCGGAGAGCGAGCCCGAGCCGGCGCTCGCAGGCCTGGTGACCACCACCTTGTGGGAGCAGGCCGCGCACGACGAGGCGCCGCTCCCGGAGGACGCGATTCCTCGTCTCGAGCGGGCGCTGCGTGCCCTGCGTCACGCGCTGGCGCCTGGGAGCGCGTACGGCTACCATCCGCCGAATGCGTGAAGACGAGCTGGTCGAAGCCATCGCGCGCCAGGTCCGCGCCCGACTGATGGCGGGTGGGCAGGGCCCGGGCCACACACGCCCGATGCCCCACTCGGCGCCGACCCCGAGCCTGAGGACCCACACCGCCGAAGAGCTGCGCGTCATCCCGTGCACCGACGAGTCCCCCGAGGGCGACTGCGGCGACTGCGGCATGTGCGCCGTGCGCCGCCCGGAGCACGTCGTCGGCATCCGCGCCGCCGGCGCAGCGCGCATCGGCGCCGGCGTCGGCACCGGCCGGGTCCAAGAGGGGCTCGCCGGCCTCATCGACCACACGCTGCTCAAGCCCGAGGCCACCAAGAAGCAGCTCTTCGAACTCGCCGAGGAGGCCCGGAAGCACCACTTCGCGACCGTCTGCGTGAACTCCGCGAACGTGCGCCTGATGAGCCAGTTCCTGCAGGGCAGCGGCGTGCCGGTCTGCGCCGTGGTCGGCTTCCCGCTCGGCTCGATGACCGCCCGCGCCAAGGCGTTCGAGACCCGCGAGGCCATCCGGTGCGGCGCACGCGAGATCGACATGGTGCTCAACATCGGCTCGTTGAAGAGCGCCGAGTACCAGCTGGTCCTCGCCGACATCACCGCCGTCGTCGAGGCCGCCAGGCCCGTGGGCGTGAAGGTCATCCTCGAGACCTCCAAGCTCACCCAGGAAGAGAAGGTCATCGGCTGCGCGCTCTCGAAGGCCGCCGGCGCCGCGTTCGTGAAGACGAGCACCGGTTTCGGCGGCGGCGGCGCGAACGCCGAGGACATCGCGCTGATGCGGCGCATCGTCGGGCCCGAGATGGGCGTCAAGGCCTCGGGCGGCATGCGCTCCAAGGCCGACGTCGAGACGATGGTCGCCGCTGGCGCCACCCGCATCGGCGCCAGCGCCTCGGTCGCCATCGTCACCGGCGGGACCTCCACCAAGGGATATTGAGAGATGGCGAAGAGCGTCTTCGTACGCCGCCCGCACGGCACCACCGCCGAGCAGGCCCAGGCGAAGCTGGCTGACCTCTCGAACGCGCTCGAGAGCCGCTACGGGATCAGCATCAGCCTCACCGGCGGCAACGCCACCGTGAAGGGTCGCGGCGTGAAGGGCTCGGCCACGGTCGACGACACCAACGTGACCATCGATCTGAAGCTCGGCATGCCCGCCAGCCTCGTCGCCGGGAAGATCGAGCAGGGCGTCCACAAGGCCATCGACGAGCACTTCTCGGCGTAGCGTTCCGCGCACCTGCGGCCATTGCCTCGCCGACAGTCGAGCCCTATAACGGCCGGGTGAGTGAACCACGCCCGCGGCTCGTCTTCTTCAGTGGTCCCAACGACCACCTGTTCCCATACATCATCACCGGTCTCGTCCGACCGCTCGAGATGCTGCTCGACCACTACTTCGACCTCGTCGTGGTGCCGGGCGACTGCGACTACAGCGAGGTCGTACAGACGTACGAGCCGGACATGGTCCTGTTCGACGGCGGCATCGACAGCGTGAGCGGGCGGGCCTCCGAGATCACCAACACCAACACCCATCCCGAGGTCATCAAGGCGGGGATACTGCGCATCGATCTGCACTCGCCCATGCGGATCAACTCCTTCTACCGAATGGAGCAGTGGGGCGTTCAGACGTTCTTCAACTACTGCTTCCGGCGCCAGGAGAGTCCGCCCGCCTGGGCCGACCAGATGATCTACCTGCCGCTGTGGCTCAACGACGATCTGTTCAAGGACTACGGTGAGAACAAGATCGTGCCGGTCGGACTCATCGGCGCCGGCTTCTTCATGGGTCATAGCTATCCGTGGCGGCGAGCGGTGGGCCCCCTGGTCATGGAGCACTTGCCGATCGTGCACTCGCCGCGGCCATCGTTCGCCCGCCAGCACGGCCTCGTGGGAGAGCGCTATGCGCGGCTGCTCAACAGCACCCAGCTGTCCCTCGGCTGCGGCGGCGCCACCAAGTGCCTGTGTGCCAAATTCCTGGAGTTCCCGGGGGCTCGAAGCTGCCTGGTCACGGAGCGAACGGTGATCGTCGAGGCGCTGGGATTCGCCGACATGGAGAACTGCGTCTTCGCGGACGAGACCGACGTGCTCGACAAGCTCCGCTACCTGCTCGACCGCCCCGACGAGCTGGAAGCCATCACCGACCGCGGCCACCAGCTCGCTCACGCGAAGCACACCCATCGCGACCGGCCCCAGATCCGGCAGTGGTACGAGCTGCAGAAGTCACTTCAGCCGGGGCAGCGCATCATCCAGACCGGGCTGACCGACCCGCTGCGCGCCGTGCCGGTCGACGAGCCACAGACCACCTTCATTCCCGTCGACGAGACCCCGGTACGCACCGCGCTGCACGGCGGATTCGAGGCGCTCTCGGAACGCCGCTGGGCCGACGCGGAGAAGCTGTTCACCACGGTGCTCAGGACCTACACCTACATGGCCGAAGCGCACCTGGGCATCGGCATCGCGCGACTCAACCAGGGGGACGTCGCGCGCGCCGGCCAGCGCTTCACCAAGATTGTGAACTACATCAGCAGTCATAAGGGCGTGGTCCAGGATCCCATCAACCAGGCCTACGTGAGCTTCTGCTTCCTCTGCGTCGACCGTTGGGAGAGCGCGCGAGACGTCGCCGAAGCGCACCCCGACGTGCGCCACCCGTTCCTGCAGGTGACTCGGTGGTTGGTGGGCACGCTCGGGGGGGTGACGGGGGTCGCGCCTTTCGATGTCGACGCCCCGGACGATG
>PVBE011526119.1_pt1 | contig 10571 bp, 9 predicted proteins | sample 1631181 | NCBI WGS metagenome assembly PVBE01 (sample SAMN08397723, study PRJNA350692) | Marine metagenome, whole genome shotgun sequencing project. | isolation source: water | place: Pacific Ocean | collected 2012-04 | reverse complement strand
GAACATTGGAGAGAAGAATTTACTGGTAAAAATTGTGGTCAAGTATTTTTACATTATAATAAAAAAGGATCTAAACTAGCTAAAGAAAATGAGTTTGATAAGCGTCCTTTTTTAGGACTTCCTGCTTATTATAAAGGCTTTAAATCTAATTGATTATAGGTTAAATGTAGTATATTTTACTCTTGGAGAGTTATATGCTTCATAAAATTACACTACAACCAGGCTTAGATAAACAATCATCCGATACTGGAGCCGAAGGAAAATGGGTCAACGCCGACTATGCTCGGTTTAGATATGGTTATCCTGAAAAAATAGGTGGATGGTCTCAGTTAGGAAGTGATCTTTTAGTAGGCGCTGGTAGAGATCAACACGTTTGGGTAGATAATGATGGTAATAGGTACGCAGCTATTGGTACTAACAAAATGCTTTATATCTATTTTGAAGGTGCTTTCTATGACATTACCCCTTTAGATGCTACACGTAAACAGAGTAGTGCTACATGGACCTTTAATGGTACAACCTCGGTCACAATTACAACGTCCACGGCCCACGGAGCAGAGGTAGGGGATATTGTATTATTAGATAATGTAACTTTACCTGGTGGTACAGGTCTTACAGATGCAGATTTTAATAATAAATTATTTGAAATTATTACCACTCCTTCTCCTACTACTTTTACTATTACATCAGCTAGCTCAGGTTCAGCCGCTAGTGGTGGAAGTGTAGATGTAAATTTTTATTATGTTATTGGTCCAATTACACAAGGTTATGGTTATGGCTGGGGTACTAACACATTTGGTGGTAGAGTTGTTCCTCCAACTCTTACAACATTGGTTGGAACTTTAGCAGACGATGCTTATGGAACAGGAGGTTCTCCTTCAACTCAAATTACTTTAACTTCGACATCTGCTTTTCCTACTTCAGGGACTATTCAAATAGGAAGTGAACTTATTAGTTATACCGGTAATAATACAGGGAGTAATACTATTACAGGAATTACTAGAGCAGCCAGTGGAAGTACACGATCGGCGCATGGGGCAGGATCTACAGTTTATGATGCCACAAGTTATGTAGGTTGGGGTAGCGCAAGTTCTTCTTCTCACGTAGTTATTGAACCAGGTCAATGGAGATTAACTAACTATGGAGAAAAACTTTTAGCATTAGTTCATAATAAAAAAGTATTTGAATGGAATCCTTCATTCGCTAATCTGTCTGTGAGAGCTACAGTTGTATCAGGAGCGCCTACAGCTTCTAGAGATATGATGGTATCTACTCCGGATAGGCACTTAGTATTTATTGGAACAGAAGAAACAATTGGAACTGCAACTTCAGTAAATGAAATGTTTGTAAGATTTTCTGATCAAGAAGATATTAATACTTACACTCCAACAGCAACTAATACAGCAGGTAGTCAAACCTTACCTGATGGATCAAAATTAATGGCATGTACTACTGGAAGAACAGCTTTATATATCTGGTCAGATACAGCTATGTATACTATGAGATTTATTGGTCCTCCATTTACTTTTGGATTTGACCAGGTAGGTACTAACTGTGGAATTTCTAGTCAACATGCTGCCGTTGAGATTGATGGTATAGCATATTGGATGGGACCTAATGGTTTCTTTAGATTCGCAGGAGGTCGTGTCGAAAGTATGTTATGTTTAGTAGAAGATTATGTCTTTGAAGATATTAATGCTAGTGCCAACCAACAAATTCATGCAGCTGTAGATAATATATTTGGAGAGGTAACTTGGTTTTATTGTAGTAGTGGATCTAGTTATGTAGATAGATCAGTCACTTATAACTATTTAGAATCTACTCCTGATAGACCTATTTGGTACACATCTTCTTTAGATAGAACTACATGGGTCCAACAAGGAATTTATTCTAATCCTTATGCAACAGAATATGAAACAGGAGAAGCACCTACTTACCCAAGTGTAGGAGGAGTTACTAATGGAGCCAGTTATTTTTGGCAACATAATATAGGAACAGATCAAGTTAAAGCCAATGGAACTACTACAGCTATTCAAGGCTATGTAGAATCCGGAGACTATGACATCAGCAGACAAGAAGGTATTCAAGGTCAAGGAGAATATATAATGAGAGTTAGTAGAATTATTCCTGACTTTGGTCAACAAACTGGAGACGCTAAAGTTTATTTAAATTCTAAAACATTTCCTAATGCCGCTGCAGTTTCTACTTCTTACGCAGCCACTACCAGTACCACTCAAATTTGGACTAGAAAACGTGCAAGACAAATTGCATTAAAAGTAGGAAACGTAGGAACAGGGGAGAGTTGGAGAATGGGTACATTTAGATTAGACATTAATGCAGGAGGCAGAAGATAATGGCAAAGATAGTTGAAGTTATAACAGATATTTTGGGACCTAAGTTTGAACAAATTAATGTTCAAGGACTTTCAAATAACGTGCAAAATATTGTACAAAAATTAAACACTACGTATCAACAACAATTAAAGGATGAGATGGAAGCCTTTACTTTGTTTACAAATTAAGGTATAAAAAAGAAAAGAAGAAATGGCTAATAAATATAAAATTAATATTACTGGAGTAGCAACTACAAGTGTCTCTACTGTATATACTTGTCCAACTGCTAACGTAGCTTTAGTAAAATCCGTGTCAGTTTATAATACTCATCCTAGTGCTTCCACTAATTGGGTTTTAAGTGTGCGTGATAACAGTGCTAGTGCTGATTTTGTATATAAAGGTGAAACATCCGTAGCATCTGCTACAAAAAAAGAGTTTCTAAGTGCTGACGAAAGTAGTATATTAGTCCTTGAAGAATCAGATTCTTTAAAATTTTCAACAACCGTAACATCTGCTAACGTTTTTGTTAGTGTGTTAGAACAGGATAGAACATAATGAGCTTTGAAGAAAAAGGTGAATTTTTAGGGTACGCTATGATCAATGGTGAAAAAGTTCCTAAGTATAGAGGAAAGACTATTGTTAAATTATGGAATACTCAAACAAATAAAGAATATAATTCAGACAAAGAAGCTGATGATGATGTAGATAATCCAGCTACTGATACAAAGAGAGAGCATATAAGGAGAGATGTAACTATTATTGCACCGCACATTGATTTAGTTGGCGGTACAGTAAAGAACCCAAATGAAAGCTAAAGGTGGAACAGAAATACAGTTGGAAGAACTTAGAAAGAGACTTCCTAAACATTATTGGGAGAAGATTTCTATTACTACTTCCGTTCCCGAAAAACATCCTATTGATCCTAGTCGATTAAATATTTTATGGTTAAAAAATTCTTATGATCAACCCAACGTTAGACCGTGGTTTCTCAATAAGAAGAACCACCCTAAATATGATTTCTATGTTTTTAATTCTCATTGGAGTTATGAAAAGTATAGGATGCATTTTGATATTCCTACTTCTCGTTGTTTTGTTATTAAAAACGCCTTACCAAAATTCAAGTGGCAACCTAAAAAATTCTACCAACAAGGTGAAACCTTAAAATTAATTCATCACATTACTCCTTGGAGAGGTTTAAATGTATTGTTAGCCTCTATGCATTTCCTTGAAGATGAAGATATTACATTAGATGTGTATAGCTCTACTCAAATATATGGAGATGAGTTTAAAGAAGTTAATGATAAGTATTATGAACCTATATATGAGCACGCTAAATCTATGAAGAACGTTAACTTTAAAGGTTACGCTCCTCATGAAGAAGTATTACAGGCTTTACAAGAGAGTCACATCTTTGCTTACCCTTCTATTTGGGAAGAGACGTCATGTAACTCAGCTATAGAAGCAATGGCTGCAGGATGTGCTGCATTAGTTACAAATTTTGGAGCACTATATGAAACATGTAGCGACTATGGATTCTATGTAAATTATAATAATGTACCTAACCAACTAGCTGTAGATTATTCTCAACATATTAAATACTTAAAAAGAATTTTACCTCAAAAAGATATACAAAATAGATTAACTAATCAACGACAACACTTCCTACACTTTTATGATTGGGATCAAAGGATTAAAGAATGGATTGCTTTTTTAAATAATGCTTTAATGAAAAAAGGAATTCCTCATGAAGATTAAAGCCAGTGATAGTTTTTTAACCGATGATAAATTTCAACCTGAAACCAGGTTGTATGAGCAGAATCAAGTAGATGGAACCCAATTAGTTGATACTCATATTCCAAGATACTTAGATAAACATTTGTTTGTTGCTACCCCTAACATGGGAGAGATAAAATTAAGCTGTGTTAAATCTTTATTAGAACTTCAAAGTCTTTGTTTATCTGAAGGAGTTAATATTATACCTCAATTTCATATGGTTCGATCTTCCATTATTATTACTGGGAGAAATATGTGTGTTCAATCTTTCTTACAATCTAGATGTTCTCATATGTTATTTATTGATTCAGATATTGAATTTGATGCTACTTCTATTTTAATGATGATGAAAGCCGACAAAGATATTGTACTTACTCCTTACCCTATGAAAGCAGTTAACTGGGATAAGGCTAGAGATATGGCAGCCAAGAGCGGTAGACCTATTGAAGAATGTCCTTACTATTATTGCATGGAATTCCCTGACAAAAATAACATTGAAAGTGTAGATGGTTTAGTGGAGATTAAAAAAGGACCAGCTGGCTGTATGCTTATTAAAAGAGAAGTATTTGAAAAGATGATTAAAGCTTACCCTAATTTACTTATTAAACAAAAACATTTGGTTAATGGAATCATGGGAGGAACAGAAGAAATGTGGAATTTCTTTGACACTTCTTTTGATGAAAAAACAGGAGATTTTGTAGGCGAAGATTACGCTTTCTGTGACAGATGGACAGCTATTGGTGGTAAGATTTATGCCAATGTTGACGCCTATATTACCCATCATGGAGACTTTGCTTATCGTGGAAGATTCATTGACGAAGGCAGAAAAATTAAGTAATATCATATAGATTAGGGTTTTCAGGACTACCCTTCAACCTGCTATCATTAAATTATAAGGAATTATTATGGGATTGTTATCCAAAATTACTAAACCATTTAGAAAAGTATTAAAAAGTCCAATAGGTAAAGCTGCTTTAATGTTGGGCATTGGACATTTTGGACCTACAATGTTTGGTCAGTCAGCTGGTATGGGTAATTGGGGAAAAGCTTATGGAGCTTTTAAAAAATGGCCTATGTGGAAACAAGCCGCTACAGTAGGTGGACTTACTATGGGAGCTGATGCTATTGGTGATGAAGTTATAGATGAAACTGAAACTAAAATAGATACTTCCGGTCATGAAGGTTATCTAAAGGCAAGAAAAAATTTTGTAGATGAATGGGCTTCTTGGTACATGCAACAAGGAGATGACGAAGCAACAGCTTATGCAAAAGCTCGTCAAGCTATGTTTAATAATGGTGGAATCGTAAGTCTAGCTCAAGGTGGAAGAGTTGGATTAAAATACGGTGGGGTCAATCCACACGAAGAGACATCTATAGCTGGAAACAAACCCGGATACTCTTCTCCAAAAACTTATCCCGGACCAGAACCAGGAAGTCATCATCCAGAGGGTCCTGTTAAAAAAACCCCTGTTCATATTCCTCATGGAGAGCATGTACCAATAAGCGTTGTACCTCCTAAAAAACCAAGAATAACAAGAGACAATAAAGTTCATACTCCTGTTTATAGTCCCCTTATAACAGCATTAAGTTGGGTAGGAGATAAAATTAGTAATTCAAAATTTGCAGACTGGAATAATCAAATGCAAAGAGAAAATTATCTTGACTGGGCTAAAACAAATGATCCAGAATCATACGTTGAAGCAATGTCAGATTTAGCCAAGCTAGGTTATGTAGATTATAATCCAAATAATGTAACAATAGATGAGTTTGGAAGTCCCCATCAAAAAACTACGTTTGCATCTTATGGAGATGAGTTATACGAGCCCCAAGCTAAAGAAATTTTAGGGGAAGGTTATACAGATTATTTAAAAGGACCTCCTCAACCTGAAGGTGGAGATGGACCACAAGAAGAATGGCAACGATTAGGTTACCCTAGTTATGAAGCTTACCTAGCAGCAATGCGAGGTGGTGGAGGTGGAGGTGGAGGTTGCGCCCCTACTGATACAACAGCAGACTACTATGGATTTTCAGAATGGGCAGATTGGGATCCTAATAATACTGCTCCATTGTTTGGAGACGCTACACAATACAAAGCAGTTCTTAGTAAGGGTGGAAGAATTGGCTTGTATGCAGGCGGAATGGGTGGTATGAATAACTCTATGAATCCAATGATGACTCAAGGTCTGGGAGCCATGGGCTCGCCGGGCATGAACCCTTTTAACCAACAGAATTTAATGGCACAAGCACAGATGCGTGGTAATCCTATGATGGGAAGAGGAAATCCTATGATGATGGGAAGAGGAAATCCTATGATGATGGGCCAAAGACCAGGAACCCCGGGCCAAGGCCAAGGGATCAGTGGCACACAAGCTGCAGCAAAGATGGCTAAAAAAGAAGACGACGGAGAATTATTAAAGCTAATTAGAATGTTAGCTTCTATGGGAATACCTATGGAACAATTAAGAGGTAGAACTAAAGAGGAATTAGTAGAGATGGCAATCTCTATTCAAAGTAAAGATCAAGCAGTAGGAAGACCAGAAGTTGTAGAAGAATCTGAAGTAGAAGAAGAAGTAGTTGAAGCAGCTCATGGTGGAAGAATTGGATTATCAGATGGAACTGAATGGATTACAAGAAAACCTAAAAAGCTTAGTGATTTTGAAATTAGATTGAAAGTATTAGATATAATTAATGCTGGTGAAAGACCTTCACGAGAAATGTTTGAATCAGACGAAGACTACAATCGCGCTGTAAAAGATTTGGAATTTATAGAATATTCTAAAACGCCTGAAGGAAAAAAAGAGATGGCTGCCAAAAGATTAAGAAACTTTGAAGCTGAGGTAGAAGCTGCAAAAGAAGGAGGCATAAGATCCGATAGAGTTTTTGATAGAGAAGCAAAAGGATATAGACACCCTGAAGACTTAGTGGTTAAAAAGATGTTGGATGAAAACTATACCGCCGATAGGTTACAACAATTAAAAGATGAATACGAGTGGTCACCTTCGGCTGGACCAGAAAGAACGTGGGATGATGGTAGTCGTGATCAGTTTTTTGAGCACCAATATAAATCTTTGCCTGAACCAGATTTTAGTGATTTCGATTTTTCGGCAAACGAAGAACAAATAGGAGGTCCAATGAATCCTTCACGTAAACCTGAATTTCCAGTATTCACAGTTCCAGTAGAAGACGAATCTGTCGTTATAGTTCCAGCAGGTAGTGATGTATTTAGTCAAGGTGGAAGAGTTGGTTTGTATAGTGGAGGAAATGGAAACGAATTACCAGAAGATCCAACTAAACCTATTAATCCATTTGCACCTAAACCAACAGGACCAGTATTACCTGATAAAAGAATGGCTTCAGGAAAAAATGCATTTATGGAACTTGTAGCAGAACTTAGAGAACAAGGTTACACTCAACAACAAGCAATTGACGAAGCTAAGCTAAGATTAGGTCTAGCTCAAGGCGGAAGAATTCATGCAGCTGACGGTTATGGTTATCCTAATCCTGACCAAGAATATATTGATGTCTCAGGTGAAGCAGGAGTAGAATATTTAAGAGAAAATCATCCTGGTATGTTAGCAGAAATGTATTCAGATGAAGAACAGGAAGTAGTAATTCCAAAAGCAGGTGGTGGTTTAATGAGAACTAGATACGCTATGGGATCAGAGCAACCAGTTATTCCATCTAAAGATGGACCCCAATTAGATTTTAGAAACACAGGTGGGTATCAACCACATGGTAAAGCAGAAAAACACGATGATGTTAGAGCGCTATTAGCTCAAGGAGAATTCGTGGTTACTTCTGATGCTGTTAAAGGTATCGGTGGTGGAGACAGAGATCTAGGTGCAAAAAGAATGTACGATATGATGCACAAGTATGAACCTATAGGGAGAGCATTAAGCTAATGGCAACAGAAACAATAACACAAACTAATTTACCAGCACCGTTTATTGAAACGATGGGTAAAACCTTCGGTGAAGGTATTACAAGATTAGCTGCGAAGCCAATCGATACAACAAAATTTCAACCAACTGTAGCAGGAGTTGGTGCAGTAGGACAAGCAGCTCAACAAGCTGCAGCCAGTCAAGCAGGTTTAGGTCAATTAACTTTTGACCCTACAACTGGAGCAGTTACAGGGGTAGGTCAAGGTACAGGAATCGCTGGCTATCAACCATATTTATCAGCAGCAACAGGATTGTTAGGACCAGGAGCAGGTACAGGAGCAGGATCAGTTTCTTCTTACATGAGTCCTTACACAACTAATGTTATCCAAGCAATGAAAGATCAGATGGCGGATGTTAAAGCACAACAAGATATTCAAAGAAATGCTCAAGCTGTAGGAGCTGGCGCGTTTGGTGGAGCAAGACAAGGAGTTCAACAATCGGTAGCAGATACTGAATATAATAGAATGGTTGGACAGATGGTTGCTCAACAAATGGGACAGTCATATGGGCAAGCACAGATGGCAAGACAACAAGACTATGGAAACCTAACAGGATTAGCTCAAATGCAACCAATGTTAGCATCACAGAATGTACAAAATATTTCTCAACTAGGGCAAGGCGAACAAGCTTATAGACAAGCTCTTCAAGATACTGCAGCAGCTCAACAGAAGATGGCATTGTATGAACCATACCAAAGATATGGTTTCTTCGGTGAACAGTTAACAGGATTGATGGGTGGTTACCCTGGTGGAACTAGAATGACAGACCAACCGACAGCAAGTCCAATGCAAAACTTACTAGGTATGGGTATCGGTGCAGGCTTAGGTTATGCTGGTATGAAAAACTTAGGAATGTTCGGCGGTTAAAATGAAAAAGCATATTTTAAATAGACCAATGTTTAGACAGGTCAAGTCACCTGCTTACGGTACAGGTATAGCTACTAACTTAGTTAGTGATGAAGAGAGACAAAGATATAACTATGGTGGAAGAGTGAGAGCACAAGATGGTTTATATAGTGTTCCTTCTATAGAAGAATATCTTCTAAGTGCATATGGATCAGAGAGGACCCCTTGGCTGCAAGCACAAATTGATGAAAGACAAAAAAATATAGTCGAGCCAAATGTTTATCCTGAAAGGGTATGGGAGGGTAGTAACACTAAAGAGGGAAAATATGTCCTAAAAAACTATAAACCAGACACAAATTTAATATCTCAAGGGCAAACAGAGTATCTTGATAATACTATTAATCAATTAGGTGACTGGGACCCTGACGAAGCAAAAACAAAAGAGATTGAAGAATATAATATACAATCAGCTAAAGACATAGGAGCTATTCCAAATAAAGATGATGATCCTGCATTAAATGTAATGATGGGGGATAGTGATGAGATAGATATAGCAAGTTTAGTAGGTAAATATTATGACAAAAAGAAAGCATTAGGTGAAGGTCAATTAGGATTAGCAGGTGCAGCTATTAAAGCAGGCTTTCAAAGACCTTCTGATGCTGCAGCCACAGTGGGAGATGCCTTAGGTAAATTTGGAACAACAGTTACCGCTGATGAAAAAGCTTTAAAAAAAGCAGCGATGACTGGGGAAATGTATAATGAAATTTATAAACAAAGAGCTATAGAAAAAGGAAAACAAGATAGATATACTAAAAAATTTGTTGCTAACCTTCCTGACGGAGCTGAAGATTGGAATCCAATTAAAAAATTTCAATTTGCTCAAGCAAATAATGAAAAAAATAACGACAATAGCGATGACGGTTTAGCTGGAGCTATTCGATTTGCTTTAGGTAACGTAAGCGTAATACCTTTAGCAGGAAACAAAGCTGGTATTAAAGGAAAAGAAAGAGACGCCGGCTTAATTGCTTCAGCAAGTGATGATACAATTTTTGTTTTAGGTGGACAAACATTTAAGAAAGACGGAAAAGGTGGTATTACGTTAGTAAGTTGGGAAGAATTAGGAATAACGGTTCCTCAAGAAAACTAGGAGGTTTAAGTGGAAAATTATAATCCAGCCAAACTTCTTGAAGCAGAAAAAGAAAACCAAACAAGTTTAATAGAGTCAATTGGTGCAGGGATTGCAACCGGTTTAATTAAAATTCCTGAAGGTGCAGCTTCTTTATACGCAAACATTTATGATCTAACCAATGATACAGACACAGCTCTTGAAGTAGAGAAATGGTTTGATGATAATGTTTATAAAAAATTAGGTAACATAGAAGAGAAAGCAGAAGCAACAACTGCTGGTAAAATTACATCAGCTTTAATTAATATTGGTATACCTGGGGGTATTGCATTTAGATATGGAACTAAAGCAGCTAACTGGGCAATCAAGTCTGCTAACAAAGGAAAATATTTTACACTTAACAATCCAACATTAGCTAAAGCAGGACAGAAAGCTTTAGAATTAAATAAAAAAGGAAAAGCTGCCAGATTTGCAGCTGGTGCAGTCGCTGGAGGTGTAGCAGAAGGAGTCTTTGTTGCAGACGTAGAAGACTTTGGAACATTAGGAGATTTAT
>PVBE011277725.1_pt1 | contig 10571 bp, 5 predicted proteins | sample 1631181 | NCBI WGS metagenome assembly PVBE01 (sample SAMN08397723, study PRJNA350692) | Marine metagenome, whole genome shotgun sequencing project. | isolation source: water | place: Pacific Ocean | collected 2012-04 | reverse complement strand
TTGTCTGCATTAAAGCCAGGAACATCTTGAATCAAAGTATATTCGTCTACGCCTGTCCCCGTAACAACTTCTCGTTGAAACTGAGGACTTACTTGATTTTGAGTTTGTACTCCAATATACGACATTTATTTTTCCTTATGAAACTTCTTCTAATATAGAACAAATTACATCTACATTACTTGCAGATGAACACCATACAAATAGTCTATCAGTGTCTTCAAGTACTAATTTCTGTCCAGATATCACCTTTATGGCGCCCCCAACTGGAATTGGTGCATCCCGAACTACTTCAGCAAATGCAACTTTTGTAAATGATGTCAATGATCCTGTACTTGAATACTTAATAGGTACAGTTGCACTTCTTGTCTCTGCAAGATGAAATGTATTAGCATCCTGAGCTTGCACATAATATCGTTTTGTAGTTGCATTTACAGCTCCTACTGAAAGTACTGTATCTGTACTTCCAGATGCAATATCTGGTCCTGTTGTTGCTTGTATTGTAACTCTGTCATTTACACTGAGTCCATGTGATGTTTTAGTAAAGGTTCCATTAGCAGCGTTTGATACTGTAAAACTTCCACTAACAGCAGAATCATTTGCAGAAGTATCTTCTACCCCTACCCCTATAGTTACCCCAGCACTAGATTTATTAGATCCATCAAGTTCGATTACGATTGCTTTTGCAGTTGCATGGTAATAAACCTCAGTGGGGCCAGCTGCATTTGCTGATATGTCTGGTTTAATACGGTTTATAAAATTATTGGCCATTGGTTAATCTCCAAGTTCTATTATATTTATCATCCTAACGCAACCGCCATCGCCGCAGCAAACCCCTGAGTTGAACCATAGTCTAATGCAGTGTCGCCTGGACTCACAAACTGAACTGTATAATTCGTTGATCCAGCAACATTTGAAAATTGAACAGAAGTTCCACTTGTTGGATGTATTTTGGTTGTTTGTACACTGGCTAGACTTGCTATATTATCATTCAAATAGAATGACATGGTATCATCAGCTGTAATATCTGTGACAATATTGGTTGTTGTGGATCCAGCATAAACACTAGTTCCACCTTGTAGGGTCAAGGTTTCAGCATTCGATGATTGTAAATACGATGATGAACCATGACTGTTTATTTGTGCTGAGAGTTGCATCCCAGCGAAAATCTCATTAATGGCCCCTACAACTGTTGATGCAGAAGTATTGAGTTGATCCCCTGCCGCCGAAACGGTAGCATTCCCAATATCATCCACTAATCCATTGAAATTAACCCTAAATGTTTCTAGGGTATTACTTGCTTCGGTAGTTCTAGTTGCCATTGACTTTGTTTAGTAATTGTCGAATCATATCCTTCATGTCCGACATTTCTTCCTTTATAGTATTTATTTCATCTACTGCATTATCTAATTTAGACTGTCTATTTTTCCTCTTCAGTGCAGATGTCATATACTTTTCGTATGCATTGATATCTCGACTAACAATACCTTTACTGTAAGAATCCTTGATAAGTTCTGGATGATCTTCGACTATTAATTTATCACTCATAACGCAAGGGCAATTGCTCTGAAATCTCTAATCAATGGAATCTCAGTTGTCTTAGTTCCTTGCATTACAATTTTAATTGAAAATGCGATATAACTATTAAGTCCAGAAGCTTCATAAGCGTATTCTCTGAAATCTAAATATCCCTGAGACTCAGAGACTGATTTATCAATCGTCATTGGATTCCAATCAAGATCTTCAAATTGAGTTGCATCATCTGCTTGTAAAATCTTATAGTAAACTTTGAGTGTTGCAGAACTGAATAATACAGCATCAAAAATAACCTTGAGAGCTGCAGCTGCATTCTCCAAAGTTACCTTCCGTGTCATATAAACAGCGGCATTATTATCCCCCTCTGATACAGTTGAATCTTTATATTGACTAGAAAGAATAGAATCACTATTAATATCTGTACTATATAAATCATTCAAAGCATCAACACGATTAATTCTATTTTGAACTGCAATAATCCCCATTCTTTGTGTATCAATTACAGGAGATATATTTTCTTTCTCTGAGGAAAGTGTCAACAAAGTTTGAAAAGATTTATTTGTAGCTAATGCTGTATTTGTCTCATTCACCCCCGATGCAATTAAAACAGGATCAGAAAATGTAAGATTCTCATTCAGTGTAACTTCTTGAGCATTACTCCATGATGCCAAGCTAAATGAAGTTTCTATTCCACCAGTTACACTAGTAGTAGACCGTGATGGACTTGTACCTGTAGTAGTTCTTATTTTTGAGGTAATATCTGTACCAGATAGTTCTATAGTTTGAAGTACAACCTTTCCAGTATCCATCATATAATTCTCTGTAGCCTTGACTGCTGATCCACCTGTGACTTTAGTTTCTGCAAAATTATCACTTCCAAAAGATCCTACTCCACCAACATCAATAACATAATGATCTATTCCAACTTCTAAAATTGCATCTTTTGTAAACTCTCCAAGAGATGATAGATTCTTTGGACTATTCGCAACAGTGGCCACTGAACCCAGAAGTCCACTCAATTTGACATAATTATAGGCAGCACTATACATACCATGATTTGGATGATGCACCTTTATCTTGGTAGTTCCATTTATAGTAGTAATTGGATTTGCCCCAAGGGTACAAGTATCTAATGTCTGATTCTGTAAAGTGACTGTTCCATTTGCCGTAGTAAAACTTGCACGGTTTATACCAAATTTCAAGTCTTCCATCTGTGATGCAGTCCATGTAGATGCATTCTGAGACTTGAATAATACTCCAGCATATGGCTGATCCGAAATCATTCGACTACCACCAATATCCAATTCTCCCATGTGCGACAACCACATTGTATAATCTTGAGTGTTTGCCATAATGACAAAACAATATTCTGTATCCTGCATCAAATATACAGGAGAAGGAAATGTAAACTTAGTAGATGTAGTTGCATCATCTGAAATATATACATCACTGGGATCTAAAACAGCAGTTCCAAAAGGAAGTATGGTTGCAGAAGGATAGCCATTTACCATTGTACGAATCTGACATTGAACTGGTATAGTAGCTGATTTAGAATTGAAGTAACAATCAATTGATGTAAGGTATGCACCCCCTTCAGTATCAACAAGAAAAGATTGTGCCAATGGGTCCCACCACCCAACCTGCTGATCTGAAATCCTTGTGCTAAGTACATTAGTTCGATTAGAATTAACCGTGTTAGATCGTACATCTGCATTTCTTGTGGCTATAATAGTTTCCTGAATATTGTCCAGAAGTCCCTTTGCATAATATGTGGACTCTCCCATTGTTTGGGTATCCCCTTGCAATGTTCCATTTGCTGAGTCTGAAGTAAGTTTAAAGACTCTCTCTCCAACTTTAAATGCAGGGTTTCCAGAAATGTTTGGATCTGGTATTGCAAATGTTCCTGTTACCTTACCTCCAGCACTTGTCAATAATGGATCACCAGCAGCAGGAGTCTTATAAACCACTGCACTTGTTGAGTGTCCACCAGAAGGTATTGTGGGAGTTCCAGAAATAGTAAAACCAGTACTTGTCACATCAGAATAAGAATAAACTGTACTATCAATGGTTATTGAACCAGTTGAAGCAAAACCTTTTGTTGAGGGATTAACACCAATAGTTACTCCTGTTCCTGTATTCGCTATAGTAGCTCCACCTGTAAGAGCAGTAGTCAAGGGTGATTGAATATTAATATAAGGAATATCTGGTGTGACATATTCTCCTACATCTATCCCATCAAAAAATGAGAACAATCGAGTAAATGGTTTGAAAACCCGACCCACAAATCCGACAGATTTAGATCTAATAAAAGGAAGAATATCTACACTAACTACACGATCCCCTTTGGATTCATAATCAATTCTTGGGGTAATCTCTGTACGAACACCTGTTCGTGATTGTCTCTCTTCTACTGTTGTAGTAGTTCGTTCCATAATTCTACGATACGGAACCTGTCTCCGAGCAGTTGCCCAAGAGCTATCCCTCCATATATGCTTTTTAGTCACCTCTCCTGTCCAAAAAGTCTCCCACTCATTCCAAACGGTATTAATAGCAGAACCGCCATTTCTCGCAATAAAGGTATCATAATTACCCTCACGATTTATAATAAGATTTGGAAGTCTATTTGTATCTCTCCAAATATCAGATGCAGGATCTAAATCTATTGCACCAACCCAAGCAATAACATTAAATGGATTAACATTCTCTACTCTTGATGCATAAGGTTGTGTAGCAAAAACAACTTCAGAATAAGGGAGTGTAATTAAATCTCCTGTCTTCTGGTATCCTGAAGCTAACCTAAGAGCATCAGTTGAAACTGATTCTTCTAGTGCTAATGCACGATGAAAAAACTCTGGGCGAAGCATTCCATTACCCATATCCATTGAATTTTTATAATCTGGATGTAATGCATCTCCTGTACCATGTCCAGCAAAATTATCTACCACGAACCCATTCTTAAATCTATCCAACCCATCAGCATCTTGAATTTGATATGCCTTTGTATCTTTCTCCAACATATTCAATTGAGTATAATACTCAACATTGGAAATTCTTGAATCCAAATTTCCAATATCTTTCATCGTATATCTACGATGCTTCATTTTCCGAACACCAATATCCAAAGGATCAAACGTATACTGTGGTAATCTGAACTCTGCAAGTTTCATCGCATCTGCAATAGTTGAAGGCTCTTCTGGATTATCAGCAGCTGCACCAGATATAGTTCTAAAAGTTCCTTCAGAATCTAAATATAATGCTGAATTTTGTGGAAGATAATGATCAAAAGATGTAGAGAATGAAGCATCAACTTTAGGAATGTCTGTCAGTGATCCCCCTGTTCCTGTAAAACTACGATGCTCAAATGCAAATGGAGTAACAGATTTAGATGCAGACACGGCCCCAGAATCAGAATAATCACTTACTCTTGGTCTGAAATCCAAAGCATCTCTAAGTTCATATTCACCAGTAGGGGATATAGTATCTGGATCTACCCTTTGGGCAGAATATATAGGAATCTCACCATAAGTTATACTTGTTCGTGATGTACCAACTGGGTATGAATCTACACTAAAGAAATTTCCTGCACCATGAGTAAAATAATCAAAGACAATAAGAAGTTGTCCTGTAGGTGGAGCAGCGGATGGTTTACGAGAGATCCTACCAAGATCATAGAATGTGTCTCGCATTCCTGTATCCACTTGGTAATTGCTTAAAATATCAGTACTTTCATCTTCACTACCTAAATCCGTTATCACCAAATCTGGCATAGTTAGATTTTGTGCATTAGTTAGAGTAGTGCCTGTGGTGAATTTTTTAGTTGTTATATATGAAAAGGAAAACGTAGAACCACTAGACCCATAAGATGCACCATCATATGTTCCATCAATTACCCTAGCTATTGCTCCATTAGATCCCGTAATTTTCTCCCCTGCGGCAAACAGATCCCCCTCTACAGTATCACTAGTATCAGTAGTTAATTTACCTCTCTTATATGTTGCAGTAGGTGGAACCGCCGGAGTACCAATTGCAGTTGATTCATAAATTGCACGAACCTTGAATATATCAGCAACCCCCAAACATATTTCCTCATCTTGCACATTCGTACCAAAAATCTGACCCGATAAATTGGTAAAGGCCTTAGTGGTCATTGGTATAAGTGTTTTAGTTTTCTCCTGAGCTGCAGCGATAATCACTGTATAAGTAACTTTTAATTTTGCACCAGTAGATGGTAGGGTTACCGTTAATGTTCTTGTATCTGGAAAAGTAAGAACACATCCAGAACCAATTGTCTCTGGAGCCAATACTGTACCAATTGGATAATCCGAGGATGTTCCATCTACAACTGAAAGTTGATAATTATCTACAGAGAAATCATCGAAAGATTCTCCTTCTGGTAAAGTTAGATTGGCTGCATATCCACCAGTAATATCTAAAATAGATTGCCGTCTGACCTTGAGTGTAGTATCACTTAGGTTATTCAAAGATGATGATTTAAGAGTCTTGGTTGCAAACTTTGGAAGTTTGGAAATCATCACCAACTCTTCTTGTTCTTCAAGTTTTGAGCGAACTCTTGTAATTATCGAACTATCGATTGTTGCAATATAACTTTCCACTAATTGCACTGAATTATCACTACTAATAGTTCTAACCTCAGACCTTTTTACATTACCATCAGAATCTTCAACTTCAATTAAATCCCCAACCTTTAGATCGGAGGTAAATCCTGTATTTGTTCCCGATAATATATCAGATCCGGCAGTGATACCTACTGCTGAACAACTGACTGTACCTTTAAGTTCTTTTCGATCAGCTGGATAAACATTTGCCCAATATTCTTCATTTGCAGCTCCCGGCGAAAAAACTTCATGTACATCTCCCATCTTATAATAAATTGGTGCATCTCCAAATGTAGCCCCACCTACAAGATCACCTGTAATATTACTTGTAAAAGCTTCATTAGAAGTAAATGTTCCTGTAGTCTGAATTACATGAAAAGTCAATCCCCGAACATATTTCTTACCTTCACCTGAACCATCTGTGTTTCCAACTTTAAGAGCAATAAACTGTTGACTATTGCCCGTGGGATTTAAATGCGGTTGATTTAAAGTTATCGCTGTTAGACTAACTTCTGTGATATACGTATTCTCTGGAATTGTATTGAAATCATTATTTGTTATATCAGTAATACCCATTCCCACTTCAAAACCTCCTGTACTATTAACAGAACCAGTTACAGTAAGATTTGAATTTGGTGCTCCTGCACCTATACTAACATAGGCAGTAGAACTGCCTGCTGCGGTTGGCATAGCAGCATCATCAACCAAAGAAAAAGTTTCGGATTGAGGTGGAATGTATACAATACCAGTTGCACCAGAAATAGCACCTGTAATCTTGGCACCATTAGTCAAGAATTTTGTAGAAGTAAAGCCAGGATTTCCCGTTGAGGAATCACCCATTATAGTAAGTTTACATAACATCCGAACATCAAAAAGGTAATGTTGATGTCTGGAAGTTGTAGGATTGAATGCTCCATTGATATAATCTGAATCATTTACTCCTGTGTTATGTTCAAAGGCTCTAGTTCTAGCCAAACCCAAAACGGTATTTTGAGTGGTAGGATATGTCATTCTACCATCAGATTGTTTCCAAATATAAATGGGAGTATCATAATCATGAGCAGCTGCATCAGTACCCAAATATCCTCGACCTGAAGAATTTACATCTATCTGTGAAGTAATACCAGATATAGAACACGCTTCAAGACCATCACATAATATTAATTCATCATCTATAAGAACAACAAATCCACCAGACATAGGCCAATTTTGATTGTCATAAATTGGTATGTCAAGAGTAGAATTAGTAATATTTGACCCACCAGCAATATGAGTTCTGGATTTTCTATATTTTCTAAGTTGAACTTCTTTGAAAGGACTAATCCCTGTCTGACTATCAATGTCAGGCGTACCGTATGTATTCTCTACCTGAAGATAATTTCCAGCACTGAATGTTGTTGCTTGATTCTGGGTGAATGCAGAAGATCTAGCTTTGTCTAACGGAACCACCGTCTGTGCAAGAGTCTCAATTTCATAACCCCGAACATACGCTTTGCCTGGGGATAAAGTGATTGCAACTTTCGATGCATCCCCCACCGAAGCATCAGTATAAAGTCCGTTATTCAATCCATCATCATAGTGTTCTCGCATATCAATATCAAAACCCCTGACAATATAGTTTCCAGACTCATCAAAAGTCCTTCGTGCCATGGTTTCTTCAAGGATTGAATACTCTGTACTTCTAACCTTCGATTGAACGATACCATTACTGACTGTCATAAGTTCAACAAAGTCAGCATCATCAGCAGTACCAAGTGCCTTCTTTACAAGGGACAATGCATACTTGAGTCTATGAGCACCCTTGGCAGCATAGTTGGTAGATCCAGTTGCATTATCCAGAAGACTAGAATCCTCCTCTGGTGTTGATAGTGACTCCGCTACAGTGAATCCAATACGATAAGACGGTAGAGCAGTATACTTGTCTAATACTATAGTCTGAGTTGAACACTCAACAAAATGACCTCTAATATAATAAACCCCCTTCTGAACACTTGCAGAACAACCTGTTCCAGCAGCACTTGCTGCTGAGGTAGTTGCAATCGGATTATCAGCTGCTATAGTTCTGGAAGTGTCACCATCCATATATGAAAAGGAAGTATCACTCGTAATTGACTCAGCATTATCAAAAGTAAATTTTGTGGTTGAACCAGAATCGGTTCCCGATTGTTCGTATTTTACAAATAATGTAAGATCCTCAGAATCAGCCGAAACCGCAGCTGCGGTTCCTACAACTTTTGCCTTGACTCCAGAAGTTACTCCTGTGAGAACATGACCTACAAGACTTGTTCTGTAATTTTCTATTGTATGTTCTACTGATTGAGAATCTGTAAAATTAGTTTGGAGTGTTACATAAGAATAAGTAAGATCAAGACCAACTTGGCCTGGAATAACAACTGCACCCTCTTTAAAGAAATGTGATCCTAATCTCTCGATTTGATTTTGCAGAATAGACTGCATCTGGGTAAGTTCCCTTGCCTGAACTGAGTATGCAGGACGGAATAATACCCTGTGAAAATTACTACCCTCCGTAAAATCGTCATAATAAGGAGAGACATTAAGATCGGTTTTTTGCATATTAGAACTCTACAATCAATTTGATATCTTCGGTTTGGTCACTGGCTCTACTAATCGGTTTACGATTTTCAACATAAATTACATCTCCTGAATCTGGTTGTATTTCGGGATTTGCATAACCAGCAACAAATACAGTATTATTTAATGTTTGCGTATAAGTAAGATCTGCTGTTCCTGTGGCCGCATCACCAGCTGTATTTTGACCTGTTATAGTTCCCCCTCCACAAAAAGGAAGAGTCTGATTGTCTGCATCCGTTCCTTGATCAGTATATGCGTTTCTTACATAAAACAGAACACGATTTGAATCATCCCATTCCACTACAATTCCTTGTGGATCAGCTGTTGTATAAGAGGCTACTCCCGAACTCAAAGTTTGAACACCATTGACTTTTCTAGAAGTTCCTACTGTATATGAAAATTGAGTAGCACTATCTCTAGTAATATGATGAGTACCCAAATGACCGTTTGTTGTATTTCCAGCAGCTGGACTTGGAACTGTAAATGATCCACCTGTAATTGTCACAACTTGACCTGTGACTAAATTATGATTGGCTCCAGTTGTTGCTGTAAAAGTGGTTCCAGCTGAATTCGATGCAAGAGAAGTAATAGTTTGAACAGGAAGATCTTGGGAGATTTTAGTATCCACCCCAAAAGTTCCTGAGTTGCCTGATGCTATTTTAATAGCATAAGTTTGTCGTGCAGTTGAACTTGTAAATGCAGAAGATGTACCATAAGAATAGGGATCTCTCACTACTCCGACTCGTCGAAAATCATTGACCACACTAAAGTCATATCCCTCTGTAGTCTGTAACTTAGTATCCATCATAATGAAATGACCTCCAAGTTCCTTTGCAGGATTTGTACCATGACCACCATCTGGACCGATAACAACTTCAAAAGTTGGAACATCAACAGAAAATATTAGTGCTGGATTATTAGATTCTGATCCATATTGGAACCCATACTGTTCAATAATATCAGCCGAGTTCACACTAGCATGAGTATAAGATTGACCTTGTTCTGAAACAGAAACCGCCATAACGAGTCCATCATCATTTCCAGCAGATCCCCCAATGGTTACACTGCAAGTTCCTCCATACCCATCACCTCTGATTGGTACGTTATTTACAACTCTATCGGCAGAATAAGCAATAGATGCTCCTGAAGATGTTCCCTTATCAGTAATCAAAATTATATTAATGGAACCATCATCAAGATTTTTTCCTGTCTCAGCCGTTGTTGGTACAGGAATGAAATCTGGTGTGAGAAAATTTTGAATATCCTGAGTAGATAATGTGTACATATATTTAAGAGAATACCCACCAAATTCAAATGGGTTTTTATCCATATTAGTAGGTTCTGCACCACCTGAGAATGCTACACCTGTAACACCAAAGGAAGATCCATTATTTAAAACCTTATATACTCTATATGCAGAAGTCATAAAATAGAAAGTTGAATCAAAAAGATTCGTTGCACCTGACTTTGCAGTTGTGCTTGAAGAATAATTGGGTCGATACATATCATATGTCGTTGACCCTGAAGTGTCCAAATCCCTTCTGGGTATAGCATGAGATACACCAGTAGAAGGAATCTTCTTTGCCGCCATCATAGCATCCCAATGATTTCCCTCTGAAGTTCTGTTATCTACTGGAGTAGGTGGAGCGGAATCCGTTCCCCCTCCTGTCGCAGTTGAAAATTCTGATGGTCTACCTACAAAAAGATAGTAATTGGAAGCTGCAGCCTCAGAAAATGATTCCTTGAATTGTTCTGCGTTATGGAATCTGAATTTTGATGTGATTATCGCTGGCATTTTATATCCTTTACCTTGTTAAATTATTTATAAGA
>PVBE010097350.1_pt1 | contig 10571 bp, 5 predicted proteins | sample 1631181 | NCBI WGS metagenome assembly PVBE01 (sample SAMN08397723, study PRJNA350692) | Marine metagenome, whole genome shotgun sequencing project. | isolation source: water | place: Pacific Ocean | collected 2012-04 | reverse complement strand
CCTGTATGGCCCCGACGGTGACCGAAATGGTTCCGCTCCTGTCGCCGATGGCTTCTGAGGCGTTGGTGATCAGGTTCATGATTACCTGGCGGACCTGGGTGGCGTCACCCTCGAATGGCGGGAGATTGTCGGAGAAGTTGTACTTCAGGACCGCCTTCTTGGAGGCCGAGACCTCCAGTATGCGGCCCATCTCCTCGACCACATGGGACATGTCCAGGAGTTCGATGACGAACTTGCCCTTGCCCGAGTAGGCCAGCATCTGCCTGGCCAGTTCGGCCGCACGCTGAGAGGTCTTCTTGACCTCCAGGAGATTACCGCGTACAGGAGACACCTGCGACAAGTCCATCAGCGCCAGGTCAGTATTGCCCAGGATGGCCGTCAGCAGATTGTTAAAGTCGTGGGCAATCCCGCCGGCCAGAACGCCGAGGCCTTCGAGCTTCTGGGCGTGCAGGACCTGGCGTTCCAGGCTCAGTCGCTCCTCCTCGGCTTGCTTGCGCTCGGTGATGTCAACTCCCAGGCCGCCAACGTAACGCTTGCCGGATTGATCCTGAAACATAAACTTGTTGTTCAGCCACCATGAAACGCCGCCGTCACGATTCGTGGTCCGTTCGACAACTTCAATGCTCTCCCCCTTTCTCAACACTTCCAGATCATTGCGGCGGAATTCCTCGGCTGTTTCACGAGGCCATAGTTCAAAATCAGTCTTGCCTTCCCAATCATTGAATTCGACCTGGAATCGTTTTTGATAGTTATCACTCAAGAAGACATGCCTGCCGTCCTCATCTTTCATCCAGGCAACAACTGCGCTGTTGTCCAGAAACGACGACAGCCTCTCCTCGCTTTCGCGCATAGAGGCCATCGCCTGGTCGCGAACAGCTTTCGACCGGGCGATTACCGCGGCGACATGGCGAGCGATCCATATGGTGATGAGTCCCGTGATTGAGGCCGTCAAGACCGCTGTAGTTGTCGCCACGAGCGCAGGATTGACATCGGATAAGATCGTCACGCGGTGGACCACGAGGCCCCCGAGCACGGTCGAGACGATGGTCAGGGGCAGAAAAAGCCGTAGCAGATAACCGCGTATCGAAGGATCAATCAACACTCTCAACGGAATGGCGTCTCTTCCCGAAGCGCATATGGCGGCAATTCCCAGCATTAGAAAGCCCAGCGCCGTTGTCAGCGCCATGGGAACCGTGGCGCCCCGTCCATACAGCAATGGCGTTCCGTAAAGGTACGCCAGGCAGAAAGCAATGCTTATGGCCAGAACCAGACTTCCCAGGCAGCCTACCCAGTGTTCAAGATGACCTCTGCTGGTTCGAACTGTATTTCGCAGGGTGAGGGGAAACACGGCAAGACCGGCCAGGAAGAATCCGGCGCCCGTGGAAGGAGACATTCGAGCGATCGGAATTTCCCCGAGATGTCCGGCGGCCGGGACCAGCGCATCCTCGAAGTTAAGGTCCATTCCGGTGAAATGACCGGCGACCTCAAGCATGCCAAAGAGGGAGACCGTCGCCGCCAGAACGCCGAAAAGTATGAGAATCGCACCGGGCGGAGACCTGAGAGTCATCGCCGGCACAATGCATCCAAGCACGATGAAACTGACAGCCGTGCTCGGCGCCATGGGGATGTAGCCCTCGCGAACGCTTCCGAGCAATCCCAGGCCCGGCACGTAACCCATTAGCCCAAAGATGGCGATGAGGGTAGCTCCGCCGGCTCCGAAAACCGAGACATGCCTGAGAAAAGAGTCCTGCTTCTGATTATGATCGGATGCTGCCGCCCCCTCGCCGTCTTCCGAGAAGATCTGGCCAGCGGCCTCGTGCTCGCCACGCTCGACGTTACGTTGCTGTTTCATCTTCAGCCCTATCAAACCGTGTTTCTCGCGGCAAGCGAACTCAAGCCTCTGACCAAAGGAATCAGATTGCGGTTTCCGAGGGAAGGCTTCGCCTAAGTAGCGATCAGACCTGTAATTGTCATGGTTCGATGCTCCAGGACGTTGCCTATATGGACTACCGGGCGACCTCACATTGATTATATGCCGCCCAACGCCCGCATCTACCGCAATTCTGGAGTTTTCCCGGACGTGTGACTGCCGTCGCACGCACAGAAAGCTTCTCTGATGCATCTCGTGGGTTCTTGAGACACAGGGTCTGTCGGGGTCAGCCCCACGCTGCGCGAGATAGCAGAAGCGCAGAAAATAGACAAGCAACGTCGGAGGGCGGCGTCACAATAGTGAGATTCGCCAGTTTCCCTTGCGCGTTATTTCAACGCAAAACAGCCTGATGCTCACCCACAAACCGCCAAGCCGCAGACGGGTCGAAAATCCTTGTCTTCTATTCTAAGGGCTGCGACCCGCGCCTCGCGGCTCACTCCGGGCGCGGGGGCGTTTTGCAGTTCTTGTCGATGAGTTCTATTATCGCCTTGGACAGGCCTTCGGCTTTGCGTTTGGGGCCCTGGAGTCGTGATGTGTTGGTCCGGCCGACGCAGTATCCTCTGGCCTCGATCCTGCCGGATGTCTTGTCGACAAGTTCTACAAGGGCGATGATCTCTTCGAACGGGCCGAACGCCTGATCGAAAATACCGCGGGCCTCTTCGTAGTAGAGGTACTGTCCGCGAACTATCAGAACTCGCGACGCCGCGGGGTCCAGAACAGCCTTCTTGGGCTTGAGATCGCTGAGCTCTTCGGCCAGCACGGTTCGCAGTATCCGATTCATATCCGCAGGCATCGTGGTGATGCTGGTGTTTGAGAAGTCCTGAAACTCGACTTTGGAATAGCTGTTTTGTTGCGTTCCGCTCTGCCCGGCGGCTGCGGATATCCCTTTCGGCGAGAGAAATACTTCCTTGGCCGCGCGTCCCAGGCAACCGCCGGCTGACGTCATCAACACTACGAGCAGCCCCAACAATGTGATTCGCTTCATGATATGTCTCCCGTGTTAGCTATTAGCGACCGTCCTTCTATGATATCACTATATGCGGCTCATCGCCATATGGGCGATCGGTGTCAGCACTTGAAACGTAAAATAGCGAGGTTCTCCAGATTCCCATACGCGTTATTTCAGCATAAAACGACCTGATGTTAACCCACAAACCGTCGAGCCGCAGATCATTTTCATGATATTCATTGAGTTGACCCTTCGTCAGGTATTCATGTCGCCGTTATCTTTTTACATTTCTATTTTGGTTCTTGTGCACGTGCGCAAATGATAGAATCAACCGCAACATGACAATAAGCAACAATGGATTGGCCGGCGCCATAAAAGCGGCGTTGGGTCCTGGCCCGCCGCGCCGCTGGGCGCCGCATGCAAGCTGTTGCATTTCAAAGGAGGCACAACCGTGAAACCGACCCTCATCTTTATCGCATCGCTCCTTTTCTGCATCCTCCTTGCCATCCCTGACGCATCGGCAGGGGGACCCGGTTACAGCAGGGGACGCGTGACGTTCGGCGGTTCGAAAAAGATTGCGGCTGGCGCGGTCGGCAGGCGAAATCCCGTGCCGGTACCGAACATGCGTATCGATTCCCGCAGACCGTGGAGGGCGGTTCGACAGAATGTGGCCGTGGCGGTTAAAGCCGCACCGAAACGGGCCGTCGAAAATCTGCTCGAGCCGGTCAGCACGGTCCGTTACGACGGCGACGGCCACCTGATCTGGGCGCCCAATCCCGATCGCAGGACCTGGGACGTGATCCCGATCTACTTCAAGGGGTACGGCGGTCCGAACACGCTGCCCATAATCGATCTGGGCAGCGGTAAGGTGAAGGTCGAGAACCATCCGCGGGGGCTGAACTGGCACCTCTGCCCGAATGTCCTGGCGCCTAATGGCAAAGTCTACATCTCGACACTGAAGGGCTTCCGCGTGGCGATCTGCGTATATGATCCGGCGAAGAACGAATTGAAACTGGACGCGATTCGCGTTCCGGAACACGTGCGCGGCGAAACGCATCCGCTGGTGCGCAGCACCGACGGGATGCTGTTTGCCGGCGGGGGGCACCCGTCCAGGGCGGCGTCCTGCATCATGATCAATCCGAGGAACCATGCTGTCACCGACTTCGGCGCCTGTGGTCCGAGTCACACGCCGTCGGGTTGCTGGAACTACTCAATGGGCGCCGACGACACGCACGTTTACATCGCCAGCGGCAAGGTGCCGTGGTATCTCATCGCCGTGGACCGCAGGACGAAGCGATCCACGGTGCTCGCCAAAACGGCAAACAGCGGTGGTCTCGTTTCGGTCAGCCAGGATATCCACGGGGTCAAGGCTTACGTAAGGACAGGCGCCAGGTCGAAACCTCGAAGATACTGGTGCCATCGCGGAAAGCTGGTTCCAAAGGAAAGTCCGTGCCCGTGGTCTACGAGGCGGCCGGACTGGCGAAAGGCCTTGCCGCCGAAACCCGAAGTCTACTCCCAGCGCGCCGTGCCGGAACCCGGCCAGAAGGCCGAGTTCTGGGTCAAGACCAAGGTTCGCGGCGTCTCGGCCGATCGGCGGAACCCCGGCTGGACCCGTTTCAGCTACGATATACCGCTTTACGCGATGGGAAGCCATCGTCTGATCGAGACCCCAGACGGACGGATCTTCGGCACCGCCGGCGCCTACACGGGCAACTACATCTACGATCCGGCAAACGGCAAGTGCACCTACATGGGCAAGATCCCGCTGAGCCACTACGCCACAGTCGTGCACGACAACAAGATCTGGATGAGCGGATACCCTTCTTCGCCGTTGTACGTCTTCGATTGCGCCAAGCCGTGGAACGTGCGCACGCTGGGCTCCGGCCCGGGAGCGAAGCTGGCCTCGCACGAATCGCCTGGCAGCAACCCGCGCATGCTCGGCCGCCTCAAGGAGTCCGGCTGCCACAAGATGTACGGAGCGGCCGCCGGCGCAAGCGGGTGTGTCTACTTCGGCGGTCGCTGGATCCGCAACGGCAGCGGCGGCGGACTGGGCTGGTGGAATCCGAAGACAGGAAAGAGCGCCGGACTCTGGAAGCCGCTCAGCAATCATCAAGTCGCCTTCCTCTGTTCGGCCGGCGAGGGAAAATACATCGTCATCTCGACGCTGCGACAGTTGGACACCGTCCTGAAGAAGCCCAAGCCGAAGGAAGGAGTGCTCTTTATCTTCGATGACGCGAAAAAGAAGATCGTCCGCGAAATCACCGTGGTCAAAAGCATCCGAGGTCCGGGACCGATCGCCTGGGCCGGCGGTGATCGGGTGATCGGCTGGACGAACGATCCGGCCGATGCGAACAAGAGCATCCTGTACGGTGCGGATGTCGCCAAGGGCCTCGTCGCGTGGAAAACCCCGCTGCCGTTCAAACTGCCGCTCAAGATCGGCTCGAACCAGAAGGAGCACTGGGACTTCCGTCTGGGTCCGGACGGAAAGATCTGGACGTTCATGGGAAAGGACGCCAAGACGCTGGTGCGGATCGATCCGCAGACCGCAGCCGTCCAGGGCGTTGCGCGAGTTAGCATCGGCGGGCGATTGGCTTTCAGCCCACCTGACGTGTACATGTCCGGCACGACGTTCCTGCGCCGGATACGGGGCGTGGCTGGCGGCAAATAAGGCCCAGCGCTGAGGACGAGGGCAAAACAGTGACGTTCGCGCTGGAAATATGTATTGACATCGGCGTCGCCATCGATTGTCATTCTTTGCTCAGCTTGTGGAGATCGCGGTCTGGAGATTATCAGGGAAAACCCGTATGAGACGAAGCATATACACATTGATCGTACTCTGCCTGGCTGGGGCGAACGCCTGCGGCGCCGATTGGCCGCAGTGGCGCTGTGACGCCAGGAGGAGCGGAGCGTCTACTCAGGTCTTGCCCGACAAGCTTCACCTTCAATGGGTGCGACAGTATCGGCGTCTCACGCCAGCGTTCTGGCAAGTCCGCCAGGAAAGGCTTCAGTTCGACGCCGGTTACGAGCCGGTCGTCGCCGGCAAGACGCTGTTCGTCGGTTCATCTCTGAACGACAGCGTTACCGCGATCGACACCGACACCGGACGGGTGCGATGGCGATTCTACGCCGACGGTCCGGTTCGTCTGGCTCCGAGCCTCGCTGGCGGCAAGGTCTACTTCGGCAGCGACGACGGGCGGGTATACTGCCTGGCGGCGACAAGCGGAAAGCTGCTGTGGAAACGCCGGGCGGCTCCATCGGGCCGGAAGGTTCTGGGCAACGGTAGAATGATTTCGGTCTGGCCCGTGCGCGGCGGGATGGTTCTGGCCAACGGACGGATGTACTGCGCCGCGGGCGTCTGGCCGTTCGAAGGCATTTTCGTCTGCGCTCTGGACGCGGCGACCGGTCGACGGATATGGGTCAACGATCGGTGCGGGTCGATGTACATCATGCATCCCCACGGCGCGATGTCTTTTGGCGGTCCGTCGCCACAGGGGTACCTGGCGCTGCACAAGGGCGAACTGATTGTTCCGAGCGGCAGGGCGTTTCCGGCGTATTTCGATTCGAATACGGGTAAGCTCAAGACGTTCGCGTTCGGACACGGCGGCCACGGCAGCGCGCCGGGCGCGTGGTTTTTCGCGACCGGGCCGGGCGGGAAAATGCTTGTCGATCCGGAAATCAACACGGAGATCCATGACGCTGGTCGACAGGTCATCGGCCAGCCCGAGCCCAGCCGCAAACCGGGCCAGAAGCTGCGGGCTAAGGTCCTCGTCGGCCAGCGGGAGTACGCCGTGCGGCCCGGAGCCCGCGGCGAGATCCGGCTTGGCAAGAAGACTTACCGCTTCAGCGACGGGTTCGACGGCGTCAAGGGCGATGTGCACACCATGCTCGCCGCCGATGGCAAGCTCTTTGTCGTCAGCCGCCAGGGAAGCCTCTACTGTTTCGGATCGAATCGTGTTGAGCCGAAACGATACGCCGATCGGCCCGTGCTGATCGAGCGACGCGCCGACAAGTGGGGCGTCCAGGCCGACGAGATACTGAAGCTGTCGGCCGCAACAACCGGCTACGCGCTGATCGCGGGCTTCGACGATTGTCGGCTGGTCGAGGAGCTGACGCTCCGTTCGAAACTCCATGTCGTGGTTGTCGATCCCGACGCGAAGAAGGTCGCAACTCTTCGCCGCCGGCTGGACTCCGCGGGCCTGTACGGCCGACGCGTCACCGCATTTGTGGGCGAGCCGTCGGATGCGGACCTCCCGCCATACTTCGCGAATCTGATCGTCTCGTCGAGCCCGCAGGCGGTCGGTGAGTTTTTCCGATCGTTGCGGCCGTACGGAGGGACGATGTGCCTGGTTACGCCCGCTGACAAACACGAGTCGATCGTGCAGCAGTGTCCCGCGGCGCAAGTGAAACGCGCCGGCCGGATGTCGCTCGTCGTGCGCGCCGGCAAGCTGCCCGGGGCGGCGGACTATGCAGGGCGCCCCAACTACGACCAGCTCGTCAAGGCGCCCCTTGGCGTACTGTGGTTCGGCGACAGTTTTCACCATCACAAGCTGTTCGATCGGTCGCTGCCGAAGGGATCGGACCCCGGATTGCCCTCGAACATTCGCATCATCGGCGGGGTGATGAGGTACGCCGTGCGGACCCCGCCGCCCGGGCCGCATGGCAAGGGGAAACGCGAGGACATCGTTCGGCGCATCGTGGCGCCCAGTATGTACCGCGAAGGATACACCGACGTCTACACCGGCCGCAATCTCTCGCAATCCGAAGCCGGCAAGCCCGCAAAACCCGCCGGACCGGAGCGCCGGGCGAATGCATCGGCAACGCGTAAGAACCCGATCACCGGCCTCGTCGAGAAGCGAGCGTATCTCAAAACGTACGGTTGCGACAAGATCGCCGCTGACTACGGATACATTCTCACGATGCGTTCGGGCACCGCGGCGTATTACGACAAGCGTATCGAGAGCGGCACCGTGAACGTCAGCGGCATGCGGTCGGGCTGCCGCAACAGCATCATCGCAGCCGACGGCGTGCTGGCCCTGCCGTCGTGGACCGGGAACTGCACGTGCAACTATCCGGTCTTCACGTCGCTGGCGCTCGTTCATGTCGGCGCTGATCACGAGCAGTGGTCCGCCTGGGGCTACGTCCCCCAAGGCGGCGCCGTTCGGCGAGTCGGGATCAACTTCGGGGCTCCAGGCGATCGGATCACACGGGACGGCACGCTCTGGCTGGACTACCCGAGCGTCGGCGGCCCGTCGCCGGACGTGCCGGTGAGCATATCGCCGAGCACGGCCAGACCCTACTACCGCCACTCGCTGTGGAGCCGCGGCGGGCAAGGCCCCGTCTGGGTGACCGCTTCGGGTGTCGCCGGCGTGCGGCAGTTGCGGATCACGCCTGTCGTCCGACCCTCGCTCGAACCTGTCAAGCCCAAACGGAACAAAGGTAAACCGAACAAAGCCAAGCCGGTCAGAGCCAAACCTGTCAAAGCCAAGCCGCTGAAACCACGCCCCTCGTACACTGTTCGTCTGTACTTCGCCGCCCCGGACAGCGCCCCTCGCGTATTCTCGGTAGCGATTCAAGGCCGTCAGATCCTGACGGACTTCGACGTGGCCAAAGAGGCCGGCGGCCCGATGCGCGGGATCGTCAAGGAGTTCAAGCGCATCGGCGTCAAACGAGAGCTTGTAATCACGCTGACAGGCCGCAAGGGCGAGCCGATCCTCAGCGGCGTCGAGTTAGTCGCTGACTGACGCCCCGAGGTGAAACTGTCATGCCGGCCGGCCTTGCGGTTTGTTGTTAAGCGACAAGCCGTTTTGTGTTACAGTAAACACGCATGGCAAGTGTAAATGTCGTTGTTTTTGAATTACTCTGTCAGGATGTGGCGTCATGAAGAGGATTGTTTTCGCTTTTCTGGTTCTTTGGGTTCTTGGCGGGGTCTGTTCGCAGTCCGAGGCGGCGGATACCAATCTGCCGGAGATTTTCAACGGCAAGAATCTGCTTTGGGAGATGCAGCTCGGGACGCACCAGTACACGATCCCAAAAGTTGACGGCGGCCAGCTCTTTATCGGAGTAAATGATTCGGGGTTGAAGCACCGGGGAGTCAAGCGCACCAGGGGCGGGATATTCATGTGCCTGAACGAAAAGAGCGGCGAGATGGAGTGGCAATTGCCCGTGCCGCGGAACATGGCCGGGACTATCGAACCGTACCATTTCAATCACTGGCGCTGCGGGGTTTGCTCCACGCCGGCGATCGACGGGAAGTATCTTTACATTGTCAGTTCTCGCGGCGAGGTGTTGTGCGTCGATCGTCGCGGCCAGGGAGACGGCAATGACGGACCGTTCACCGATGAGTTGAAGTACATGCAGGCCGCCTCGGAGTACAAGCTCGGCAAGACCGACGGCGATATCGTCTGGCAGTTCGACCTGATAAAGCAGGCTGACGTGGTCCCGCATGATGTTTGCGGCAGCTCGCCGGTTGTGCTGGGTGATTATGTTTACGCGTGCACGTCTAATGGGCTTGACGGCAGGCACAGGAGAGTCGCGAATCCCAAGGCGCCGAGTCTGATCGTGCTGGATAAGAAGACCGGCAAGTTGGTCGCCGTTGAGGCCGAGAAGATGGGGCCCCGCATCCTTCACGGCAACTGGTCTTCGCCGGTCGTCGGTCGATTCGACGGGCGGGACATGGTGCTCTTTGCCGGTGGTGATTGGACGCTTTACGCGTTCGAACCGTTCAAGCCGGCTACCGGCCAGACGAGCGTCGGCAAACTCAAGAAGATCTGGCAGGCCGAGTGCTGCCCGAAGGAATACCAGGTTCGCAACGGAAAGCCGATAGCTTATTCGTCATGGCGGTCCAAGAGCCCCGACGGGCCGAGTGAGATCATCGGCGTGCCGGCCGTTCATGATGGGAAGATCTACACGACTATCGGCCAGAGCCCCGTTCACGGGCGCGGCGGGGGAGCCGTGACGTGCATTGACGGCAAGACCGGCAAAGTGCTCTGGATGAATAAGAAGGTCGGCCGGAGCCTGGCCAATGTTCTGATCCATGATGGGCTGGCGTACGTGCCGGATTATTCCGGCAAGATGCATTGCATTGACGCGGTCACTGGCAAGTCGTTTTGGGAACATCAAATGGACGCCGGAGTCTGGACGTGCTCGGCGTTTGAGGTCAACGGAACCATACTGGTCAGCACGGAAAGGCGCCGAACGCTGTGGGCTTTCAAGGCGGGACGAAAAAAGGCGGTCCTCGGCCAGTGTCGCATGGAATCCGAATCGATCACGCCTGTAGCCGCTGGCGGCGTTATGTATTTTCCGACACAAAAGCGGATGTTTGCACTAAAGGTTGACGCGGGATTGATAAGCGCGGACTGATCTGCAGTCGGCCCCACGCTGCGCTAGGTGGGAAATTTCGGGGGAATTTGATTCTTTTTCGATCCGGTGCATACAATTGGGCGGTGCATAGGCATTCAAATCGGTTGTCCTCTGAGAGCCGAAATGAAAGGTGATTACTGTGACTGATGCAGGAGTTATTCTCGTTGGGGTCATACCGCGTCATCGCCGATCAGACAGCCCTAATGCACACCTCGGCCCGCATCACTCTGCGTGGCAACCTTCTGTTTACTGCTAAGGAATAGAGCGAAGGAGAACAATCATGAGCGGTCAATTCAAAATGTTCGGCAAGAGCGCCTTACTGGTGATTGCGGG
>PVBE011411340.1_pt1 | contig 10572 bp, 8 predicted proteins | sample 1631181 | NCBI WGS metagenome assembly PVBE01 (sample SAMN08397723, study PRJNA350692) | Marine metagenome, whole genome shotgun sequencing project. | isolation source: water | place: Pacific Ocean | collected 2012-04 | reverse complement strand
TATAAGAAGAATATTAGGTCTCTTAGAATTCATCTGAATTATATCACTTATGCGAAGCGGTTATTGCCTTAGCAAATAACTGATCTTCGGTGATATCCTTTCTCTCGGTTATTCATTTGAGCTTTGTATGACAACTTTATCTGCCAAAAGCCGATCTACTGTTTCAGGCTCAAAGCCCCAATCGATAAGGGTTTTTCTGGTATGGTGGCCGGCTTCTACCGGCGGCCCCTGGATTTCAGCCGTGGTTCGGCTAAAACGCGGCGCCGGCGCAGGCTGAACAAGCCCATCTTCTTTAACCATGACATCACGCGCCTTCATGTGGTGATGTTCTGGTACTTCTGCCAAGGATAGTACCGGCGCAAAACAGGCATCGCTACCTTCTAAAATCTCGCACCATTCGTCGCGGCTGCGGGTTAGAAAGGCGGCGGTGAATTTCTTCTTGAGGCTTGGCCAGGCAGCAGGATCGTGCTGGCGTTCCATCTCAGGATCATCGGCCAGATCAAGGGCTTCGAGCAGTATTTGATAAAATTTTGGCTCGATTGCACCGACGGCGACGAACTTACCATCCGCACATTCGTAAGTATCGTAATAATGAGTGCCGGTATCGAGCATATTGCTGGCCGGCTGATCAACCCAATTGCCTTCTGACATTAGACCATGAATAAGGCCCATTAATGTCGAAGCACCGTCTACCATGGCTGCATCAACAATTTGGCCCTGCCCCGATTTAGCCGCCTCCAACATGCCGCAAACCATGCCAAATGCTAGAAACATACCGCCGCCGCCAAAGTCGCCGACCAGGTTCAGTGGTGGCACAGGTTTGCCGCCCTTGCGGCCAATGCCATGCAAAGCACCGGTGAGCGCGATGTAATTAATGTCGTGTCCAGCAGCCTCGGCCAGTGGTCCTTCCTGACCCCAGCCAGTCATGCGGCCATAGACCAGTTTCGGATTGCGGGCCTGACATTCTTCCGGCCCCAAGCCCAGCCGCTCCATCACACCCGGCCGAAAGCCCTCAATCAAGCAATCGGCCTGATCAAGCAGTCTCAAAATCGTCTCAATGCCTTCCGGATTTTTTAAATCAACCGCGACCGAGCGCCTGCCTCTGGCCAGCACATCAAAGCGAGGGTCTTGGCCCGGAAACTCGCCCGGCGGGCCAGCCCGATCAATGCGCAGCACTTCGGCTCCCATATCGCTAAGCATCATGCCGGTAAAGGGTGCCGGCCCAAGCCCGGCTATTTCAATGATGCGATATCCCGCAAGCGGTCCCATCTATTTCTCCGATACTTAAGCTTACTATTTAATCAGTATAGAAGGCTTCATCATTGTCGGCCATTTTTCTGAGCATATCCGGAGCGACAAAGCGGACACCAAATTGTTCAGCCAGCTCATCACACTCGGCGACAAACTGTTTCGTCCCAATTGTGTTGATATAGCCAATCACCCCACCATAAGCCGCCGGGAACGCCCAACCAATCACCGATCCAACATCAGCATCAATTGGATTTTCAATAATTCCTTCTTCCAGGGCGCGCACCGCTTCAAGAGCTTGCGGATGAAGTAGGCGTTTTTCAATCACCTCTCGGCTCAGCGGTGGATCCATCGGCGTGAAACATTCCGCCAGTCCCGGCCACTCCTTTTGACCGTTCTCGTCATAATCAAAAATACCTTTGCCCGCTGCTTTGCCGGACCGTCCGTAATCGTCCACCAGCTTGGCCAGAGCTTCGGTCATCCGCATACCGGCCATACCAACACGTTCACCTGAACCAGACATTGAGGCAACAATATCTTTCAGCAAAGTAATTGTCGTCGCATCAGCCATAGTCATCGGCCCAACCGGCATACCGGCTTTAAGCGCCACATCATCAATCAAAAACGGTGAGATACCTTCAGCCAACAGCGTAAAGGCTTCACCGGAATAGGAATTAACAACCCGGCTGGTGAAAAAGCCCAGCCCATCATTGACAACAATCGGGGTTTTTCTAATCCCTGCGGCAAAGTCCAGCGCCCGCGCTAAGGTCGTCTCATCGGTTTTCTTACCTTTAATCACCTCGACGAGTTTCATGCGATCAACCGGTGAGAAAAAATGCATGCCGATAAATGATTCGGGATTTGGCACACTCCCGGCCAATCCCGTAATCGGCATGGTCGAGGTGTTACTGGCAATCGGCACACCAGGCTTAACGGCCTCAGCAGCCATTTTGAGAACCGTATCTTTAATTTCCCTAATTTCAGCAACAGCTTCGACCACGATATCGACGTCAGCAATATTAGCGTAATCCATCGATGGCGTCAGATTAGCCAGCAGCGCATCGGCTTTTTTCTGGGTCATCCGATTGCGTTCGACCGCCCCATTGACTCTTTTGGCAATGGCATCGACGCCCTTGTCCAAAGCTTCTTGGGAGACCTCCAAGAGAAATACTTTGTAGCCGGCCAAGGCGGCACAATAGGCTATTCCTGACCCCATCAAACCGACGCCGATTACGGCAACGCTCGAAATCTCGTAAGGGTCGGCATTTTTCGGCCGGTCTTTCATTGTACTTGCCGCTGGAATACCCAGAAACAAAGTCCTGATCTTATTTTTCACCACTGCGCCGGCAGCCACGCTGGCAAATTGCTGGCGCTCAATCTTCAGCCCTTCATCAATATCTTTTTCAAAACCCAGCTGCACAGCAGTCATGATGGCTTCTGGCGCTGGCTCAAGGCCAGGCTTTTTGCGCCCTATTTTTGCCAGCATGCCATCGATTATCTGTTTGCCATCGTCAGAACTAAGTTGTGGGTCCGGCCGCTTAAAGCCATCCTGGTCCCAGGGCTGAGAGCTAGACGCCGTACCATCAAGGATACGTTGCTTGGCCGTTTCGCGAAGGTTGTCAGCTGGCACACGTTCATCCACCAGACCCATTTTCTCAGCCTGCTCACCCAAAACCTGCTTATCCTCAATCATAATCGGCAAGGCTGCGGCCAAACCAACCAAACGCGGCAAACGCTGCGTGCCACCGGCACCGGGGATCAGGCCCAGTGAAACTTCTGGTAGGCCAACCGTTAGCCGAGGGTCATCGGCGGCGATACGATAGCTGCAGGCGAGTGCCAATTCCAATCCACCACCAAGCGCCAAACCATTAATAGCAGCAACAAAAGGCTTGGGCGCCAATTCCATGTCCCGCATACAGGCCTGCACCCCGGCAATAATGGCCGCAGCATCTTCCGGAGTTTTAAGCGCCTGTAATTCTTTCAAATCGCCGCCAACGACAAAAGACGCCTTGTTCGAGGCCAGTATAACGCCCTTAACCTGATCATCACTGCTGGTATGGCGCACCAAATCATGAAGTTGGGCAACAATATCCTCGTTCATAAAATTATGCGGGGAATCGGGGCGGTCGAATACGATCACTTTGACACCATCGCCCAAATCATCGAGTTTAAACATTAAATTTTCTCCTAATTCCACACGCTGAAGAGCGTCAAGCATTGGCTTAACTGAAATCGGCCTTGATACCCATTTCCTTAAACATGGATTTGCAGATGATCGACTTCATGATTTCCGAACTGCCGCCGGCAATCCGCTCAATCCGCGCTTCGGCATAGGCCCGGGCCACCGGGTATTCCCACATGTAACCCCAGCCACCAAACATCTGCAGACAGGTATCAACCGTACGGCCTTGCATTTCCGTAACCCAAAGCTTGGCCGCTGCCGCTGCATCGGCGTTCAACTCACCGTTCATAAAGTCCGTCAGCAACCGGTCAACCAGGGACCGGCCGACGATCAGATCAGTGCGCACCTCGGCGAGCTTGAACTGCGTGTTTTGGAAATCCACCAGCTTCTTGTTAAACAGTTCGCGCTCACTGGCGTATTCCACTGTATTTTGGAAGACGCCCTCGGCTTTAGCGAGACAGGCAACAGCAATAGTAAGCCTCTCGCGAGCGAGGCCCTTCATGAGTTGGTAGAACCCTTGTCCTTCTTCCTCGCCGAGCAGATTTTCATGCGGAATTTCAACGTCATCGAAAAACAGCTCCGAGGTATCTTGGGCAGGTACGCCCATCTTTTTTAGGTTCTTGCCTTTGGCAAAGCCTTCCCGATCCGCTTCGATAATAAATAGCGACATACTGTCGGTAGAGGTTTCCTTTTTGGTTTTGGCGGCAACGATAAAGAAGTCGCCCAGTTGCCCGTTCGAGATAAACACTTTCTGCCCGCTTATGACATAGCCGCGGTTTGTCTTCTTGGCACTGGTTGTCATTTTACGCAAATCACTGCCGGCGCCCGGCTCAGTCATCGCAATACCGGTGATCGCTTCAGCGGAGACGAGTTTGGGCAGCCATTCATGTTTTTGTTCTTCACTGCCAAAATTCATGATATAGGGCGCGGCCATTTCTGAATGGACGGCAAAGCCAGGTCCCGATGCGCCGGCGCGACCCAATTCTTCAACCACCACAGCGCTATAAAGGTAATCTGCACCAGGGCCACCATATTCTTCGGACACCGTTGGACAGAGCAGACCTGACTGCCCCGCTTTTTCCCACACTTCGCGCGAGACAATGCCATCCTCATCCCAAGCTTCATGATAGGGCTCAATTTCAGTTTCAATGAACCGGCGAACCTGATCGCGAAACATGTCATGGTCCGAGGTAAACAGGTCACGTTTTAATACATCTTGGTACATTTCAATCACCGATCAGTTGCTATACTTGGCCCGCAGGATATCTTTGCGGATTTTGCCAACCCCGCTTAGAGGTAGTGGGTCCGTGGTAAAGTCCGCCGTCTTTGGACATTTGTAGCCGGCGATACTTTTTCTACAGTGCTCATCGAGTGTTTCAAAATCCAACTCGGCGCCTTCTTCCAGAACCACTACGGCATGAACACGCTCGCCCCATTTTTCATCAGGCAAGCCAATGACCGTGCAGATTGAAACGGCTGGATGCTCGGCGATAACGCTTTCGACTTCGACGCAAAATACGTTTTCACCGCCGGTAATGATCATGTCTTTTAACCGGTCGACAATCTTAATGAAGCCATCATCATCCATAATTCCGGCATCACCGGTGTGGAGCCAGCCGTCTTTCAAGGCTTTCGCCGTCAATTCTGGCTGCTGCCAATACCCTGTCATGACACCAGGCCCCCGGATAAGCACCTCACCGGTGGTTCCATTGGCAACAGTATTGCCATCTTCATCGGCAATTCGAACTTCATGGCCCATGATGGGAATGCCTGCAGAGTCAAGTTTGTCGGCAAAGGGGCCGGACAAGACATGGTGCTCGGGACGCAATACAGTGGCCGGTCCGGTAACTTCGGACTGGCCGTAAATCTGTACCAGTTTAATATCAGGACAACGATCCAGCACCTTGCGCAGCAGAGCTTCAGGAATTGGTGCTGTGCCGTAAGCAAACATTTCAAGAGATTGGAAAGCCTCGGCAGCATTTGGGGCTTCGAGCATATCCACCAACATGGTCGGCACCAAGGCGATCATAGTGACTTTTTTATCCATAACCGTTTTGATGTAGGCGTCCGGTGTAATATCGGGCAAGAAAGTCTGCGCCCCACCCGCGAAAGCGCAGGCATTGGCGGCACTGGCGCCTGCCAAATGAAACAGCGGTGGCGCATGGAGATAGTTGGATTTCTCCGATACAGCCAGATCAAAAACCATGTTGAGAGCTTGCACACCCGCTGCGCCAACGCTGACCATCACCCCTTTCGGTAAGCCGGTGGTCCCACCGGTATAGTAAAGGGCGAATAGGTCCGACATATCGGCAGCCCAGGCATCAATGCCATCCGATTTAGCTAACTCATCAAGGCTCTCTTCTCCCAGCGCCCCATCATCCATAGCGATTGATTTCAGGCTATTCGCCGTCGCTTCCATGACACTTTCGGCACCAGCCAGATTTCTGATATCGCTGGCCAGGACATTGGATTCAGATTGGGAAACAATGTGATTGAGCTCATCCGGCGACAAGCGGGTATTTAAGGGCACCAACACACAACCGGCCCAAACCACAGCATACATGGTGGCGAGATGTTCCGGTGTGGTCGCCGCTAATATGGCGACACGGTCTCCTGGTTGACAACCAATTGAACGTAAGCCACCGGCTATGCGTGAAATTTTATCACCAAAATCTCGCCAATTTTGGACTTTGTCGCCATCAATCGTAGCCGTACAATCACCGTAGGCTTGGGCCGTTCTTGCTAATCCTTGCGCAAACATCTTAATCTCCTCAAAAACAGACCGGACTTATTGGCAAAATAGCTCGGTTTCGGCGGATTAGAATTACTTCTTTGATACCGCTGTCCATATTTTCGACAGCAACATCGCATATTCCGGCAAGACTGAGAATATTGAGTTTTACGACGCCTTCAGCCCTGGTTCTCCATTTTTTTGCAAATTAATCGGCGATCAAATAATTGTCTAATATTAATATTATATTGGTAGATTGATCAATAAAAAAATTAGGAAAACTAATTTCTAGGCAAAAATAGCTTATTTCAAGAAAAATACATGATTGATCAGGTTATTTTAGGATGCCATGGAAAATTATATCAAGAATCGTATCCGATAGCTCATCAATGCGCTCTTTGTCACGCAGGTCGACGCAATGTATTTCTTTGACCAGCGGGCCCACACAATAAGTCATGGAGGAAGCCGCGATCATGGTTTGTGTAATGGTATAAATCGGTAAATCTTTAATCAGGCCGGCTTCGATTCCGATCGCTACCGCACTATCGAATTCTTCAAATCCTGGCAACAAATAGGTTTTGGCAAACCAGCGTAAGCGTGCGCTGGGCGAAGTACCTTCATGGACAACAATACGAGCGAGATTAACTTCAATTGAACTCATTTTGATAAAACGCCGGATCATTACTTTGAGTTGACTGACTGGATCAAGGTCTTTTAATTCGTCGCGAGCAACCGGAAAACGCCGGCCCAAATCCCGCATTAAATGGTCAATAGCAGCTTTCCAAAGGCGTTCTTTGGTGCGGAAATGATAGTGAACCATCGATTGCGCCATGCCAGCTTCTTTGGCGATCTGGCTGGTCGAAACCGCGGAGTATCCGTACTCGGCAAATACTTTAATCGCGGCGGCTAGAAGCCGTTCTCGTGAAGTATCGGGATTACCCAGTTGTTCTGATTTCGAGGGACGACCAGGTCGTTTACGTTTTACTGGAACGGTTTGAATTTTATTCATCTTATATCACTTGTTGGCCGTCATCAGGTTAAGAGGTCAAGTCTGGCGTAGGCTTCCATTTACGAGCCCCCTAATTTTTTCACTCGACTACCAATATAATTGACATATTTAACAATTAGATACCATGGCAAATTTTTCCCAATTTCAGCACATGTTTTATTTTAGTGCATCATATTTGACTCATATTCTATTGCATTTTGATAAATAAATCTATTATATTGTTAGATCACACAATTATAATGATACAAGGAGACTTTCTCATGCGGAGTAATTTAAAAATTCCTATTAGCGTTCTGGCCGTTCTGTTTGGCCTTGCCGCTGCCATCCCGGCTACCAAGGCTCAGGCAACAACGCTGAAATTTGCCACGATGGGGCCGGAAAAACTAAAGTTCATCCAATGTGGACACATTCAATTTTTGAAACAACTGACAAAAAAATCCGGCGGCAAACTGAATTTCCAAACTTTTTTTGCCGGCACGGCCTTTGCCCATCCATTAAAACAATATGATCAATTAGTACGCGGTATTATTGATATGTCGTTTGGCGTTCTAACTTATCTGCCGGGACGCTTCCCGATGACCAATATTGGCACACTGCCGTTTATGATGAATGAAAGTGGCGCTGGCGCTAGAGCGATGACCCGCGTCTATCAGAAACATTTACGGGAAGAATTTTCCGACATACATTTATTAGCGATTGCCTTGCCGCCTCTGTATCAGGTTCAGTCACGTAAAAAAATTTCTTCTGTCGGAGATTTCAAGGGATTGCGCATACGCGCAGCCGGCCGAATTCATGGTCAGATTCTTAAAGCTCTCGGTGCGGTACCGGCGCAAATCCCAGCGCCGGGACTTTACGAAAATCTAGCTAAAGGCGTTGTTGACGGTGCCTTGTTCCCTTGGTCGGGCTTGGTTTCCTGGAAACTGGGCGAAGTTACCAAATATTCATTGGGAATTAACCTCAATGCCTCGACTTTGTTCCACGGCATGAGCAATAAGGCTTACGACGGCTTACCAACAGATCTGAAGCGGATCATTGATAGCTCAGGTGGCGTTCCGCTTGTTGATCACATTTCAAGTTGCTGGAGGCCAATAACCAAAAAAGGTAAGGCGATGGCGAGTCAGAATGGTCGCACTGTAACGATGGCCGATGATAAACTCCTCAATGCCCTCAAGGCCAAACTGGCACCCGTTACTGAAAATTACTTGGCTGGACTTGAAGCCAAAGGTATGCCAGCCCGCAAAGTGCATGCCGCAATTCAGAAAGCGGTCAAGGAAGAAGAGGCAAAATAAGCGCTTCTTAGCTGCAAACTAACAGGCACAATAGTGGCTCCCGAAATAATCGGATTGATCGGTGTTCTGATCCTTCTTGGGCTGACCATGATCAGAATGCCGATCGGACTCGCTTTGGGCTCGGTCGGTATTTTCGGCACATGGTATTTGCTCGGTTGGGACACCATGGTGTTCGCGCTCGGTGATGCTCCTGTCGCCGCTATGAGCAACTACACATTGTCAGTTTTGCCCCTGTTCATCTTGATGGGCATCGTTGCGGCCCGCGCCGGTTTTGCCAACGCCCTCTATCAAGCTGCCTTCGCTTTTGTCGGCCACCGCAAAGGCGGTTTGGCAATTTCAAGTATCATTGCCTGTGGTGGTTTCGGCGCCGTATGCGGCTCCAGCCTGGCGACCGTCGCCACCATGAGTAACGTCGCCGTGCCCTCCATGTTGCGCTATGGATATTCTCCTCAACTGGCGGCAGGATCGGTTGCCACCGGCGCGACCTTGGCTATTCTAATCCCTCCGTCTCTGCCCATGATTATCTATGCCTACTTAACGGAAGTCTCAATCGGCAAGCTGTTCGCAGCCGGTATAATTCCAGGTATTTTGGGCGTCATTCTCTATGCCGTGACCATCAGCATCTGGACGCACTTTAACCCCAAAGCCGGGGCGGGCGGCGAAAGGATGAACTGGTCGAAACGATTACAAAGCCTCAAAGGTGTTTGGGCGGTTGTGGTGCTTTTCGTCGCAGTGTTAGGTGGTATTTTTGCGGGAATTTTTTCCCCGACCGAAGGTGCTGCCGTCGGAGCCTTTGGCGCAATTTTCTTGGGCTTTATTGCACGTAGTTTTACGCTGCGTTTATTGATCCGGTCAATAGCGGAAACGGTCGTTTTATCGTCTTCGATATTGTTTATCGTTATCGGAGTCTCCCTGTTCAATTTTTTCATCACCGGCGCGATGTTCCCCCAAGCGTTATCGGCTTTCCTTGATGACATTAACTTACCGCCGTTGGTGACGCTTGCCGGCATCACCTTGGTGCTGATAATTTTGGGCTGTTTTCTGGAAGTCATGGCGATTATATTCATCACTACGCCAGTACTCTTTCCGGCCATGATGGCGCTTGGCTATGATCCGGTTTGGTATGGTATATTAACCATGATGGTTGTCGAAATCGGCGCTGTCACGCCCCCCATCGGCATGAATATATTTGTTTTGGCTAAGCAGTTGAAAGACGTAAGTGCAAAACAGGTTTTCCAAGGTATCATCCCGTTTCTAGCGGCGGATTTCGTCAGGCTGTTTATTATCATTGCATTTCCAGGGCTGGTGCTTTGGTTGCCGTCCCTGTTGTTTTAACCTTCGAATTGGAAAAAACGAATGAAGAACTTACTCAATTTGATAACAAATATTCCCCGGGCAATGGCGTTTGTCGCCGGGTGCGCAATTACCGTTTTGATGTTGATGACCGTGGGAGACATATTTGGCCGGACGTTCGGTTTTTTCTTTTTACAAGGTCTGATCGAAGTCTCAATGCTAACCCTGGTACTGCTCGGATTCTTCGCCTTTGCCCTGCAATTCGTCAAAGGCGATCAGATCTTCGTTGATTTGTTTACGCTAAAAGTGCCATCAGCCATAAATACTAAAATTGATGCTGGTTGGACTTTTATGGCCGGTATTTTTTTCTTGGCACTCGTTATACCGATTTACGATAGCGGCCTCGCACTCCATGCCACCGGCCAAAGGACGACAAACATGGATTGGTCGCCACTGATGTATTCAATTCCAGCCGCAATCGGCTGTATTGCCGCTGGAACAACATGCATGGTTGTCGGCATTCATTGCGTTTTCCGACCTTCGACTTAAACTATGCAAATGCAACTTTTCAACGGCTACTATCTGCCATCTAAGAACAACGACAATAATTACCAGAGCCCCTAGGAGGTGCTGTCAGACGAATGCGAACTCGTCTCAGTATGGCATTGATAAGCCAATTTTATGCAGCACAGAGTTGCTGCCACTCAACAAGAGCAGCTTCACGTTGAACCTTATATGTTTCTCTAGAATTTAGATGACGTTCTTTGTTGAAGTGATTGAAAACTGATGAGTGAATTGAGACAAATTTCTGTAAACTTCG
>PVBE010563610.1_pt1 | contig 10572 bp, 20 predicted proteins | sample 1631181 | NCBI WGS metagenome assembly PVBE01 (sample SAMN08397723, study PRJNA350692) | Marine metagenome, whole genome shotgun sequencing project. | isolation source: water | place: Pacific Ocean | collected 2012-04 | reverse complement strand
AAGATAAAAATAAAAATTCGCTTCTACACATCTCGTCGAAATGTAATCTCATATTGGTTTTGTCGCCGCGTATAATTGTTGTGTTGTCCATATTTTGTAGTTCGTCAAGGTCTTCGCTCCTTGAATTTTCTGAATACACATTTATGTCGGGGCAAAAGCCAAAATCACAACAAGCCGTATTAATGTTATTAATCAATATTTTGTAGTATCTTACATCATATCCCGCTTTTTTCATTCTGTTTGCAACATCGCCTCTTCGCGCGTGTATGGAAAAGGTGTCAGCGATAGTCTCAGGGTCATGTCTGTCGTTGTGCCAGTCTCTGAGGGTTTCTACGCATCGGTTTGAGTGCCCTTCATCAATTAGCCCTTCTTTTTCCCATAATTTAGCTTGGTGTAGGTGTATTCGGGCCGCCGAGCCAAGCTTGAGCAACACTTTTTTGTTGTTTCGTGATAGTCTTCGCACTTTTCGCACAATAGATTGAACTGCTCTAAAATCCATACCCCTGACCGCTGTTAGCGAGAATCGAACAACGCGGTCATACCAATCATCTCTCTTAACTATTTTAATTTTTTTTGAGAGGGTCTCCTTCGGGATTATTGATAGTCCTTCTGCAACCCAGCTTTTGTGATAAACAACATTTCCTTCTAGCATAGACGCAAATAATATCGCGGACGATATATTTTTTAGCCTATGTCCAGAGCGACCGCCTCTTAAAATAAATGTAACGTCAATATTTGTATTTTTCCCCATGCCCTTAGTTTCCAAATATATAGCCATAATCATTTATGTCGTGGCGATGCCGTCCTGCTATGATTTCCCTGGTGGGTTCGTCGTAATATTCTGTGTAGTGTTCTTTGCATAGCCTGTGTGAGACTTTCGCTTTGGGATATGTAAACACCTGGTTTGCAAGGGATATGCCAACATTGTGTAATATTTTCAAACTGTCTGTTTCTAGTCTCTCGTATCGTATGACTCCGTCTAGTATAGGCTTGCCGTTAATGTGAGACCATCTTCTGAATGGTTCTAATTTGAGACCTTGTCGAACCGCAGTCCTAAAGCGCTTACGAACAACGGCAAAATTCTTCTGTGTTCCGGGTTTTCCCCCACCGTATTTGCGTTCTGCTGCCGACCCGCCTGAAAATCGCCACCAAAACCAAGAAACCGCTCTGTCCCATGGGTTTCTGACGACTATAAATTTATAATATTGATTAAAAGAACTCTCTCCTAGCAGACTCTTCACTCGAGATGCTGGCATGTGGTTAAGGTAGACGTTTGCCCCTCGGCCCTGATTTCTCTCTCTATACCCCCTTTTAGCCCAGTAGCCTGGGGGATTGGCTATTTTCGGAACAATGTCATCTGGGCCACAAAATTTTTCAAACATTATCTGTACGGATGTTCCGGCCACTTTTGTTGGCTTCATGTAAATAAACTTATTTTTATGAGAAACTATCACTGTGCTATTTTCCAAACTCGTACCCAAAATATTCAATGTCTTTTTTAAAAAACTCTGAAACCATCTGTTTCGATTGGTCGTTGTAATACTCCCAATACGGTTTGTGTTCAGACTTATTTTTGTGAGGAATATTCTCGAAGTGGACTCCAATATTATTAAAAACCCTTCTTAAGTCTTCTTCATAATTATTAAAATGAATGATTTCATCTGTGGCCACGCTTCCTTTAATGGAAATTTTAGAAAATACAGTGTGCATGCTTTTTGCAAGAGGGCTGTGTTTTACGGCATCATTAAAATCATATTTTGTTATACTTTTTCGAAGCTTAGGGTGGTGGTATTTTCTTACCTCTACAAAAGAAAAATACCTAGAAACAACTCGGTCCCACGGATTTCTAGTGGACGCAAAGACAAAATAGGAACCAAACTGTTTTGGAAACTTTTTCTTGTAAAATTTGGCGCCTGCGTGTCTGATGCGTGAGTATCCTTGGTATGACGCATCTAAAGACGCTCCGGACAATAATTTCTCGATGGTAAGTCCGGCACACTTAGGGGGATGAATATAAATACATCGGTGTTTATCACTAATCATCTTGCACCTCATTAAGCTCCGATTCTGGCGTAAGCCAAACCCTATCCACCTCTCCATCAGCAAAAGCCGTGTTCTGTCTCATCTGACCCTCTTTAGTTTTAGAGGCCTCAAAGACAAGACCAGTCATGCGCCCTTCTGTTTCTCGTGACTTTTTTTCATCCAAAAGCTTAATAAGTGCAAATATGTTTTTACCTGATTCTTCAACAGTCTTCAGCCTCTCGTTTCTGGTGGCTTTCAAGTCCTTAAATTTACTGTCTTTGGTTTTTTTGATTTCGTTTATCTCTTTGGTATACGCTTCTGAAGTGCCCCGAAGTTGAATAATGGTACGAAGGGCGTTGGTCATAAAGTCTGCGTCTCTATCGTCCGGGTCTTTTTTTCTCTCCTCCGCCAGTTGACTTTCGTAGTCTTGTATTTCCTCTAATATATTCTTCTTTTGCTCTAAAGCTCGATGCAACAATATGTCTTCAATTATAACATCCTTCATCATTATCTCGTCGGTGGCAGTAACGCCCTGATGAAAGAATTGGGAATACAAAGCGGCCCAACTGTTTTCAAAGGTCTCTACTTCTACAGACAACAAGCTTCGCTGGATAGTGGGCCAGAAATGTTTAGAATGAAGCTGGGTTACATATGACTGCAACTCTGTATTCGAGCTCTCTTCTATGGCTACAGCCCTTCTCTGAGAAATCGCCTCTACGCTCCTGTCCAGCCTGTCTGCTATTTCAGAATCGCTCATATCGCCCGAGTTGGCATCTATAAACTGCAATTCTTCTTTGCTTAGCCTACCGCTCTTCATCATCCCCCCAATCTAAAGCTTCGCCGCTATAGTGTTCGGCCAGAATTGCTTTTATATTTGATAGTAGATTTATCCTTTTCGTCTTTGAGAGGCTAACACCGTCTAAAAACATTCGGTAGTCAGCGCGTAGAGACGCGGGTATATGCTCGTTAAGAATAGATATAATATCAGAGGACATTATTTGTTCCTCCGTAGCGGGAGTAAACGAGGCGTCAGTGGTATAAACTTCGTCCACATCAAACGGCTCCATGAGGCTTCTCTTGGCCATGTTCCTCTTGACCCAATTGGAGTATTTCTTGCAGTCTAATCGGTTGGCAGAATCGAGAGAACAAAGCTCGCAATCGCAAGGCGGCGGCTCAATACGAGTCAGCCTCTTTCTGCGCATATTCAAAAACCGCCACCTAACGTGCGTTTTGAGAAAAGTCAGTAGGGCGTCTTTAACATCATCTTGGGTAGATTTTGAAAAATCAAAGGAAGGAAGGGCCTCGAGGCAGAAAATGGTACCTTCTTGCCTCATGTCGTCCGCATCATAATACCCAAAGCGAAAGCTAGGAGCTAAGTAATCAACGGTCTTTTTGATAATTGCCAAAACGCCCTCTTCTGAAATTCCTTTTACCGTAACGATATTACTCCTCTTCTGCCGTCTCTTTTTCGTCATCACGGGAATTGGCCTTTATTATCTGTTCTGCTATATTTTCATCAGGGTCAGGGACGGTTAATTCCTCCTCGGTTTTTTTCTTGCTTTCTTTTGCTTCTGTAGTGTATAATACTGAAGGGGTAAGTTTTTCATCGGGCATATTGCATCTCCTATATGAAAGCGGACATATATATTATACCCTAAAATTAAGAAAAAGTCAATAAAAGCGAGTAAAATTATGAATCAAATATGGACAGAGGCAGAAAAACAATTTGTCAGAGATTCTGCTGGAAGGTTGACAGACGAGGCTGGCGCGATAGAATTAAGTAAGGTATGTGGTCGAATTATAACTGTTAATGCTTGGAGAAAGCAGAGGCAGAAGATGGGAATTAAAAAGAATCCAGGCCGAGGCGTTTGCTCCGTAAGGGCTGCGGAAGAAGAGGGCGGCGAAGGTCATTCGGTCGACTAAGGAGGTGTACTATGTTTAGGTTTGTTGCTGGAGTAATCATATATACTCTGATATCTATGCTTTGTTTCAGTGTATTTGGTCAAGGATGGCAGGATGAAGAGCATGTATGGAATGAAGAGACGCAGCAGTGGGACGTACATAATAAGGCCGTGGTTGCAGTACCCAACAATGATAAGCCAGAAAAAAAAGAGGGGCAAAGATTTGCGCCTCCAACGGAAGAGTGGTCTAGATATCTTCCTAGCACAGTACGCCGTGGAAAAAGAGAGGCTACTCAGCGAGAGATTTCAGAGGCTCGAAGAAAATTGTGGGTGAAGCAGGTTATGGCTCAAAGGTCTGCCGCAAAGTCTGAGCAAAGACGACAATTGATAGCGCACAGGAAGGCAACCGGGTGGTATGGCTCCAGGCGTTCTGGCAGTCATAGCAGAGGGCTGTCCTGGCCTATGCAAATGCACATGCGGTCGGTGGGAAATCATTTGGGAGGAGGGTATAATGGGTATTATTAGGTGCTTGTTAATAATAGGGATTGTTTTTTGGGCAAACCAAGTGATGTCTCAAAGGCCTAGGCCACATGTCATATCTGGTGGAAATCCCGGCGAGCGGCATACTTGGCCTACCGATGGGCAGCCTCCGCCGCCAAATAAGAAGTGGCCTGCAGTCGGGGAGTATAGGGAGAAGACCCAGCCATCACGAGCTACCTACACACCACCACCACCACCGAGACGCGAACGTTATGGGTATTACAGGCGGGCTCCTTATTGTGCGGCCCACAGGCGGACCTATTACGACCCACCGGGCTTCCAATCCGTCAGGCAAGGCGTCAGTTACGCAGACCTGCGCAGAAGTGTGCAGAGTTTAGCACAATAGGCTGTCTATTTGGTGTATAAATAAGTATTATGCCAATACCAAAAAGAAAGCCTGACGAAGAAGCACAATCTTTTATGGGTCGCTGTATGACCTCAGACGTAATGAAAGAAGAGTACCCAAGCCAAAAACAGAGGGTTGCCATCTGTACGCAGCAATCCAGGGCGGGGGCTCCAAAGTCTAATTTGTCGGCTATGGTGCAAGAAGAGCTGATTTACTCGAAGATACAGAAAAATACGGGGGCTTAGACAAATGAAAAAAATAATGTGGGTAATAGTCGCGGTCGCCTTAATGATTTGTTCCAACAGGTCTGATGGCGCAAATACATATGGCGAAAGACAAAGGTTAAAGAGTGTCCGGCGCGTTGTTAATAAGCAGCTAGAACAAGACAGAAAAGAGCAGGTGGAGCAACGGCGGCAACGAATTCAGTACAACAGCAATATAAACAATTTCTATCCTCGGGCATTTAAGGTTCGTTGGATTATCATTAATAATAGGGCGTATTTGATGTTTAGTCATTATCATCCCTATTATGGTTATTACAATAGATATATGAGGGTTGGATAAATGGCAACAACGGTAACATCAGCTACACTAACAGTCACGCTAAAAGAGGCGATAAATCTTAATGGTACAGCGTATACCCAAACGGTCACAACAGAGTACAGCGGCATCGGAAACGTTTCAAAAAAGCTGGTTACTTGTCCCGCTAGCAATACTACTACTTTGCTTACCTTCAGTAGTAATGTTTATGATTCGGCAGGGGCCCTAGACCAAGAAAATACAGCATATATTCGTGTAACAAATTTAGACGATACAAATGAATTAGAATTGGCGGTAGTTGGGGCGGCTACATTGTATCAAATTTCGCTAAGGGCGGGTGAAAGCCATGTGCTTGGAAGCCCTGACGCTCTAATGTTAGCCGAGGAAGATACAAGCCCTAGTTTTGGTACGATGGCAGATGTAGACAGCATCCAGGCTAATCCTGGTGCTAATGCGATAGATGTAGAGGTTTTTGTGGCAAGCGCATAGCGTTGGATGATTAGATAAGGACATGAAGATGTGCAACAATGTCCGACAGCTCGAGGCGGTATAATAACCTTAAATATGCAATTGATACCCTATGTAATGTGATAGAGTCATGTAAAATTGACAGAATTATTACCGAAAGGTATATGCCTCAGCTGGACAGGCTGGTTGATGAAATTAGAGACACCAAAAAAGAAGTGGCTGAAGAAATGGCCAACATTGATAAGCAAAAACTTCGCTGGGCCATGAAATTAAAGAAACTTGAGGCGGACGCCAGATTAGACAACACCCTTTCTGAGGACTTGAGGGAAAGGATACTGGCTGAGTTGAAGGAACTAGAGCAGAGGATAGCTAGCCATGGGGATTCTTAATGTGCTATGGCGGGCCCTCGTAGTAGCCCATCTTACGATAATTACGGCGAACTTTATAGCCTTCTTGTGCCTTCCGTTTCTTGTCCCGTGGTACGTTTCTTGTCCGCTGTGCACCATGATAGCCAGATTGTCGTTTAGCTCAAGCATCACCTGTCCTTTAACTTGGGTGGAAAACAAAATGCGACACAGGCTGGGGAAGGCGGAGATACAGGGATTTATGCGCCATTATGTGTTGAATAGGAAAAAATAAAGTGGACGTATCTGTAGTCATGACCGCTCTAGACGAGCCCTATGTTAATAAAACTATTGATGATATAATAGAAAAAACTGGGCGACGATTAAAAGAAATAATAGTCATTGACGACAACAGTAAGGAGCCGGTCTCTCATCCAGAAGCCAAGGTCATCAGGAATGACAGGAGAAGGGGTTTGATATGGGGTCGTAATCACGGGACAGAGATTGCAAAGTCTGATATGATAATATCTATAGACCCTCACTGTTCGGTAACTAAAGGGTGGATGGTGCCAATGATGAATAGGCTCAGCCAAGACTACAATTGCGTAGTAGCTCCCAAAACCTGGCAACTAAACCCAGAAACGTGGACCACTGGCAACAGGCGGAATGTGGGCAGGGCGACCAACTGGAAGTGGAATCTAGAGTTCAGGTGGAACAATAAGGCGGGGGGAAAAATAACTCCGGCGGTTTGCGGACATTGCTTCGCCTTTACTAAAGCTTGGTGGGAAGAGTCTGGTCGATTTGACAATGAAATGAGAACATGGGGAGGAGAAAACATAGAGTTTACGCTTAGGACATGGCTGTTTGGCGGCTCTGTTGAGTTGGTGAATTGTTTTGTTTCTCATTGGTTTAAAAAGAAGTTCCAGTATACTTTTCCGGATGGCCATTTAAGGTTCAACAAGTGCCGTGTGGCAGAGGTATGGTTTGACGGCTATGTGAATAAGTTCTATGATGCTATTAAGCAGACTCGGGGCTCTATTGATTTTGGAGATATACGGGACCGGCTAAGGATAAAAGCAAAAAAGCAGGTCCGGTCGATGGATTGGTTCATAGATAATATACAGCCGCATCTAAGAGACGAATAAAAGTTGCCATTTCATTTCTAAAGCTCTCTTGCTTTTTTGGCACCACCTAAGGTTTTTTGACCATCAACAGTGCGTTGATTCATTCTATATAAACCCCCCTTAGGATGAAGATGCCTTTAGCCCCGGCCCGGCTCGACGTAAACCGTTACACAGAAAGCACTTACAACTATTTTGCTTTTTTTCTGGTTTTTCTCAAGAATGCCCTTGACAAACGCCGATAAATAGTATATACTGAGAGCATGACAAACAACAATGCTAATAAAGGAAATGAGACAATGATTAGAGTATGGCAAACAGTTCAGTTGGTTGGTTTCGGTATCCTCGCAATGGCGATTTTTATGGTGCTAGTGGCCGGATTAAATATCTGAAAAAAATCAAGAAAATGGCTTGACCCCCCTTGCAATTCTGGCTCATTTATGGTACAATGCTAAGCATGACAAACAACAATAACAACAATGTTTTTTCTGAGAGGTTCACAATGAACAATTTTTTAACTATCGTTTTCGCTTTTGTTTCCATCCTTCCTGTAGTGCTTCTCTTTGTACTCTAGGGGGTAAAGCGGGATTCATCAATGCTAAGCATGACAAACAACAACACTGCTAAGGAAAACAACACTATGTTTCACGTACTGCAAACTATCGTTCGTAATGGCCAATGGCAAGAGGATATTGTAGCGAAGTTCGCTACGGAAAGCGAGGCGATGGACTTTGCAAAGCGTTGCCACAATGGCAATCCCACTACTCGAGTAGTGAAACGATAGCATAATAACGGTAGAGTTGCTGCTACCATAATGACAGCAATTAGGTTGGTTCAACCGCATAAAATGAACAACAATAACTAGGTAAGTAAGATAAGGTAGGCAAGATGAGTAAGATGGAAAGAACTTGGGAAATTATATCTGGTTGGGCAATGTGCATAGTTGGCACAGGCTTGTTAAGCTGCCCTATATGGATAACCCTGCTACTAATCAAAGCATCTCAATAGGGTGTCCAGCCCCAACCACCCACTAGTGGACGCAACTCTATGTGGCGTAAGGACTTAGGGCTAGCCGGGCCCGGGCCCGCTCGACGTAACTCTATACTGTGTAAGGCTTTAGGAAATCTTCTAAATATGCATATTCTAACAAATCTATTTTGGTGCATGTTTTCAAATATGCATAAAACGGAAAAAACGTAAACCCTTGTAGGGTAGGCACTTAGGGCGGCTCGGCCCCGGCCCGACTCAACGTAACTATTGATGTAGTAAGGACTTAGGTGTACTACCTAAGCCTACCGGCTAGGCAGGGCAAAAGCTCAAAGACCATGACACGGCAGGCCCCGGCCGGGCTCGACGTAACCCTATGCGCTGTAAGCACTTACAACTATTCCGCTTTTATTTTGTTTTTATTCAAGAATGGGGTTGACTTTTGCCGATAATTATAGTATAATGGCTTTTATGATTAACAGCAATGGAGAAGTGAAAATGATGTTTGCAGATTTGAGAGTAGCGTTTACGATGTCCCCGCTTAGCGTAGAGGTTATAAAGATTTTCGGCGATAGTGCAGAGGTTCGCTGCCTACGCTATAATAAGGTGTTTTTCACCGACAGAAATAAATTGGAAAATATCAGAATAATCGCTTGACCCCCCTTGCAATTCTGGCTCATTTATGGTACAATGCTAAGCATGACGAACAACAATAACAACAATGTTTTTTCTGAGAGGTTTACTACTATGCGCGATTTTATTTCTACTGCCGTTTCTGCTTTCGCCGCTTTCGTTTGTGTTACGGCTTGTGCGGCCCTTATGACTTTCCCGATTTGGGGCTTAATGCTCTTAATCTGAGAAGTATACGGTGTAGTGGCTGACACCACAATGACAGCCATCAGGTTGGTTCAACCGCATAAAATGAACAACGCTACTGGAGCCAATAGGCTAGGTTTAAGAGACACTGCAAGCGGCACACCCAAACAAACGCTCTAGAGCGTAACCCTATATGTGGTAAGGGGTTATGTACGCTCGGCCCCGGCCCGGCTCGACGTAACCCTATACGTGGTAATGACTTATAACTATTCCGCTTTTATTTTATTTTTATTGGAGATTGCCCTTGACAAATGCCGATAATTATAGTATAATGGCAATCATGATGAGAAAGGAAATGAACATGACATTTGGACAGTTGAGAGTAGCGAGAACATTAAGCCCCTTGAGTGTAGAGGTGCTTGAGATACAAGGCGATAGTGCCAAAGTGCGGTGCTTGACCCATCATAAGGTATTCTGGACGGATAAAAATAATCTGGAAAATATCAGGAAAATGGCTTGACCCCCCTTGTAATTCTGACTCATTTATGGTACAATGCTAAGCATGACAAACAACAACACTAATGTTTTTTCTGAGGAGAATGAAATGGACCCTTCCGATTACGATGCCCTGTACGACGACGATGGTCGTTATGACGACGACCCGAACGTGTATGGGGGAACCTACTCTGAGGAGTAGGGGGTAAACGGTGTAGTGGCTGGCACCATAATGACAGCCATCAGGTTTGTTGAACCGCATAAAATCAACAACGCTCTACTGGAGCCCTAACGGGCTAGGTTTCAGAGACACTGAAAGAGCAGGCGATACATAGGGCACTGACCCGTAAGCCTACCCCTAGCCGGTAGCATAGGTGGCCCGCCTATTCAAGAATGGGCCCTTAATACAATCAACAATGAATAGGTAAGGTAGGTAAGATGAAGAAGATAAGAGAAGCAAGTATGATACAGGAGTTGGGTATGATGGTGGGAGTAGGCGCTCTGGCCACAATGGTGTGGGTGGGATTGCTTGCTGCTTTAGGCATGTAACACCCAACACAGCCCCCTAGTGGACGTAACCCTATACGTGGTAAGCACTTAGGGCTAGCCCGGCCCGGGTCGCTCGACGTAACCCTATGGTATGTAAGGGTTTATGAAATATTCAAAATATGCATATTCTAACAAATCAACCGTGGTAAATGTTTTCAAATATGCATAAAACGAAAAAAACGTAACCCCTTGTGGGGTAGGCACTTAGGGCGGCTCGGCCCCGGCCGGGCTCGACGTAACTCTATACCACATAAGGCTTTAGGAAATCTTCTAAATATGCATATTCGAACAAAACAACCGTGGTAAATGTTTTCAAATATGCACAAAACGAAAAAAACGTAAACCCTTGTAGGGTAAGCACTTAGATGGGCCCAGCCCCGGCCCGGCTCGACGTAACTCTATACGTGGTAATGACTTACAACTATTCCGCTTTTATTTTATTT
>PVBE012321001.1_pt1 | contig 10573 bp, 1 predicted proteins | sample 1631181 | NCBI WGS metagenome assembly PVBE01 (sample SAMN08397723, study PRJNA350692) | Marine metagenome, whole genome shotgun sequencing project. | isolation source: water | place: Pacific Ocean | collected 2012-04 | reverse complement strand
GACAGACGACAGCAGGCTTTGCAGCACTGCTAGGAGCTTTGTCGTTCCGCCAGGAGCTCCTCGTCTCTCAAAAAGGGCCACGCATGTTGCCTTGAGCTGTGGCAAGGAGTCTCGGAAATAAAACTTCGGAAAATGCGCTTTCAATTGGAGTCGCATCAACAGAAAGTGTTGAGAACGCATATCAATACACAGGCTTTACAGCACTGCAGTGTTGCTTTACCAGCCGAGCCGGCGTTTAGCTTGCAAGGCAGCAGCATTCGTTGCTTCGATCTTGTCAGCGAACTGAGTGTTGAAGCATTGCACCATTCCTTCTGGTGGGCCAGTTTCAATAATTTCCCTTATCTTTGGAGATAATCCAATGGACACGAGCTGCTCAAGGGAAGGCACTCGGCTCAAAATAACATAGCAAATGAGCCATTTGATGTCAGGGTCAAGTCGTTGTGGCATCACCCAATGTGCCAAGAGACCAGGATTTGCGGTCATTCCTTGCATCGAATACAACGGCAGTACCTTGCCTGGCGCGAGTGGAAGTTGGGTGCGAGAGACATTGACGAACTTGCATTCCAGCTCTGGTCCCTCATACCTCCAAGTTCTCGTGATGGGTTGCACCGCATAAATGCCTTTGAGTTGTTCTCTTTTGTCGGTGCATTCGCTACACAAAGGATTGAAATTTGCGCAGCCTTGGCAAGGTTCGCATGGGAGGAAAATATGGTCACAATCGTGTAGTTTGATGAGCACTGTGGGAAGCGTAGTCAACAGTTTCTCTGACGAATTGCAACGATGTTCTTCTTCCTCATGTATCTCCAAAACTGTGGCCGTCGCATCTTGGACAGCCCAAGGGTTCGCCAGTGTAGTGGTGAGTCGCACTTCCATGCCCATGTGCAGTAAACAAAAGCTTGGGAGCCGTTTCGTCTTTGTGAGAGATGGCACTTGCAGGCAGGAGCGGTAGAGATTCCTGACTAGATCTGGTTGTTGAGAGTCCAAGTTTTGTATGACATCTACTGCTTGAATGTAGACCAGGACTTGTTTCGCTATCCGCGCGCTCTGTCGTGCTTGCACGAAGGAAGCCATGGCAACCACGCTCCATAGATAAGAAGTGTTATACCATTCAGTCGTCGCAGCAGGCTTTTCAGCACTGCCATGCTCCGTGCGCAAAAGGGCCTCCCAATCACTTTCGGCGAGAGCTTTCCCCCCTACAGTTCGCATAGTGTTGAGAATGCGAACAAGCACAGTGTCTTTGAATCGCATCATCTGTTTCATCTGGAACACATAGTTTGCATTCCGAAAAATTGCTGCGCCGACTCGATGTTCTTGTGAGGTGTTGTTCAGCGGAGCGAAGAGTGAATTTCTTTTGGGGACCGGAGGAAGTTGTAGGTGATCTCCTGAGTCCAGCATCACTGCGACGCGTCCAGCACGTTCGCGGGGCTTGGCGTAATCTTCCCTGCGCAAAAGAAACTTCCCTTCCCTGGCATAGGTCGCAAGCAAGCACGCAGCATGATTCATCTGGCCAGCCATCATGCTGAATTCGTCTTTGACAAAAGCTCCCATTGGTAGGAACTGGCGTTCAAGTTTCACTCTTTTCTGTGTGGTGAGTGCTAGGGCTGATGTGCGAAGGGAAGTGTCTGGTGTGAATCCAAGGAGACTGTGAAATGTTTTGCCAAAGATGCCGCGAGCGGCTTTGTTACTTGGAGCTGCAAGCACCACGCCTCTTTGTCCGAAGAATGCTCGACAGAGCGGCACCAAGAAGAAAACAATGAGCATAGTTTTGCCACAACCACCACCTCCGTCAATGATCATATCAAAAAGCCACACGTCTAGAGGCAACTCGTATTTCTGCGTATCTGGTCGGCGTTGCCATGCCTGTTCGAAAGAATCCACCCATAGAGCGTAGAGGAGCTTTTGTTCATCGTTAAGCGTGCGCCCTTCTTGTGTTTGCTTTTGCATAATCAGCTGAGCAACATGTTTTGGACCTTTCATGACATCACACAAGGGCCAGAGAACGCAAGATGCTTCGCGTTCCTCTTGGCGTTGCAGGTTTTCCAACGCTGCGATTATCGCTGCGGGATCGTCGGCGCTTTGTGGCTGTTTCAGGGATTCCTTCAGGTCGGCTTGGTCCTTCTTCATAGCGCGTGTGATTTCTCTTTGGTGAGCTATCGCGCATTTTGGGTTGCGCCCAAGCAATCCTGGCATTGGCACAGGGTTCTGAGTATCTAGGGGGGGAAGTGGCGCTGTCAGTGATTCTCCGAAGTGCTCTGCAAAGGCCTTCATTTGCACGTGCGCCTCACGATGTCGGCCTGGTTTGTTTGCTGCCTCGATCTCTTGGTCCCGCCTCAGCAGTGCAATGATTGTATTCAAGTCGAAAGAAGCGCGCGCGCATACTTTCAGACGTTGACTGTGCTCCTCAGGCATATCCTCGTATTCGCAGTGTTCGCCTCCACCCATGAACTCACTTCGCATGCCGTCTTCAGTACATTTAGGTTCGTCATGGAATTCATCCACTTCGTCTTGTTTGCCAGTCTTCTGGCTGAGCTGCACTGTTCGAGACACTGCCATGTTGTCAAGATTCTGAACGAGGCGTCGTGTTCGGAGCGCAGAAAATTCAGCAAGGGTCAATTGATCGTCATGGATATTTGCAACACCAAGAAAAGCCAAGAGACCATTCCATGCATCAGGCCATATCACATTGTAGCGCTGCAATGCCATTTGGGCGAGAGTGGTCCGTAGTAGATTCATTAAATTTTGGCGGTGCTCCGACGAGACCGACGATGCTGCTGGCAACCAGCCACGAACCATCGTGGTATCCTTGATGCAAGCTATGCGCATCGCTCTTTTGATTTTTGTCTCACCACGGTGCGCTAATACTTCAAGTTCGGCGCGACGGGGTTTCCAGGCGCGGTGAAAGCTCCAAGTGACAGGCTTTGTAACATCGTCTGTAGCAAGCTTCGTAGCACCGTCCGCAGCAGGCTTTCCAGCACTGCTTTGCAGAGCAAGCTTTCCAGCACTGCTTTGAAGAAAAGGCTTCATGAGCATGACGTCAGCGCATCCGTCTGCGCAAGTGCAACGCGTAAGAGAACCTATTAAGTGTTTGTATAGAGCGTTCTCCTCGGCTCGTCCAGCTCCTGGTGGTGCGAATTTCAATGCCTCGAGCACTGGCGTGCGAGCAGGCGTTTCGATTTGCTGGCAATAGGATCGTGATAATGCATAGTGTGGTTCAAATTCAAAGATCTGGTGATCTGCAGGCGGCTGGCGAGGCCTGCGCACTCTATTGACGTATTCTGTATATGTGTGAAACGGCAGATCATTGAGGTATGGCCCTCTGTGCAACCAGTCATCATGAGCGGAGGTTGTGCTGCGCAATGTCTTCATTCGAATGATATCCGCATCCAGGATAGCATCTCTATGTCCCAGCGGTTGGTCTTTTTCGTCTGTTTCTTCGTCTTCTTCGACTGCTTCTTCGTCTTCTTCAACTGCTTCCTCGGCATCTTCAGCTTCTTGAACTTGTCCAATGCTTTCGGCACCGATCTCCACGTCGCAAGACATGTCTTGCCATACTATGGGCTCTCCCTCGCTAGGTTTTACAACACATAGCTTATCCTCAGAAGCGAGCTTGGCACCTGCGGTTGCTGGAGCAGCTTCAACGTCTTTAGACGTGAGATTCATGTCATCGCGCCGCGGCTGTGTTACAAAGCATATGCTTGACAAGTCGGTTCGAGTATCATGCGTCTCTTCTGAAGCTTCAAGTATCAAATCGTTGCCATGGTCCAGTACGCGTTGGCAAGTGTAGCCCATAAAAGCAAGTCGGCTAAGATAAATAGGTCGCGGACCATAAGTCTTGCGTACATGAGCTCCTGTTAGGTATGCCGGTGACATCATGGGGGTTGGGGAGGGAGGGAGGGAGGAAAAGGTGTCACATGTTACGGTTTCTGGGTCTTGGGGAGGGAGGGAGGAAACGGTGTCACATGTTATGGTTTCTGGGGCTTGGAGGGAGGGAGGGAAGGTGTGACATGTTATGGTTTCTGGAGCTTGGAGGGAGAGGGGAAAGGGTGTCACATGTTGCGGTTTCTGAGGTTTGGAGGGACTGGGGAAAGGTGTCACATGTTACGTTTTGTGTTCTTTTCTTTCTTTTTTGTTGGGGGGGAGGGGGTGGGGTCGAAGGGAAACGGTGTCTCACGTTACGGTTTCTGAGGTTTGGGGGAGGAGGGAAAAAAGGTCGCATGTAAAGGCTCTCATGGTTTCTACTTCCGGTCCCGTGTAGATATACAATGCCATTTCGCAGCAAGAGACCCATGTGGCACGGTTGGCTGCCATTGCCAATCGTAATGTGACGCGACGAGCACGCTGTTTGTATGACCACGGGTTTTTCAACACCGCATCGATAGCACTGGCTTCCTCACGCTCCTCTTCTTGTTCCAGTCGACGCAAGCCAAGTGCAAACTGGCCGATTAGATCTTGGAGCTGCTCCAAAGCTTTGGTGCCGTATTTTGTTATGTAGTAGTCGCAGTTGTTAGCTGCTTGCCACATGGCTAGCATGGAGTGCGCTGCTTGACGCAGAGCTGCGTTATGTGGCAGTTGTAAGCGTATGCCGTAGAAAGCTTCTGCCTTATCATAGGACAGCGTTCTGTTGCCTGTCTTTTTCGTTGCTACGATTGCTTCTGGTGTGTTGGAGTTTGCTGGTGTTTCGTCCAGGCTTTGAAGCACGGGTGGTTCGTCCAGGCTTTGTAGCACTGGGGCTCTGGGCATGAACTGGTAGTCGAAATTGCATCTGGCAGCGTTTTGGCCTACGTCGGTGGTGGATCCTCTGAAAGGCGTGTGTCTTTCTGGCTGCACGCGTCCCATTTCATTGTGGTCGTTGGTTTTGGCAACGAAGGGTGCAAATACACGATTCTTTCCACGCCGGCGAATCCGTTTCACCTTCTCGACTTCGTTCTCCAGCACAGTGAACACTAGAGTCACGAAGAAGAAGAAGCGACACACAATGTTCGTTAATCGTTCGAGATGATTTTCTGCAAGCGTCTTTGCTTTCTTCGTTACATATTTGATGCATGTGAAACTGCAATTGTGGTCGTGGTTGTGGCAATGCAATGCGCGAGTGTCTCGCGCGAAGCAAAGTGCGTATCGCAGCGCATCATTTTCGAATTCTGTTGCATCCAATGTGTGCCCTTCGGGTGAGATTGGCGAAGTCACTTCATCATTCTTGTTGCAGTTCCAGGGAAGAGGACATGGCAGGCTTTCCAGCACTGCATCCGCCGGTAGATTCTGGTGGCAACCGAATTCGTCCAGCATCGGAAACTCCCGAAAGGATAGATGCGGTTGACGGTACAAAGGCAGAATGGAGTTGTGGCAGCCTGTGAGAGGAACTTCCCTATAAACGTTGCGAACGGGTCTGTTCTCCAAAGCTGCGCGGCTCTCCTCTGCTGCCACGTGTCCCAATGGCTCTTCTGGCGTAGGTGGCAGCGTGTCCCGTACCGTGCCATCGATTTCTACACCGCCATCCAGTCGTGAAAGTTCTTGTTGGCGTGGCGTGAACTTCTCATCAGGAACCTTTTGATTCATCTGTGTTGCAGAGAGCGTAGCTGCCTCATATTGTAATGTGCTTGCGCAAGCTATCAAGGCCTTGGAAATGTTCTCGAAGAGCGTGTTGATGTTCGACTCAGGCTTTCCAGCACTGAACGACTTGAACTGCTGCAACATTTCGGGACCTAAAGCCTCGGGCACACCATAAACTTTTCTGTGCCCGTGAGTGAACCCGCGTGTTTGCGCTTCGAACGGCTCCATCTCGTTCACAGCAAATCCAGCGAGACCAGGTTCTCCACTGGAACACAGATCATCTTCAACTGTCATGTTTGATTGAATCTGGGAGACATGTTTGCCAACGATGGAATTTCCGATGCACAGGAGATAACGATCCACGAGATCATCCATAAGCAAGAAAAACTTGGCTTGTGTGCGTGGGCACTGTGCGACTAGGCGATGCATCGACTGAAGAGTGCACATCTCGGGGCATTGCTGCGTGAGTCTAGCAGGCCAGGGCATCGTGGCTGGCTCTGCGACGGGATTTCCATCACCATCGGCCAAAATCATGGAGAGCAAGACTGGCGAGTAGACATCCGCAAAATTGCCCGTCATGAAGATCTTGAGTGGTCCATGAACCGCATTTAGATTATGCCCTTCGTGTCGCAAGTTGCGTCTGTATCCGTCGGTGAAAGGTACTTGGACTGTGGCGAAAAGGAGCTGCCTCACCGCCTTCTGCAGATTTTGTGGCACGTCAGCAGCGTAAGCTAACTCTTCGAGTCCTCTCTGTTTGCCAGACTTTGCAGCACTGGCGGGTGTTGTTGCAGCACTGTTGCCAGACTTTGCAGCACTGGCGTTTTTTTGTCCATGGCATAAGACTTCTACGCAGTCTTCTACTTTTGATGTCGCGATCAGCTTCAGGTCAGCTTCGTATCCCTGACGACTAAAGGTTGCATTGACACCCTTAAGGATTTGTTCATGTCTTTTAACGCAACCAAAGATCGCTGTGAATTCGGGAGTGTCGAAGCGGCTCGTCGCTCGCGCTTTGTAGGGCTCCTTTTCTGAGGGCAGCGTATACTCGAGCTCCTCGCGATCTTGCAGCCAAGAACAAAGGTCTGCAATGTCCACATGTACAGTTTTGGCTCCACTGCTTGGATGACCCCGCTGCTCCATATTCGGCACGGCGTCCCCATAGAAAAACTCTAGGAAGCATCGAGGCCATGTGTCTGGATGTGTCATGGACAACGGTTTGCCCGAGAGGGAAACACATGCTTTTTCGAATTCTTGCCGATTCTGAGCAATCTGTCTGAGCTGTTTGCTGTTGTTCAACACGCGCTTTGCAAGTTCTCGCGTCTCCAATACCAGCACGCGGCAGTCTTCTTTCTCAGCCGCAACCGCACATGCCGTAGTCACAGCAGGAGTATCGTCAGGTTTTTCAACACTGACTTCAGCCGAAGCGCCATTAGGTTTTGCATCGCGAGCATCGTCTTGCAAATGTTGCTGCTGCTCTGCGGCTATCACACGGCCAGCTGCCAGGTTCAGTGCCTGCAACTTTGTCTGGAAAGCCGCGAAGGTTTCCAATACGCCAGGTGCATTGCTATGGTCCACCGCTATGATGTCTTCAGCCGTGTTTGTTTCAAATTCCATCTTCCTACATTCGGCCTCAGTAGGCTGGGCTGGGTCGAGCGTATGAGTATTGAGCTCCTCCCAATCATCGCCGTCTGCGGTGTCCATCTCCACAGGCTTTGCAGCACTGGGGGGATTGCAAGCTACATCAACCTCTCTCGAGCCAGGTCCCACATGTGCAGTTTTCGTATTGGCTGTCTCTGGCAAGTACTGTGCACAGGCGATTATTTCTTCTGGTACGCCTTGCTCAGGGAAACGCTCGACTTGCTCTTCGTTTACTTCGACCTCTGCATAGACTTGGCAGACTCGCCGACGTAGGCGTATGAGAGCAAGGTAATCATCGCGTTGCACAACAAGAGCCCGGACCTTCTTTACATCATCGATGCTTTTCGCGAACAGCACAACAAAGGATTCCTGAAGCTCCTCGGTTCGGGGTGGTAATGAGGAGCCAACATCAGGGAGTCTCGCCTGTGCCAAGAAGATGAAATTGCCAGCAACGCCCTTCTCCGACTCCTCTGGATCGCCTTTGCCAAGGATCAGTTTGCGCCACACGGGCCGACCTAGGCAGCTGAGCATGCGTGTGCCCATCGATGCTTTTTTGCAGAGAGGATGCTCGCGACCAAGCCACAAAAGATTGGCGAGAGCTGGAGGCGGCATCTTGATACTTTCATCTTGAGTACACAAGCTGGAGATGCAGGCCATGCAGCACCACACAGTGGCATCCTTGTCACCGACGCCTGCACATCTCGCATCGAAGATCTTGGCTTGGCTGGTTCCATGGACATGATCTATATGTTCATTATCAACAGGTTTGGCGACACTGTTTTGCGGCGACTCTGTCAGGGTAACACTGATGTCTGGTGGAGCACTGACCGATTGCGCCATAAAGCCAAGTGCCATGGCCTGCTGCCGTGTGAGTCGGGGCACCCTGGCCGTGTGAAGCAGCCATGTCATTTCTGGGTAATCTGGATGCTGTATCGACGAAGCGTAAAGCTCTTCAGCGGGAATGTTGGGCATGAGCCTCTGATAGCAACTAGTAGCCAGCAGCTCATTAATCTTGATCGCATTTCCGAAGCAGTAGCATCCATTGTTCATTGTTCGTGTGGAGATTGTGTCGCCGTTGGGTTCCTGTAGGATGACTTTGGCGGCAGACTCACCAAACTCTTCTGTTGCTGAAGCGTTGCGCGGTTTGGCACTATCGTCCTCTTTTTGAAAACCGTCGTTAGATTCCGGTTTTCGCCACAAATACACTTGGAATCTGTGCTCGATCCAATCTTTGCGAGCGCAAACCGCACATGCTACTTCTTGGCGTGGCACCGCGGTCTGGATGCTTCTCTTTCCAGTCCATTCCATGCAGCCACTCTCTGGAATACTGTAGCATTGGTGGAATGCAAAATTACTGAGCAGATGCCGCTTCTGCCAAGGCAGCATGGGAAGGAAACCCAATTCCTGAGCCCGCCAGAAAAGATGCTTCCGATACTCAGCCCAGTCTCCGTGCGTTGAATTACAATGACGAAAGAATGATCGCCATGAGAGAAAACCGGCTCCGCAGATCCAGCAGAGCACTGGCGGCGTTGCCACTGGATGGACTTTGGGATTCAGCCCTTGGACTAAGTCTGCACAGACCCGTGGGAATCCGCAAAGTGGTGAGCTGGTCTCGACTCCAAGGTTGTCGGCGACCACATACTGTTTGATGGCGCCACTCGCCGACTGTCTTTGCACCATCATCGGCTGCCAACGAGAATGCGTGAGCTTGGAATGGATGCTATGGAGGTGCTGGAATAAAGCGATGCCTGCCAGCTGAGCGGTTGAGCAGGAGAACCTAGTTAATGCAGGCTTTGCAGCACTGCGGTTGTCTAGCTGGCGTTGCAGCACTGCGAAACACTGATTGACAGCAGTGTTCAATTTCTCAAGAACTATGTCGTCGCTGCATGACCAGCTTAGCTTCATAGCATGACGAAGCCAACGACCTTTTGCGTAATCTTGGGCCTCGTCTTTGACGAACATTGAAAGGTGCTCGTTCACCGCAGTTGCATCCATATGTTGCTCGGATTGGTGGCGAGATCGCGCGCTCTCGATAAGGATCTGGAGATCTTTGCTCAGCAAAGGCAATTGCCAAACAGTGGAGTATTCGGGAAGTTCCAGCAGGGCGAGGTACCTCCACGAGAGCCACGCGCGATGCTCGAAGAGTGTTGCACCAGAGTCTCCTGCGAGGTGGAAGGGCCAAGCTGTTTGACCAGATATGAGATCAGCGACGTTGGGTCGAAGATGCTCAGCACCGGGTCGTCCAATGAGTGCTGGTGGCGCTGTGCTCCTCAGAGTCTCTGACCACATGCTCGTGTGAGCTCTGAGTTCACGCAAAATGTGCTGCGTGAATGCAAACAATGCGAAGTCCAAATCAAGCCTTTTCCGTGGCTGTCCATTTGGCAGTCTGAATCGCATGGGGATGAGTTCTGCCTTCATCGTGGGTTTTAACATTGACATCGGTATCAAGGATCGAGGCTTTTGCAGAACGCTATCAACGCGTTGCAAGATGCGCGCCAATGCTTCTTTCTCATCTCCTGCATAATGTTGCTTCACCCAAGCAACGCATGCCACCAAAGTCTTTCGCCAATCTTCTTCTTCCATAAGTCCAAGTAGTCGTGCAGTTTCTTCCAGAAGCGTGCGCTCCACATCATTTGCCAGGTCGATAGAGTCGCGGGGATTGGCTGTTCCTTTGCTCGCGCTTCCAGTAAATTGTGGGATGCCTAAACTTTTACACGTACTCATCAAAGCTCTGATGTTGTCAGAGATTTTCAGGAAATCCCAATTGCTGAGGACTTTGTGGTGTGAACGTAAACGTTTCACTGCTTTTCGCTTCTCTTCGCAGTCGAAATCATGCTCCTGAAGCAATAGGAGCATAGTGTCGAATCTCACAGTAACATCAGCCAACGTGAGTTCTGCAGAACGCAAGTCCTTGCCGCGGGAGGCCTTCAATGCTTGGTCAGACTCCACGAGCGAAGCTGCTTCGACATCGCGTTTGCTGCTGGTCGTTGCAGCACTGCTGGGTAGTGTCGGATGAGGCTCTGATGCCAAGAGGTCAAGGATTGTAGGTTGCGGCTCCTGGTTGGTAGTTGTGTTTGCAATTGGTGGCGCGTCGCCCATAGCAAGTTTTGCAACATTGCTTATGGATGTTGGATTGGGCTCTGATGTTGAAGACTTTGCAACGCTGGCTAACACCTCCCTAGCTTTTTTGCGCATGCGCTCATCCAGATCTTGTGCTACCTCCGCGGGTGGACGCTTCTTCCGTTGAATGTATTGCGGCACATTCCAGCTCGAGCCTAGCTTCATCATTGCATCTCGTACTTTGTGAGTTGGCTTTGCCGTTAGCTGCCATTGTCGTAATGTTAGGACATCATCTAGAAGCTCCTTGGCCATCGGTTCTTTTTCAATCTTC
>PVBE011398287.1_pt1 | contig 10573 bp, 7 predicted proteins | sample 1631181 | NCBI WGS metagenome assembly PVBE01 (sample SAMN08397723, study PRJNA350692) | Marine metagenome, whole genome shotgun sequencing project. | isolation source: water | place: Pacific Ocean | collected 2012-04 | reverse complement strand
TCTTCCAGGTTGAATCCGAGCGTCCGGTAGTAACCTTGAACGGGAAACCCGAAGGTATCGAGGTACCTGTCCCTGCCTATCAGTTCCAGGTTCCGGCGGCCGAGCATGCAGTTGATTGCTGTGACACAGGCGGCAACGTCATCGAGTAGCGTGCCGTTCCAATCCCAAACTAGATGTTTCACCTGTACCACTGTTCCAGTCCCTTTCACGGCGCGTCACCCGAACCGAGATTCCTCGACTTCGCTCGGAATGACGCGTTGGACACAATCAGGTTCCCGTGGAATCTGCCATGCTGAAATTGCCGAAGCATCTCGCCAAAGGCGCGCTCTCGATTCGGGCAACACGCCCTTTCATTCCTGACGCATCACGGATTGTGCATGGAACACTTTCATCAGTTCAACAGCAAAAGAACGATTTCCGCCTTTATCACATGACCTTTCATTGAAACAATGCAGCCGTGGAAACTAATAATCGTCGCGTCCGGATCGTCCAGATTATGAAGGGAGGGCGTACTGCAAACAGGGAATGAATAAGGAGCAGAAACAAGCTCAGACCCAGAGACTCGCGGCGTTTGAAACCGTTGTTTCGGAATACGAAGCTGCCTTGCTCAGGTATGCGGGCAGGATTCTGTACAACGACAATGCGGCCCAGGATGTAGTTCAGAATGCGTTCATCCGGCTATTCAAGAGCTGGAAGGATGACATGATTCCATCCCCCAAGCTCTCGAGTTGGCTTTACCGCGTAACCCATAACTGTGCCATAGACTATCTGCGCAAAGAGTCCCGCCGGAACCTGCTTCACACAAAGCATGCAGACGAGCAGGCCAAGTTTGCCGCGCCGAATCGCGGAAAAGGGTTCAGGATAAGCGAGGCCGCGGAAGGCGCTGTGGCGGCCTTGAAGACTCTTAAGCTGAGAGAACAGCAGCTTGTTGTTCTGAAAGTGTATGAGGAGAAATCGTACAAGGAAATAAGTGAAATAACCGGTTTGACCGTTAGTAATGTTGGCTACATTCTTCACCATGCAATGAAGAAGATGGCAACCGAGCTCAAGAAGGCCAAGGCGATATGAAACCGCAAGGCAACAAGAAGAAACAGGCACCGTGCGGCGACGGGCATGCTGATTCCCACAATGGGAACAACGGGGAAATGCGCATGAAGTGCGAGGAGATCCAGGCGGTCCTGTTTGATTACATGACACGGGAACTCGGGGGCGCCCGGTCCGATCTTGTCCACGAGCATCTGCGCAAATGCCCGGAATGCCAGAAAGCGGCAGGAGAAATAGAGGCAACCCTGGCCCTTCTCGGCCAGACCTCTGCCGAGGAAACGGGCATATCGACCAGCCTTTCTGACAGGAGACGTGAAAGAATCGTTCGTGCCATCAAGCATCCGTTACTCGACTGGATCTACGTTCACCACATCATTGCTTCGGTTGTTGTCGCCGTGGTCGTTATCCTGGTGTCATTCACAGTCCTCTACAAAACCCGCCTGTGGCGTGACCCTCCCACCCCGGGCCCCACCATAATAATCGGTGATCCAAACGGAAAACCCGAACAGCGCGAACCCGGCCCAGAAATCCCGGTGTTCACCCGGCCCGCCCCCGGGGCCGGAGAGGTACGCGCGGCCACGAACGGCGAGGGATCAGTCTCCGAAGAGAAGTAAGACCTCTCACGTGCCCCCCGGCATTCTTCGCGGCGGCTGGATTCTTGCCTTTGATTCCCCAGGTCCGGATTCTTCCCCAATAAGCCATGTTGATCGCCGCCAGGTACTTTATGGTCCCTGGACCTCCGGGCCGCAATGCGTGCCGGACAAAACGCCGGGCAATTCTCCACGGCCTGTAGAACTCGTGCGTGATCCAGTCATGCCCCTGCTGAAGCTGATCTATGGTCATATGCTTCGGCTGAAAGACAACTCGATGGAAATCGTAGTGTGACCAGTCATGATCGCGCAGCCTGTGCCACGTAGACGAATAGGTTTCTGTGCCGGGGATAGGCGTGAGTATGGACACCTGGACAGCATCGATATGCAGGTCGTCCAGCATCTTCAGCGTACGCCTGAAGACCTCCGGTCTGTCTCCCTCAAACCCGAGCACGATTCCCGCCTCAACACCTATGCCGTTGTCATGCAGCAACCGGATGGCCCGCTTGTATTCCTTCACCTTGTTAAACGTCTTGTCCACTGATTCGAGATTGCTGCCGTTGAACGTTTCCAGGCCCACGAAAAGGCCGATACAACCCGCGCGAGCGGCAAGTCGTACAAAACTCGGATCATCTGCAACGGCAAGTGTGGACTGGGTTATCCATTTCTTGCCCACGGGGATCATTGCTTCCATGAGCCTGCGCGCATAGTCGCGGTCGGCTGTCAGGTTATCATCAACAAAGATGAAGAAGTCCGACCCGATCGTTTCCGCTTCATGCACGACATCCTCAACGGGGCGCTGCCTCTGCCTGCCGCCGTGGAACGCAGAAACCGAACAGAAACTGCATGTATGTGGACACCCGCGGGTAGCCTGGATAGCGGCAACCGTTGCATAGCGATCGCCTTTCAGTAAATGCCGGGGAACGGGCTTGAGATTGGTTAAAGAGGGAGCGGTCGGATTCCGGTATTCTTTCTTTAATCCTGAGGCACAGGCATCTGCGACGACACGATGCCATATGCCTTCAGCATCCCCAACCACGACTGCGTCAGCATGCTGTCCGGCTTCGTCCGGACACAAAGTCGCGTGTATCCCACCGAGTACGACCGGTATGCCCCGCCGCCTGAAATGTGCAGCTATTTCGTATGCCCTGGGGGCAAGTGCCGTCATGCAGGTGATCCCGACAAGGTCGACGCCGGCATCCCACGGAATATCTTCAATCTGCTCGTCAACAACGCTCACGTCCACACCCGCGGGCGTTTCTGCGGCTACGCTCAACAGACTTAGCAGTGAAAACCTGAATGTCCTGCCGTTGAAGAAGCTTCTTCGGCCCACTTTTCTCCATTTCCCATCCGCGGGAGCAATAAGCATGACTCTCATCGCATGACTCCTTTAAGGCACCAGTGATTACTCAACTCACCTGCCAATTGGCATTAACCATGCCAGCACCTGGATCATTCTGTAAGCTGCTGGGCAGGCGACCTTTACAAAGTCATGACTTCAGCAATCCCCCCTCGACAAATAGACAGAAAATGTCAACTGAACATACATAGCGTGTACATCAAAAGAAGGGAGGCGGTTTCTTCGCATCAAATGAGAAAACCGTCATCCTGAGCGAAGCGGAGCGAAGTCGAAGGATCTCCGAACACCGGGTGAGGCATTAGATCCCTCGACAAGCTCGGGATGACGCTGATCGGAAAGGGCAGGTTGGAGAACATCTCGGGGACAAGTAAGCTGAGGAGAAAGCCGGGAGACTAGTTCTTACGGCTGTCGTCGGGACTTCTTCCCAGGAGGGATTCCATTCTGTGGATCAACCATTCTGCACGAACGCGCACGTCACGTTGCGCCAGCATTCTATATTGCTGGCGTGGTCCAGTGCACATTGCCGCAATTGCAAGATCCACAATCATGGGAGTCGAGACCTCCGCACCCCGGACAATCGGTGCCGAACGGATTTTCTCGCCTTCCCCCGTAAGCTGTAGCGACAGAAGTTCTTCGATTCGGTGACGGTAAGGGGTGAGCACGTTTTCCTCAACAGGCACACTTTCTACCGGTCTCAGCTTTATTTCCCGATACGGCTCGTGAACGATTTCCGATTCAATCCTGGCCCGGCACAGGCCTTGTACGAGAAGCACGTATCTTCCGTCTTTTACGCGTTCGTATTGCCGCACATGTCCAATACAGACATATTTCTTCAGAGCGGGAGTTCCGAGGCTGTATTCTTCAGGCGCCACCTGACCATCAAACAGGGCCATTGCTATCATCCCGAGCGAATCGAGCACATCTCCCACCATTTCGATATACCGTTCCTCGTAAATCTGAAGCGGCAGGATAGCTTGCGGTAGCAGCACGGCATCGGTCAGGGGCAGTACCGGAAACTCCCTGTTAAAATCTATACTTATGAGTTCTGTACTCATGCTTCTAACCTTTTTTCTTATCTGGCCCCCTGGTTCCCCCTATGACGCAGATATTATACCATATAAGTCAATCCCCTTGCAAAAGCCTGTCTTCCAGTCTGAAAGGGTTGTCGGGGTACCTGGATTGAGCTTTCGTATCAGATCCCATTCGCACCACTGCGAACCATCATCTCCACAAATGAAACAGGTCCTGAGAAATCCGGAACCCGAATCTCCATGACTCAAAACGGGACACCTGAAACACTAAAGGAGACAACCGGGGATACCCCGGGAAAAGCGAACCATCGACATTCCAGGGAGAATCTGCAACGATTTGCCTGTCCCCACTCGGCCCCAATTTCCGCCTGGGGCGGAGCAGCTACACTGGAAAGGGTTACGGCATGAATAAGCTTCGGCCTGGCGTAAGCGCGTGCCTTCTGGGACAGCTTGTTCGCCTCTACCTGTTGAAGATGAAATACGCCTGAAAGACCCCCTCTTGCGGGAGAGTTTCATTGAACACATACGTGAGAACCGGGAGAAGCAGAAAGTAGTCGATGACGACGCAGAGTGATACCATCATCGTGGCGTTTTACACATGAAAGAGCCAAAGCATAAGGGAATCCTGGGCCAGGGCTATTCGACGGACCGTAACAACAAGCCGGAGTTGAGGTTTAGGTTGTCGGTTCGAGCGGGCCTCGTAGCCGATGCGCTGGAAAGATATTCGACAAGCACATCTGGGTTGCGCATCCTCGACCTTGGCGCGGCCGAAGGGAAGACCGTTCTCAAGATGAACGAGCTTCTGCCAGGCAACGAGTTCACAGGGGTCGAGTATTCCAAAGAGCTGATAGATCTGGCGGATGGACTCCCCGGGAACATATCCCTCGTTCATGGTGATGCAATGCGACTGCCGGGCGCGCTAAGCACCACGCGTTTCGACGTTGTCTCCGCTCTTGCCGTGCTTGAGCACCTGAAGACTCCCCTGGATGCGGTTCTACAGGCCTACGAAGTTCTCAAACCCGGAGGATTCTTCGTCGCAACCTGTCCCGTCCCGACATGGGACCATATCTCACAGAAGCTCGGATTACTCAAAGACGATCAACATGAGAAGGAGATGGACAAGGGACTCCTGACCAGTGTCGTCAGTGATGCCGGACTGGAGCTCATCGAGTACCGGAAGTTCATGTGGGCGACAATATCCTTTATGCCGTATCTTCACGTCCCAATATCACCCGCATCCTCAATCAAATGCGACCGGTTGATCGAGAGTTTCAAGATCCTGAATTGGCTGTTCGTGAACCAGGTCGTCATCGGCAGGAAGCCGTCGTAACGCAGAACTCTCTGTTGGCCCCCCCCAGGACAGGTGTCCTCACCTGTCCCGGACGGGCAAGGTGCCCGTCCTACAAACGGAATAAGAGGCCCGACTGAACACAGAAACCTGACACCTTAAATCTGGGCCAGCGTAAATCCCTCAACAATAATCCACCTCTTTACATCGTTGTATTCATCAGACATAATGACTGTCATGATGAAAGTAGACGTTTTAAAATCTGGAATAGCTGCTGCGGGAATGATCTGTTTTCTCCTGTCCTCGCAGGCGGGGATGTCTGCTGACGTTCCTTCATCCCTCTCCTCGCTGAGTCGAACCTACGACGCGCAACTCAAGAAAATCCAGAACGAGAAGGCGACGAATACTGCTGCGCTGAGGCGGCAATTGATCGCCTCTCTAATTTCTCTCGAAAAGGCCCTTCAGCAAAGCGGCAAGCTCGAACCCCTCTTGGTGATAAGCAAGGAAAGAAAACGGTTCGAGCAGGAGTTTAAGATTGAGCGCAAGGATATCGTCACGAATCCCGAGGAATTGAGTTCATTGCAGGAGAAGTATCTTGCCTCTCTCAGCTCAATTGACCTTTCCGAGGCATCGAAGATCAGAACTCTCGCAAGCCAGTATGACCGTTCCTTGTTGACCCTGCAGGAAAAACTGACCAAGGAGGGGAACCTTGGCGCGGCTGGCGCGGCAAAAAAGGAACGCGGACAGATCTCACTTAGACCGGAAGTGACCGCGGCGGAGTTCGTACTGGCCGAGGCAGCCGCCCAGAAGGCTCAACAGAAGCCTGAAGTACCCCCCGCACCGGTTCCTGCCGTCCGACCCAAGAAAGAAGAGATCGCGAAAAAGAAGTACACAGGCAGCGACAGGACCCGCCTTGAGCGGCGCTTCTCGGAGCTGTGCGACTTAATCCTGGCAAGGAGCTGGGATAAAGCGGTCGACTACATAGACCCGGTTGCCGTGCGCGAGAAGGGGGCCGAGCGAATTATCCCCGGACTGAAGCTGACATTTCGCATTGTACAGATAAGCGACCGGCACAAAATGAACCTGAAGGCCGGTAATATCGACGTCGACGAAGACGCCGGCACTGCGAAGGTAGTGCCCAAGGTGTGGGGCGGGGCTAATTGGCGCGACCTCGGCCCAACTTATTGGACGCTGGTTGAGGGTGACTGGTACATGAGCATTACCGGTGCCCCCACCAAGAACCGCCAAGGCAAGATACCTGGTTCACCGAAACGCAAAGTGCTGCGCAAGAATCTCTGACCGGCATCATTCCCGCCGACCGTCCTCCGCGCTGCTGGTCCAACGGAAGAAAAGACTACAAGTGGATCAATATGGCAGCAAATGAGCATTCAAGTGACAGCGTACAGCTTGAAGTGCCATCCCAGTCCAGCAAAGCACATCGCAAACTGTTGATCGTTATCCACGGTTGGGGCGGAACATTCGTGGAGGCGGTCTCGCGTATTCACGGCCTGGCCGATTTCGATTGCGCCTGGCATAAGGGCGTGTTCTTCGTCGAACGGCGCATAGGGCAGGTGCTCCGCCAGGTGCTGAATGCACCAGAACCCGATCATTGCGTTCAGGCTTTTCGAAAACTGATAGTCAGCCGCTTCCTTGCAGCATCAACCACCCCCGGAGGCCCTCCGCCTGAAAGCAACGAGGGCGTGAGCCGGTTTACCGAGAGTCAACTACTACGGGACTTCCCGGACCTGGGAATACCAATATCACCAGGACTCCGTGCGCAACGCGCCGACCAGCTTCGTGAAGAAGCGCTGCAGGATCTCCAACCCATCCTGCCCTTGGTAGACAGGTTGCGAGAAGAACTGGCCGGCGAGGACGGCGTGGCAAAGAGCGAATGCGAGGCGAGGGAAGCCATCATCAAGGTTTCGCGGGAAGTATCGTCACCCTACGACCTGGTGGCCCTGTTGGAGCTTCTCCGTGACATGCACGAAAGTGGCGGGGACCTCGACACGGTGGCTAGCGCCGTCTTGTATGCGTATTCGCTGACAGAAAGCGCCGCGCAATCCGGACGGGAATTGCAGTATGGGCGAGACTACTCTTTTATCTTTGTCAATTACCACGAACGGCTTGATCGCCTGGCCGATTACGGACCTGCCGACCTCCTGATGGCCGATCTCCCAATCGGCGCCTTCCCCCATCTGGAGGAAGATGTGCGCACCCTTGCCGGGCACGGCATAAAGGTGGCGCGGTTCGAAGACCATCACCCCTACACCGCCGCACAGAAGGAAATGCTGGAGCGACTGGTCAAAGAAGGGATGCTGCTTCACCTGGCCCTCAGTGGTCCGATCCATGGAAGTGAACTGTCCCCCGAAGAGCTTAAGTGCGGCGCTGATATGGTTTACGAAAGCACCGTGGCCGGCAAGCCGTGGGATTGCAAAGGAGCCAGGCACCTGCGGGAAGCAGCCCACTCGGAGGATTTCGTCCAAGGGAGATCTGACCTGGGGCGCCTGCTTACTGCCCTTATAAAAGGCGGAATATGCAAGGCCGAGTTAGCCCAGGAACTGCTTCTAGCCATTCCGGAAGACAACGCGGCCGAGCGCCTCGGTAACCGGGAGTGGGACAAGCTGGCCGAAAACTGGAACTCTTACTTCAGAGACCTGGGCGATCAGCTGGGTGAGAACGCGTTTGTCATACACGTCAAGAGATCCGAACCGGCCGGCGCGGATCAAGGCGGGCCTTCTTTTGGCTTCGGCAGTGACATGCCCCTGTCCCCGGACCAGAACACCAGGGAAACCTGCCGGATTCTCGTCGCCCTCGCGATCAGATCGGAACCGGGAAAACCTAAGATCGGAACGGGGCGTGTCGTGGAGTACTACAGCCGGGCATTCCCCGATATCGACTACGTCTTCTACTGCTACGGGGGTAGCCTGATGGTGGCCAGGCGAATCAACCAGGCCGATCTTACTTTCAATCTTGGCGAGCTCATGCCTCGGCTTGGATCAGAAAGCGACGGGGGTCATGCCGGAGCCGCCGTCTGCCGTCCGGAAGCAAATGAAAACTATCCGCGCAAATTGCTGGCGCGCGTTGAACGATCCAATTTCAAGCGATTTGTTGAGTACATTTCCATGCGCCTGTCAGCTGCCGGAGTGGAAGTCATTCGAGTCAAGGACAGCTCCGCACCATCGGGACACCACATGCGGGGGAGTGGCAAGAAACTTGTATTCATCATGATAGCAGCACTGGCGATAGGAATCGTTCTGGCGGCTGTCTCTTCAAGGTTCAGGCCGGCAAGCATTCGCGAAAGCAACAGTGACTTCTTCCCGCAGCTTGAAAGTTCCGGGGAAGCGGGGGGTGATGCCGGATGATGCTTCTCCGCACAGTGAGTCTCGCGCTTGGACTGCTCTTCGGCATCGTTGCCGCGACGAGTTTCGGGGCGGTTCTGTCACTCCCCTTTCTGTTTCTATCATCCCTCTGTGCTGTCTGCGTAAGCGTTGTTCTCTTCATTAGGGAACGCAAGTGGGTCGTTCCCGCGGCACCACTGGTGATGGCGGCAGCCGTCATGTCCACTTTCTCCCTGGGATACTGGCGGGCCTGGAAACAGGTGGGACCGGCAGAAACAGGAAGTTTGCGTCACACGCTGGAATCCATGGAAGACGGTTCCGCACTCGCCCTGCGGGGCAGAATCTGTAAGGAGCCCGAGCAAAGAGGGGAAATGCAGGGTGACCTGAAATTGAATGTCGATTACGTGAAGATCGGAGATGCATCCGAATGGACTCCGGTGCGTGCAGGCAAGGTACTGGTAAGGGTCTACACCTCGGGGCGTAGCGGTGCCGGTTCCATCCGCCTGTTCAATCAGCTCATGCATCCGCAGGCGTACGGATACAGCGCAGATATTTACACCAAGTACTCTAGCCCTGAACCCCCTAAGAACCCGGGAGAATTCAACCCGGAGTTGTACTTGCTCCAGAACGGCCTTCTGGCTCGCTTCCGATGTCAGGTTTCCCGGGTGAGAATCGCCGAGGAGTCGTTCGGGAACGTGCTGACCGAAGTTGCGCTGGCCGCGAAGCATCGCTTCCTTGTCACTTACAGGAACACCATTCGTAATCCGGCAAGCCGGCTGGTCGCGGCATCCACCCTGGGCGTCCGGCGGGCCGTAGAGAACACGGAGTATGGCGGCAAAGAAATTGCGGAGACGTTCAGACATGCCGGAGTGGGCCACGTGCTTGCGGTATCGGGTCTCCACGTGAGCGTGGTCTCCCTGCTTTTCTTCTGGATGTTCCTGGCTACCGGTATCCGCCCGAAGGTCTTCGTTCCCATTCAGATTGTTTTTCTCATTCTCTTTGCGCTGCTTACCGGGGCAAGACCATCCAGCACCCGGGCAGTCATAATGAACTCCGTCATTCTAATTGCTTTCGCTTATGCCAGGTGCGATCTCAAGCGGGCAACCTGCATTGGGCTGGCAATCTCCGCGTTGCTGGTCCTTTCAGTGAACCCCATCGTGCTTTATGCGCCTAGTTTCCTTCTTTCTTACGGTGCCGTTCTTTCCCTGGTTCTAATCGCTCCCGTTGTGGACCGCTGGCTATGTCTGCTCAGGGGGTTCTCTCTTATGTTTTTTGTGGTTTGGTTTCTCAGCCTGCTAATGTGCCTGGCATGCTGTCCGTGGGTGTTTCTCGATGGCTTACATTGCCTGGGGTTCGCGGGTCTTCTGTGGCTGGGCATCACGATCGGGGGGCGGTTGAATTCCAGGGTTCCGTCGCTATGGGGAATCAGCCTTGCAAACGTTCCTCCCATCGGAAGGCTCTTCTTCAGCGCCCAGATAGCAATTCAGATTGGCATGATGATCCCTCTCTCGGCGTGGTTCTTCGGGCGTTTTCCGGGTGCCGGCATCCTGGTTAACCTGCTGGCCATTCCGGCCATTGGCGTATTGGTGCAGCTTGGAATACTCACCGGGCTGCTGGGACTCACCCCTCTGGCTGGACTCTACCTGGCGCTTCCGTTTGGCATCGCGGCCACCCTGGTGGGAGAGTTCTTCTTCTTCCTGGCCTATTTCGGTTCAGCCCTGTTCCCGTTCCCCGCCACGCCCAAACCTACGACACAGTGGATGCTGTGTTACTACCTGGTCGTTTTCGCCGTCCTCTCCGTGGAGTCCTGGCATATTGCTGCCCAGGACCTCCTGTACAGATTCTGGAAACAGTTAAAGAACCAGACGGCCTTGTCTCGCCTGGCCCTGGTTGCACCATGTGTCCTCCTGATCATGCCGGTC
>PVBE010126710.1_pt1 | contig 10573 bp, 13 predicted proteins | sample 1631181 | NCBI WGS metagenome assembly PVBE01 (sample SAMN08397723, study PRJNA350692) | Marine metagenome, whole genome shotgun sequencing project. | isolation source: water | place: Pacific Ocean | collected 2012-04 | reverse complement strand
TACAAAAACGAGACGTGTTCGAAAGGGGTGGGCACACTGCAGAGCAAGACCCAGCAAGGTACTGTCGATCATCGAAGATTCATCGATCAGAACCAGGCCTAATTGCTCAAGAGATTGGGCCGTTTGCTCGGTTGACTCACACACCTCAAGATCACCCTGCCGCTTCAATTTCAGGCGAAGCAGCCGATGAATCGTGGAGGGATACCAGGTGGGCCTGAGGCCTTCAAGGTCCAAAGCCTGACGAAGCACACCAACAGCCTTGTGCGTTGGCGCAACAACTGTCCAACACAGTCCAGTGTCTTCAACCTGACGCAACAACCGCATCGAAAGGAACGTCTTGCCGCTGCCGGCGAAACCACTCAGAACAAAGGGATTGCCATGATTCGCATCATCCAACCAAGAACTAAACGCTTCGGCAGCCTGCTGCTGATCTGCGGTGAGCTCAACAGTCGCAGGATCTAAAGAAGACTGCTTCACCCCAATGTCATACCCAATAACTGGCTGAGATGGAGTGGAGAACCGACAAAAACCAACCCAGGCAAAGCCACTGCAGGGCCGATCAAACTGCCCACTAACACTTCAACACGAGTGTGGCCAAGGCTTTCTTTAAGCTGTTTTTCTGGTGGAGTGGGCCAGTTCTCCACTGGCAGAAGATTCACCCGTGCTGCGGTGAATCCCGCAGCACGTCTAATCCCACTGGCGTCATACATGACCACAAAAGCCACAGTGGCGGCCAGAGCAAATCCCGAGTGATCAAAACCCATCTCCCATCCCACACCTGCCGCTGTACCAGTGACCAGGGCCGAATGGCTCGAAGGCATGCCACCCGTTTCAAGAAGCACTGCAGGTCGCCAGCGACGATAAAGAATTAACTCCACAATTAGCTTGGAAAGCTGAGCCAAGCCACAAGCGGCAAGCCCCCAAGCCAAGACAGCATTATCTAAAAGCCCCAACCACGCAGATGAGGAAGAGTCGCTGAAAATCATCGATCGCGGCTGGTGATGTAATCGGCTAGTGCCAGCAAAGGTGCAGCAGAAGCTTGCCATGGCTCTAGTGCGGCCTTGGCTTCGCTCACAAGTAGCTCTGCACGCCGGCGGGATTCCTCTAGACCCAACAATTTGGGATACGTGGTTTTATCAGCAAGCAGATCCTTACCAGCAGTTTTGCCAAGAACATCACTGCTCGCAGTCACGTCAAGGATGTCATCAATAATCTGAAAAGCCAAACCAATCCCTCTGGCATAGATGCGCAGTGCAGCGATCAAATCGTCTTCTGCACCACCAATCAACGCTCCGCAGATCACACAAGCACTCAGCAAGGCCCCGGTCTTATGGAGATGAATGAACTCCAAGGTATCCAGATCCACCTCTTTGCCCTCACACTCCAGATCTACAACCTGCCCCCCCACCAAACCAGGAGCACCAGCAACCAAAGAAAGCTCCCCGACAACCTTCAACAGCCGCTCAGGCGCCACACCCGGGCTGCGCAAGGCAACCATCTCGAAGGAACGTGTAAGCAGCGCATCACCCGCGAGAATGGCAACCGCGTCTCCATACACCTTGTGATTGGTGGGACGACCGCGGCGTAAATCGTCGTTATCCATGGCGGGGAGATCGTCATGAATCAGCGACATCGTGTGAATCATTTCCAAAGCCACTGCTGTCGGCAGAGCCTGTACCGGTTCACCTCCAGCAAGTTCGCAAGCTGCTAGGCAAAGGATGGGGCGTAAACGCTTACCACCCGCCAAAAGGGAGTAGCGCATGGCCTCCCTGAGTTGCTCCGGACGCTCAGGGCCAAGCGAATCATCCAAAGCCTCTTCAACACTGGCTTTGGCCTCAGCCAAATAGGCGGGGAAATCGAAGAAGGTGCTGACCGCCGCCGCCATGAACCTTGTCTCGTTCATGGGATTCTCTCAGGCCAACCAGTCTCAAAGGAGCAAATCTCTCAGGCCGAAGGGCAAACCGCAATGCTGCTGCCATCTAGCCACGGTATTCACCAAGAGCATGGTCACGGTCATCGGACCTACACCACCAGGAACAGGGGTCAATGCACTTGCCAAAGGTTCAACTTCTTGCGCTCGTACATCTCCACACAACCTGGCCTTGACTTGCGGCCCTAGTTCAGGATCTGCGGGAAGGCGATGAATGCCAACATCCACAACAACTGCTCCTGGCTTGACATGGTCTGAGCCAATCATCCGCGCTCGCCCGGCCGCTACAACCAACACATCGGCCTGCTGAGTTAACGAGGCCAGATCATCGGTATGAGAATGGGCCACGCTCACGGTGGCATTTGCAGCCTGAAGCATCAATGCCATTGGTTGACCTACCAGGATGCTGCGCCCAATCACAACAGCCCTTTTCCGCTCCAAAGAGATCTGATGACGTGCCAACAAGACCATCACACCGGCAGGGGTACAACTGCGCGGCCCAGGTTCACCTTTCAACAATCGGCCAAGGTTGAGGGTATGCAGACCATCGGCATCCTTCTCTGGATCAATCGCAACAAGCAAAGGCCCTTCATCAAGACCCTTGGGTAGAGGCAATTGCAGAAGAATTCCGTCCACCCGCTCATCAATGTTTAAGGCCTGAATCGTGGCCAAAACCTTTGCAGCTGAAACCGTTTCCGGCAAATGGGTTAGATAGCTGGCCACGCCAATACGCCCACAAGCTTTCTGCTTGTTTGCCACATAAACCCCACTGGCGGGGTCGTCCCCGATGCGTAACACAGCTAGCCCTGGCGGCCTACCGGCTTGCTCCAAGCCAGCCGCAATTTCAGCTTGGAGACGCTGCTCCAATTCTGCGGCAAGCTTTTTGCCATCAAGCCTAAGGGCCATTCACCCATCCGATGCTTCCCCAAGCATGCACGCAGAAGAGAGCTAGCGTTTAGGACAAGTGCCAGCTTCTGTGGTCCGTCTTCCAACCTTAAACAGGCTCTGGCAGAGCTGGTTACGCAGCGAGTCGCCTCGGCGTCCGGTGCTCCGCTGGTCGATGCCCCACAAGGCTGCGCTGCTGCTGAGTTGCTTTGCTGTAGCAATCATCTCAAGCTGGCCTTGGCTGGTGCAACCGAATTTGCGCCCAGGAATTCCAGCTCCATTTGAGGCGCGAGCCCCCAGGGATGCTCGCGTCGTTGACAGTGAAGCTCACGAACAAAGGCGATCTCACCTCGTACAGAGCACCTTTGTACAAGTGCTCGATCAACAAGAAACAACCCGACTCAAAGAACGGCTAGAGCGCAATCTCGCTGAGCTGGAACGTGTTGCACTCAATAGTGATACCGGACGGATAGGGCCTGTAAATCTCACTGCCGCAGAACAAATCTGGCTCAAGACACGCTCCCAACAAGAACGAAAAAACTGGGACATGGCCATCCGCCGTGCCTCAGAACGCATGCTCAATCAAGGACTAAACAATCTCGCCCTTGAGCAGCTGCATGAAGCAGCCTCACTGCAGTTAGCCGATCTAGGTGAGCGGAACGGCCCTGCGAGAAGCCTTAGCAGCAAGCTACTCGCCAACACCTATCAAGGCAGCAGCAATCTGCGCACAGATCCAGCCCGCAGCCAACGCCTAATTGAAGAGCTGATCACCAAACAAGACATTCCAATCATTGAAGTCCGCCGCGGTGATCTGATCACTAGCAAAGGGGAGCCCATCAGCCAGAGGGCCTATGCCGTTTTGAATCACTTTGGCCGTGTGAGTAGAGGTCCAGACTGGGGACCTTGGCTGAGCCATTTCAGCGAAGCCCTTGCAGGCTGTGGCGTGATGCTGCTGATCATGCGACGGGAACGCCCCTGCCTTGAAGCACGTCATGGCCTACTGGCAGTGGGATTGCTACTGATCACTCAGGTCAGCAAACTCTGGTTTGTTCCTGCTGTAAGCCCCCTAGCGGTAATCGTTGCGCCGACACTCCTGCTCGCCCAAGGGCTTGGCACAACCTGTGGCCTGGCTTGGATGGCTGTAGAGAGCCTGTTATGGCCTATGCCAGTCAACGGCCTTGGCGAAGGCCGGATGATCATTGCCTGTGCAATCGCTGCAGTGGCAGCCCTATATGCCGGCCGCCTACGGAGCAGAGCACAGCTGCTGCAAATGGCCTTTTTGTTGCCGCTAGGAGCCCTACTGGCTGAGTGGCTGCTAATGAGTGCCGGCGGCGGCGGCGCCTGGGGACGATTTGCCCCCAATGGCAACGAACTGCTCTCAGAAGCACTGCTAATGGGGATCTTGCTGATGCTCGCGATCCTACTGATCCCAATTTTGGAGACCTCTTTTGGCCTGCTCACCAGAGCCCGCTTGATGGAACTGGCCGATCAGGAGCGTCCCCTTCTGCGCCGCCTCTCCTCAGAAGCGCCAGGGACTTTCGAACACACATTGATGATCTGCGGACTTGCAGAGGAAGGGGCCAGAGCAATCGGTGCAGATATAGATCTAATCCGCACCGGTGCCCTTTACCACGATGTTGGCAAGCTCCACGCACCAAAGTGGTTTATCGAGAATCAAATCGAAGGAGAAGAAAACCCTCACGATCAATTGAATAATCCACTCAGCAGCGCAGAAGTGCTTCAAGCCCATGTCGATGAGGGATTAAAACTTGCCCGTCGCCACCGCCTCCCCCGCCGCGTGGCGGACTTCATCCCTGAACACCAAGGCACCTTGAAGATGGGGTATTTCCTTCACAGGGCAAGAGAACTGGAGCCCACCGTTGATGAAAACAACTTCCGCTACAACGGGCCGATTCCCCGCTCCCGAGAGACCGGCATCTTGATGCTTGCAGACGGCTGCGAAGCATGCCTTCGCTCTCTCCCCCCAGACACCTCTGATGCCCAGGCAAACGCCACCGTGAAGAGGATTGTTGAGGAGCGACTACACGATGGTCAACTGAGTAAAAGCAGCCTCAGCCGCGCCGAAGTAGAGCTCGTGGTGCGTGCTTTCGTACGCGTCTGGCGACGCATGCGCCATCGCCGTATACCTTACCCGATACCTGCCCAAGAGGCATTCCCCCATTAAAAGCACTTTCTAACTTGCTCGATATTCTTCTATTTCAGCAACAACCAAAAAATACCTATCTACGTTTTTGAGGTTGTATTTTTCTCTTGCTTAATTTTCCTGAGCAGGAATGAATGGGGCCCTACTTCGCAGGCGAAGCCTCTGTCCCGTAAAAGGATGACGAAAGCTCAAGGCTGTCGCATGTAGATACATCCTTTCAAAGAAAACTTCTTTGCCATAAATCGGATCACCCAAAATCGGATGTCCAACACTTGCTAAATGTGCACGCAATTGATGGGATCGACCTGTCAAGGGCCAAAGCCATAACGTTGAGCCTTTGGAGTGGCAGCTTCTGACCCTCCATTGTGATCGACTGTCTTTTCCTTGCGGGTTCTTGCCATATAGAGGCGGATTCTTCTGCAGCCGAGCCATCGGGAAGCTGATCGTTCCAGCATTACGATTCATCCTGCCAACCACCACTGCCAAATAAAGCTTGCGCACTCGACGTGCTGAAAAAAGCATGCTGAAACGCCGCAAGCTCTCCGCCCCTCGCGCCAACAACAACAACCCTGAGGTGTCTCGATCAAGGCGATGCACCAAGCGCAGCTCAGGGTCAACAAACTGCAGGCGACCAATCAGAGAATCCTGCTGATCAACACCAAGACCAGGCTGACTCAATAAGCCTGGTGGCTTTTCCACAGCTATTAGCCAGGAATCCTGAAATAAAACCCTCATTAACTAAGCCCACGCGAGCTCACTGAGATCAGAGTCGACCTCCTTGACGATGAATCGGACGACACCAATAAAGCAGCGCCAGCAGATTCACAACGAACATCAACAGGGACAAGCCACCAAGAGCCTGAGAGTCAGGCACCACCAATGCCTTATCCAAAACCAGGCGGACAATTCCGTAAGGCAACGACCCTGCTAAGGCCATGGATAAAGCAACAATGGCAACGATGACGCCCCATCGCCGCTCTGCCAAAAGGCCAGCAGATGCCACGATGCCAACGATGGCAGCCGGCCAGGCGAGGCTAAAGGCGAGGCTGATATTGGTTGTTTGCAGAGCCTGATTAGTAAATGCAACCACTCCAATAATGGGAAGGGCCGCCACGTTGGCTAGCAAGCCGATCCAGGCCATCAACCAATAACCACGAACCACAGCACTCATCACAAAGACTCTGACTAGTGCCAACGTAAGCAGACCTACTGGACGCTTCTAAAAAAAATCAGGTTGATTCAGGAATTGGACTGAGCTAGCGGATCGACAAGAACGTCACCTTGAGAAGACTTATCGGCGGCGGCGCCATTGTTTGCGGCCTCATCTCCAGAGACTTCTCCTGCACTCTCAAGCTCAGTCTCCAGAGTGGAAAACAGAGGAGCTATTGCCTCTTTACAGCCTAGGGGAGAGGCAATCACCTACTCAATCCAGCCCAAACAAAGGCTTTCAATCTCCTGGATCAGCAGGCTTACTTAGCGAAGAGCTTTCGTCACTTGGGCAGAACTTTGCAAGCCAAGATCACCGCCATCAAATGCCAACACCAGATAACGGCGCCAATCTTCGCCCAGGCAAGTGAGCCGCCGACTTTCACTGTTAATCGTTGGCCCTGTTAGAGGCGTGTGCAAATCATCTGTCATGGCCACCTTTGGAGGTGGACCACTCTGGATCAGCTAAGGCTCTAAGCGATCGGCACAGTACTGCAGAAAAAGACTTTTCACTTCCTCAAAAGGAAGGGCCTGCACAAGGCGTGCCTCAACCTCCTCACGTTGTTGACTCTGGTGATAGAGGCGCAGCTCCCTCACCACCTCCGGAGAGCGCCGTTGCACAGTTAAAAGTGCTTTTCCTAGCTGATGATCTGCCAACAAGGGACCGTCCTTGCAAGCTTGCATCACATGGGCCGACTCATGGGCAAGCACTGTCCAAACCTCTGTCGGATCATCCTCAAGGTTGTTGGCACAAAGCAGCACTGCATTTCTGCCAACATGAAAAGCACCCATCAATCCTGATGGACAGTCAGCTGCCACAAGAGTATTCGTACCAGCCTGCTGCAAAAGGTTTTGATAGCGACCAATCTGCTCCCAGCTACTGGCATTGCAAGCATCAAGCCAAGCCAAGCCAGACACGGAAACCACCAAGCATCCCAACCATCGCAATAACACCACACCCTATGGGTCAATCCTCTGGTCTTATTGGACACAGGGCGGCCGCGTTGGTTGCTTCAATGCACCGAACTTCTCCGGTTTTCGTTCAAGCTCCTAAGACCAAATGCACAACCAGGAACCCCTAAAGCAATAAGCGAACATTCGCCTTGAGGTTGACCCAATGTGCTGAGCAGGGCCCTCATCAGCCAGAGGAAGGGGCTGGAGGGTCCCCACATTCATCCAAGACGAGTCAGTCGTTTAAAGCCTGATCAGCAAAACTTGCCGATCAGGCTTACAAGGATCCCAACGATTAGATCATTTCTTAGGCCAATACCTCCAGGAATCTCCTCAAGTAAGAACACTGCAAATCTCTTAACACGATCCGCCTAACACTTCTGCCGAAATCAAAGAATAAAGTCTTGCCGATACAAGTCAGATGAAATTCAAACCTCCGCAGACTAAATCTTGAAGCTTAAATAGCCTATGAACGCTTTAAATCCCTCTTTTTCATGCTATCGTTGAAGCATATGTTGACAAGGCCAACTTAAGAAGAAGCTACAAATAATTCCCAAAATACCAAGACAAAAATTCTTGACTATTTACAAATAAGAACAACTATTATTCGTAGCACACTTGATGAAACTCTGCTTGCAAAAGCATCAGCTAAGGAGAACTTATAACTGGATCATTGTCAAGCTTTTCATCCATTCTTCTTACCTAAGGCAGAAAATCTATTAAAAGCATCAAAGCGCCTCTTATCACTGGCCCACTTTTACAAGTCAAAGCACTGCAAGCCCTAGCGCCCCATAGCCCCTATAGTTTTCCAACAAGAAAGGCTGGCCATTTGTTAAAAAGACATTTCAGCACTGTGGCCAAGGTGTCACAAAAGAACCAAGCACAAAGCCACAGCGCGCAGCTGCGCAATCAGCTCAGCCTGATTATCAGGGCTTTCACGGCACTGACAGTAGCTCTTTTGATTCTGCTACCAATGCAACCAAGCTGGGCTGCCTTGGACTATGCCAAGCAGGATGACATCCTTAGCGACACCAACATGCCAGAGGAAACCTTCGATTCGGCAATGTTCGACGACCTTCCTTTCGCACAACGCCGCCAAGCTCTCAGAGAGGAATCTGGGCTCCGGCGTCGTGACACCTCTACACCTCTGATCCCTTAAGGATGAGCATTTCACTCATCCAAATGTTGTAAAGCTGGCTAATCAAATAGCGTCTAGTCAATCCAGCCAATGACTAGCCACTGGGCTGATAACCGGACTCAAGATCAGGCAATCACCAATCAGCCAAATCCACTACATCCTCACCAATAACAGAAGTAGCACATCTTATTTTTGAACGTCCATTTGTACATAATCGCCAAGGCCCTAACTTTAGGTTCAGCCACTCGAGTATCAAGTCTGCACAAGGGATCTGCCTTAATTTCTGGGATAGCCCACAGTTCGCCAAGATCCATTACGCGTCATCACTTCAACACCAATAGCCCTTTGACTGATTGAGCAGTTAAGGCCCTGTCCATCACACCAATTCTTTGCAGCGGCAAGAGCTGCTTCCTCTGACTCATATGGAGCATCCAGCACAGGGTGGGGAGTTCCATCAAGAGCAACCAACCTGTAAAGCAGTCGTTGGGGCGCCATGTTTGTTCATTTGCCCAACACCCCCCATAATCTCACGATTGTGGGAGAACTTGCAAAATCAGAAAGCGATCTCTCAATACGTGTTCTTCCCGGCTAAAGACCCATCTCTCTAATGCGCCTGCCAGAACTTGATCAACAAACCTGCCGCAGAAACTCTTTCTCAAGTAAAGGACCAAACTTCTATGCATCTAGAAGGCCAGCGAAGATCAAGCAACTGCAGGCTGTCAATATTTTGACATGGAACCTTTAAGCAATTGTTAATGCAAGAAACAATTGCAGGCCGATTTTCATAATCTACCACAACAAACTTGTGCAATAGAATCTTGTTATTACCATGACATAACTACTGCTCTTATCACTAAAAGTATGTATTCAATCATCAATGATTCTCAAAGGCATGCTGAATGAATGGCCAGTCAATAGAAAAGTTCAAAGTCTAATTTTTAGCGCAACATTAACTTTGGGAAATCAGCACGAAAACGCCTATGGAGTCGCCTTGCTTAGACGCCATCCTCAACCATATTGTCAGCCTTGGATGAAGTGACGCAAACGACGAGACTCTTCAGCCATGCGGTGTTGCAATTCCTTAGCAGGAAGAGAACCCTCATCGCGTTGTTGAGCAGCGAAAAGATCAGCTTCCGTCACATCAAGTCCATGGACCTGCGCTAACTCCAGAAACTGCTCAACCTCGATAGCGTCCTCAAGTTGCTTATCGAGCAATGGATCCTCCTTCCTCAAAGCCAACAGACGGTCCAGGTCCTTAATCGACACGACCCCAATGCGAGAGTCATCGGTCTACATCAGCCAGCAGCAAATTGGCAGATAATACTTTCAAGAATGCCTGAATTTGTAGCTCCATAGATGCAAAGTCAACACAGAACCGCTACACCCATAAAGTCCCCTTAACGACGGCATGAAGAACTGGAACGGCTGGCGGCTGATGGGTGCCGGAGGCATGAGCATGCTGACAGTGCTTTTTATCGTGATTTGGCAAGCGGTTGCCAAGCAGACCAACACCCTTAACCAGGTTATGGAGCGGCTGAGCGAACTTGAACAAAAACCACAAACAAGCAGCAGCCGTTTGCTGGGCGAGCAACTACACAGCCTTCAGATCCGGCTCAATAATCAAGGGGAAACGCTTAACGAACTCATCGAACAACAGCGACAAATCACCAAGCCGCAAAAAGAGTACATCCAGAGTCAATCTGACCCATGGCGAATGCAGCCTGAACCTCCAGCCACACCATCAGCCCCAACGATGTCACCATAACCTTGAACTCATAGAACCCTCAAAGTCTTAGCAAGAGCCTGGGCTGGAATCTTGGCGATCAAAAACCTATCCCTTCACCGCATCACCACTTGCACTAGGAAGGATAAAACGCTGCAAAAGAATGAAGAGTGCCAGCACCGGAAAAATCGACACCACCGACCCAGCCGCCACAATTCTCCAGTCAAGGGAGAAGCTGCTGGCGAGCTGCTGTAGGCCGAGTGGAAGGGTGTAAAGGCTGGGATCATCCAAAATCACCAAAGGCCAGAGGAAATCGCTCCAAGTGCCGATAAACACAAACATGGCCAAGGTGATTAGATCAGCACGAGCAGCCGGAATCATCACGTTCCACCATTCACCCAATCGACTACAACCATCGATACGCGCAGCCTCTTCAAGCTCCACGGGCACCGTCAAAAAACTCTGTCGCAAGAGATAGAGCCCGAAGGCTGTTGCGGCCTGTGGAATCACCAAGGCCATCAGAGAGTTGCGCAATCCCAACTGCACCATCAAAAGATACAAAGGGATCATCACCAC